>Ga0307509_10007507_pt1 | contig 14223 bp, 16 predicted proteins | sample 10_EM_MG_FD_202245 | JGI IMG/M metagenome (GOLD analysis project Ga0307509, IMG submission 202245) | Populus trichocarpa ectomycorrhiza microbial communities from riparian zone in the Pacific Northwest, United States - 10_EM | ecosystem: Host-associated > Plants > Roots > Unclassified | place... | reverse complement strand
CTGAAGATTGGTGGACTGGGCGACTAAACGGAGTGCGGGGAGTATTCCCTGGTAAGTGTTTTCTCCCACCCAAATGTATCTAGGCTTATGAGACTGAAAGGAAATTATGTACAAGAAACGGGGTAATATTTTATGTACTGTAGACAAAATAGCTTGAATGTGATTGGAGGGTGGGATTCGTAAGCAACATGATCGTCCGGTGTTCGTTTGTACCACCACCACCACCTTTCTTGGTTCCCAATGTCTCTCTTTCTCGTTTGTCGGTTGTCTTTGCGCGTGCCGTGTACTGTTCTTATCCGCGGAGCGAAGATGTCGGGCCACGCTGGTACGACATCCCCCGCCCCGCCTATTTCTCCACCGGTTTCGATCCCGGCACAGCACATATCGACGTCACCAGATGCAGCTGCACCTCCACCCCCTGCGCCAATACTTGTAAAACCAAGACCCAAGATTCGTTCAACGAAAGCGCCTCTCACAATCGCAAGTTCCCAGTAATCATTAATCCCTGTTCAGAAACCAATATCTCTTTCAATCATTCAGACTCCAAACGCTGTTTCGCGACTTCGGAACTTGCTCAACGGCCCAACACCACAACTTATTCGGATTGGTGTGCGGAACAAGGGCTGCGCCGGCTTATCCTACCACTTAGACTACGTCGACAAACCCGGAAAATTCGACGAAGTCGTCACACAGGACGGCATTCGCGTACTAATAGATTCGATGGCTCTCTTCTCAATAATTGGAAGTGAGATGGATTGGAAAGAGGATCAACTGAGGTGAGCCAAGTAAGTAATCATTCCAATACTTCTTTTGACAGTCTGTCTCCTTAATCTTAGCTCGAAATTTGTCTTCAAGAACCCTAATATTAAAGATGCATGCGGTTGCGGAGAGTCCTTTAAAGTCGAGTCATGAGACAAGTAGAATTCTATTTACATTATTTACCCCTCTCAACTATATCATCCATCATGTCTGTATCAACATTACACACACACGGACTTGTTCCAATAATCTAGAAATTTACAAGAAAGAATGTCCAATTTATTCCAGTTCCAAGGGTATAATTCAATAGGGGTAAATGAATAGAGCAGTTTATGTAGTGCCCAGTTGCAATATCTCCACAAAGACAAATGATTCATCCTTGTCCGAATTCAGAGCGATATCCTGGCGGCTATCTCTTGTTTCTCCGTCGCGGAGTGTGTTCGCCACTGCCTTGCCCTTCGAGAACGGGTTTTTACCTAAATTCTTCAAGGAGACTCTTTTTTTGGTCTTCACACGTTTGACGCTCTCCGGTAAGGGCATATCTCCTGTGACCTGTGCTTGAAGGTTTAGGCTGACACCATTCAATGGCCTGGTGGGCTTTGGCTGTACAATGTTTTGGTTGTTTAGGGTTGGGATATTTCTGGCACTGTGGAAACGATCCAGAGGCATAGGTTGCGAATCAGATAGGCATGAGACGTCTATAGGGGTCATCCAATTTTCATTTGCTGCTTGGGCTGTGGTCCGTGTTGGCATGACCATCAAATTGTCTTCAGTGGTGGCCGTGTACAGGTTACTATTTGGAAAGTAGCTAGCCATTGGATTTGATGGAACTGCATGGGGTAGAGGAGAACTTTGGGTATTGAAGCGTGGTTTGGAATAATGATCTTTCTCCGGAAAAGATGGAGACAACGAGGTCGGCCGCAAGTTAGTTTCAAGAACGTCCCCCGCGGGGGAAGTCGGAGGGATAGACAGGAAAGGAGGGCCAACCGAATGATGATAAAATGCATTGGGTGTAAACGGTGCAATCACATTTGCTAGTTGTGGTCCATTGTCGGCCATATGGCGGGATCTGGAAGATAGGAGTGAGGCCAGTAACGGTGAAGTAAGCGATACGAGGGATGGGTCATCAGGGGTGATCCCATCGGCCCAAAGCGAGGTGCTCGATGTTGAGGCCTGGTGGGATGACGATCTAGAAGACCCTTGGTTGAGAAGGCAGCTGGAAGGCGTCCTCTGAACAACTTACAAGGAGCTTGCGTATAATTGTTGAGCAACAGTTGCTCCCCCAGTGATGCTCTCAATTGGCATTTGCGAACTGCGGATCAGGGGGAGACGTTCCACACCCAGGCTTGGAGCACTCGGAGGCTGCGTTGTGCCATCACATGGATGGACAAAGGCTACACTAGGCGGCTCTGAGTTCAGATTGACATAATACCTGTCATGGATATTAGCGAAAGATAACACGTTCAAGCATCCAGTGACTGACCAGATTGAGCGCCTGACAGGTTCTGTCAATTCTGTTATGGTTCGAACTGAAGATTCCGTACGCACTGTGGATCGAAATGCTCAACCCACCCAGCCGGGAGAGGTCGTGAATCGGGGTTCATTGCATTAGCAAGTAGAGACATAAAGCATGCAATTTGGAGTGTGCTTCAAGTGTCGGAGATAAGTACATTTAGGTTATTTTAAATATTTGATTACCGACATCAGTCAAAGAAAAAGAATTGGAATATGACGACCTATTACGCAGTACCCGTAAAATCACTGTAGGCACTCGTCGCCGCATCAGCCGCACCTGCGAAATCAATATTATTAACAGCGCTTGAAACAAGAGCATGTGTAGCTCCTCCAATGACACTGTTCATCAGATTCTGTTGCCAGCGGCCTTGGACAGAGTCGTTCTGAGGCCGCCCAGACGGTTGAGCGGTATTGACGTGAGAAACAGTTGCTTGTGAGGATGGCGGCTGAACACCCTGAAAATTAGATGATGAAAGGGGTGGCCGCTGAATACCATAAGGCATCTGAGTTGCTTGCATCTGGTTTGCTTGCATCTGGGCGAGAATCGAAGCATATTCAGCAGGACTGTGCACAGGAAGCTGAGAAGGGTGATTCTGCTGGGGTTGGGTTAGTTGCATTGCCTGCATTTGATTGAGAATGGCTGCATAGCTAGAAGGATTTATAGAAGGTTGAGGCACGGTGTTAATGGTCGGTTGTGGAGATATCATAGCTGGTGACTGCGGAGACATATTTGTTGCAGCACTGGAACTAGTTGCTGCGTTGAGAGCTTGCGAAACACCTGCAGTGGCTGCAGAAGTTGCCATTTCGGAAACTCCTGCAGCTATCACACCGAGCACGCCATCCCCATCCGAGGGGAACATATTCGATGTGTCAATAGGGATTCCCACACTTCCAAGCGCCATCTTAGTCCCCATACGCAAGGCCATCTTTCCTGCCGACTTTCCCACAGCCAGACCTACTTTCTTTAGTACCTTTCGATTGCGACCGCTCTCGGTTTGTTGATCATCCCGAACCTCGCCCGACACAGATGATGTAGCGTTAGGAACAGGTTGGGAAGTATTCCCAAGTTGAAGATTGGGTTGGATTTGTAAATTTGGCATATTGGGTGAGATGGACTGGGGTGAGACGGACTGCGTGAAGGGAGGGCATACAGATGGAGCTGGCAAGCTACTGCTACCGGATAATGGAAAGACGACAGGAGGGTTACTCGTTACTGCCGGCGAGGTAGACAGATTTTGGAATGCGGGGGTGCTGATCTTTGTGGGATTGGGAGAAGTTTCAAGAGGACTAGCAACTGTCCAATGCATCGGTGTTTCCCTTGGGTTTGACCTGATACCGACAGGTGGTGGTTGGGCGACGGATGTTTTCACGCTGGGCAGAGTGGCAGATCGACGATGTCGAAAGGCTATAATATTTTGAGAGTCACGTAACGTTGATGGAGGATTGGGGTCTGGAGGCTGTGAATTGAATAAAGCACGATCCCGGAAATCACAGGCACCCTGGCTTTCATTGACGGGGGGTAGCGTAAAACCCGGGCCTGCGACAGGGAGCGGCCTGGGAAAAGTAGGGCTGCGAGCGCCTCGGGGCCTTCGATGAGGAGGGGCATTCCAAATGGGCGACAGAGGAGGCGATGGGAGCGAGGATGAGGAGGCTAATGGACTCAAAGGGGTTGAGAACAAGTTGGAATCTTCTGGAGGACTACCGCTGGGGAGTGGGATATTAGTAAGATAGGTGGAAGCCAGCTCTAACTCCTCGTCAGAGTTCGTTGGCGTCGGAAATGTATTTTGCGCAGTCGTCGCACTTGCGTAAAGCTGCTGTGCGAAGGTCGGTTGTCTGGCACGATAAGCTTGGCTAGCGTTGCTGAACGGGGTTCCTTGCATTGGTGCATGACGGTGGACCGTGGGCACCGGAGGGATGTTATTCATCGGTGGTAGAGGATTGTTCGCCATGGGGGGAGACGGTGGATCTTCATCATCAGGATGGAGGTAGGTTGTCCGCGGAGGAGTCTCATTCAGGTTTATGTAGTACCTGGAAGATGATAAGTTGACTGCCAACACCTGCGAAAGCTTAAGACAATTGCACACCACAATCTTCGCCTGAAAGAAATATGTATGGGTTTCTAGAAAATCCAAAAAAGAATTATGGGCGCCTACCGAGGATCAAAGTGTGATATCCAACCCTCCGGCAGAGGCCTCCGATCTGGATTCGTCAACGAGGATTGCATTGCGAGAGAGGGGATGTTGGAAAGGAAGTCAACCTATGTGGGATGGAAAGAGTTGTTACTGTCAATGTCATGCTTGTACGTGCATGCCGAAAGTCTTCCCAACATTCTGCAAGGAGTTACAAACGGGAGTGGAGTTTTCCCCTGGTGCCTCCCGCACAAAACCCAATGACAAGGGTCGGCCATAAATATTAAGTAACCGTGAGTATTTATAGCTTTTTGCTGTAGTATTAATATGGAGCCAGGGATCAATTGGTAGGACGATGCGATGTAGTCAATACTGTGATGCTTGTGAATAATCCAAAGAATTAGGAAGCGATGCTGGAGGTGGAAGAAAATAAAATAAAACACTAGGAAGCGTGTGATGGGCGTGCGGTCCATAAACAGCTTTATGCTATGGCGGCATCGCTCTCGATGATGGGGCACTCATCCCACCAGCATATAGCACATTTGAGGTTACTCGTACCGGGGCTGGGTGATAGCGTGCATCTTCCACACGATCGTGTACGCTGCGATGCTTTCTTTTGATGCTCGGTCGCTTCGACAGCATCACGTCTCCCTGTTTATCCTCCTTCAAAAGTTCTGTCGGGCTTGCCCCCCTTTTTCCAGTAGAAGCCGTAGTCGAAGCAGTGTCATTTACGTATGGATGATGCACATGGCGATGTGAAGATGTAGACGGGGAACGCGATCCAAAAGCCCCTTTCGAGTTTACACTGTTCCGAGGTATGAGGCCATCCGCGATTTCCTTTTCCTCGTCGAGGACCATCAAAGCACCTTCAATGATTGCTGCGTGCACGAAAACATATTGTCTCAAGCTCTGGCATAGGCTCATACGTTGCTCACGCATATCCTGGACCACCTCCCAGATTGGATCGTCAAAGGATGTCAAGGGAGGAGGCGTGAAATCTTCATGCAATGGCCTCGGTTCTTTATAGTCAAAACTTTTCATCGGTTGGTCGTTCAATGAGAGTTCACTTGTAGGCGGTGCGGGAGCCGGCATTGGGTACTGCGACTGGGGAACAGGCAGATGAACATGGCTTGATTCATCCGCAGAGGGAGATTGGGATCTTGAAGGAGGTTCCCCATCGCTTGACAGAGCGCCTGGGTTAGAGGTAGGAAACATATTTGCGGTTCCGTTGATGTGGGATGAGGAGGGCACATTCCCATCATCAGTATGCATTTCCGACTCGTCCTCAATGTTCGTCCTAGGCAAGGGAAGATTCGATTGTGACGAAGAACTTCGGGGTGCATTTACGAATGGTGGTGCTAATGGGGGGCACGGAGTTGACGAAGATGCGTGCAGAGTCCTCGAGGGGGTAGAAATAGTGCCTGTTCGGTAATCCGTTGAAAACCGCTGGGGTTCGAGAACGGAGCGCAGCATTTTCGAATGCAATGGGATATTTCGTTGAAGAGGATCTGAAGGCTGAATGTGCGCTTTAGGAGATGATGATGAGGTCCCAGACACAGAGGTCCCGAGTGAAGAGGACGAATAATAACGGTAGCTACCATTGTGATAGTTTGTCTCTGAAGACACTCCCATACTACATGATCCCGTTGCGGAGATGGAAACCGACGGGCTCGAAGACAAGGTTTCGCCTGGAACCTTCGGTCCCTGAACGACCCCAGTCTCATCACTAACATGCTTCGCCCATTGGATTGTTCCCGAGGCAAGGTTGGTGGATTTACCTTCCACTACGCTTCCTGTCCGTGCATTTGCTTGGATGGGCGTCGCAACGACGACGTGAACAACGAATTCACCATCGTCTCGTTGGTTTGGGACACCGCGTACATGCTCTCCACCAGCTGACGTCGTGAGAACTGTGGGCCTAGAACCATTGCCATTGGTAGTCTTGGGGTCCACATCCATGGACATAGGATCCGGATTTGTGGAAAGAGCATGTCTAGCGTTGGCCCGGATCTCCCTCCGGATGGCATCGAGAACGGCATCAACGGCAATAAACCCACCAGTTCTCCCCACACCTGCGCTACAATGTAGTAACACGGGACTGTTTGCCAAGGCATTTTTTGCGACACCTGTCTTCGGGTCGACCTCGTTCAAAGGTTTTGATTTGGTGTAGCGGGGTTCATCACCTTGACCAACCACTTGCGACTCTCTGACGGCTTCATCGACTTGTTTAATAAGACCCAAAACACCTCTTGGGTCATCAGGAACATTCAAATCCGGCCATTCAAGATACTGAAGGTGCACTATTCTGCGAGGTTTGGCCTCGGGAAAATCAGTATGAGTTAGCTCGAAAATGCGTCTGACGGTCTCCGAACGCTTGGTGTGAAAATGATGGTGTCGATAATGCCGCTGTGAGCCAGCTGAATGCGGGAAACGTTTTGGTGAGCGAGAGGAGTGGGCGGATAATGAATGGTGGTCAAAGAACCCAGCAGTCGAAGGTCGTTCATCTGCAGGGACGAGGCCTTCCGTGGAGACGAGCCGTAAACGGAGGGGCCCAAATACGGTGTCTGTCCAATAGGCTCCACACTTCACCATGGCACCTTCGACTTCGCGGGTCAACATGACGATGACATGGACGTTCTGCTCCCAACATAGCCTAGATCGAAGTGTCAATGAGGTAAAGATTGAGAGAGAGAGACTAACGTACGTCCAAAAGTCGGTGAATGTGGCTGGCAGAGGACCTTGCGTAGCGATATAGCGCCGATTCGTGCCAAGTGGCTGAATGTACGACGCATTGACATAATCATCGTCAGCTTGGTTGTTCCGGTGGAGTCGCACTCGAGCATGTTCAAAGGGCCAGATATGACGATATCTGGGGGGATTTTTTAAAATGGAGTCAAAAAAAAAAAGGGTGACACTACCTATTCTTCGCACCCTTTTCTACTCCTGCAGTTATGCTGAAAGGAAATGGGGTGACAGGATATTGCTCGGAGGCCTGGGTACTTTCTCTGGAGTGATGCTCCATGATGCCCATGAGGCGGCGTTGCTCGGATAGTTCAATTTTGAAAAATTGCATTGCGAGGGCTTCTTTACCCTCTTCGACGTCAGTGGGATTTGCGGCATCATCGGACTCGGATTCGGAAGAGCTGGAATCTGTGAGGGGATGCCGTTGGCGAGGAGAATTAGTGGCACGGCGGGCGATATCCTGAAGCCAGGGAAATGGGAGTTGGTGTATGCGTCTCCGAACCCTTCGAGGGAGACGAAGGGGTATGCGTTCTGTGATGCCGTGGGAAAGCTCAGTGTTCTGGCGAACGGTGTCGAAAAAGGGATTAAATGCTGGATGGGAGCTGCTGCTGGCAGTGGGCTGAGACGAGAATGAGAATGGGCGTTTGGGGGGTGAGTTGAAGTGAGGAGAGTTGTGTACAGTCGTAGATGAAAGAGAAAAGGCGGCGAGTGGCAGGTGACGGGTCTTGAGAGTGGAAGCGAGCTCGTCTTCGTCGTCGACCTCTGGTGTTGGCGGATTTGTATCGACAATGTCGCGACGGTCACGCCAGACGGCCTGGAATCCACCCTGCAGCCAGACCAGCTCGCCGTCGAAGCCGTCCGACTTGAATTTGCGCAGGAGGCCATGGATGTTGGAGGACTCGCCGGCCGACAACGAGTCGGCGTCATAGACAATGATGCGGGATGCAGTGCGCCACGCCGAGAACCGGGCCCTGGACACGGCAGACGGGAGCATCGCGGAGAGCCGCTGGAGGGAGAAGAGCGGGCGCTTGAGGAGGGTGGAGGGCACGGAGAGGGAGATGGCGCCGGGGATACGGGCAGAGGAGAAGGCAGCATGAGGGCGGATGTCGAGGACGAGGGCGGCGGGGTCGGCGAGCCAGGCAGGGAGCTCGGCGAGGAGGATGGCGGGGAACGGGGCCATGTGAGGTGAAAAAGTAATGAATGGATGACTACAAAGTTATATACATTTGTTGTAACTGACGTCACCCCTTAGTCAATCTCTACATACTTGGTTCTCGCCTGCTTCTTCGCTGGTTCTTCTTCGTACTCTTCTTCCAAGCTGTGTACCCCGCATCAGTCCTCTACTTGTCTCAATCATAAAACATCTTCTTTACCTTTTGCGTTTCCCCTTGCCTTTCCCTTTTGTTCTCGGGATATCGCTCTCAGACTCGGACTCGACCACCACAGCCTTTGAAGCCGCTGCCCTGCGTTTCGTTGGGGGCCTCGCCACTACCTCTACCTCTGATTCAGACTCGGATACAGCTCGTTTCTTGGAAGACCCGGCTTTCGGATGTGTTACAGCTTTCTTCACAGGAGCAGCTTTCTCCTTTACAGGTGCTCGTTCCTTGAATTCGTCATCGTCATCGTCCAGCTCTAACGCTGCTGCTCTTGCTTTGGAAAGCGCCGAACCCTCCTCGTCGCTGCTCAACTCTATCGGCTGCTTTGTGGGCCCTGTCCTTTTCACAGGTGCAGCCTTTGTTTCCCCATCGCCGTCCTCATCCGATTCTACCTTCATTTTAGCCTTCTTCACAGGTGCTACTTTTCCCTTGACAGCTGTAACCCTGGCGTATGCATCCTCCGCGTCGAAATCGTCGTCTGAATCCAAATCCTTCACAACCTTCTTCTGAGCAACGGAACGTTTCGGTGGCGCGTCTTCCTTCTTTGCCGCCCTGTCCTCGTCTTTCCCCTTCGCCACTTTCTTGACTTCCACGGGCTTTCGCTTCAAAGCAGCTGCCTTGATCGGCTTGAAGTCATCGTCATCGTCAGATCCCTTGCTGGCCCCAATTGATTTGCGTGTGCGCAGAACTGTCTGCTTGCGTTTGACCTTCTTTCCTTTGGCGTCCTGTACTGCCTTTTCCTCGAACTCGATGCAGTCTTTCTGTAGCATCGTTAGTATTTTGCCTTGGAAAATGAGTTCCCATGTTACCAACCTCCCACTCTTGCAAGAAAAGGTCCAAGTCCGTGTTCCACATATCCTTGGGCGATTTTTCTAACAATGCAAGCAGCTCACTCTCTTTCTCCGCCGCTTGCTCACTCAGACGAGCAATCTTTCACAATCAATTAGGACCGCAAACAAGAACAGCCTTCAAACCATACCTTCTCCTTAGTAAGACTCCAGATCGCCATGCCAAGCAAATAATCAAAGTCGGCTTGCGATTCGTTTACGTCCTCTTCATCTTCGGCCTCTTCCGCAGGCTCAGTCTCCCCACTGGCCTTTGCGCTGGCAACTTTAGGGAACGGTCTAAAGTTGTGCTTCCTCAGATCCGCGACAATCTCTGCCTTTTTGCGATTCGATACCACAAGTTGCTTGTTGATGATCATCCTTACAAACCGAGCTTGGTTAGTCAGTTTCTCAAAGGCAGTCTGGATTTCGTTGGCGAGGTAATCCTGGACAATTTGCATTTTTCAACATCGGACTAACACCACTGGTGCATTCACATGCTTACCTTGCGCTTCTGGTAGTATGCCAATCGCATCGGATAAAAGTCCTCCAAGATTTCCTCGGGTGAATCGTACTTCTTGATCTTCCCTTCAAAGTCGAAGCAGATCATATTGCTTGTGTTAATCTTGGATGTGAGTTTGAAGAATTCGAGCAACCCTTGCGCTTCGGCCTTCTCCATGTCCTTTGCGCTCATCGTAACAATAAAGTGCACATTGAGATTGTCGTGATGTTCTTTATAGTCCTTTAATTTCAAAAAGAGCTCAATCAAAGAAACCCAAAGTAAGTGTGATGTTACCTTAATGATACCCTCCTTTTCCTTCTCTTTGTCGCCAGCAATCATCTGCTCTAGCTCAGCCTTGTAATTTTGCGTCCACTTGTGGATCGGTAGCTCGGTGATCTCAACGGTAGTGTCGTTTAACTTCTTCACAACACCAAATACATCGTACTTGTGCTTTGCTGAAGACTTGATTTCGCCTTTGAACCCGCGCCACCAAGGAATCATCGGGACCAGTTCTTCGCCATTCATAAGCCTCCGAATGTTTCTAACAATATCCACAGGATTGTAACAAGGAATTGTCGTACTCCAACCTTGTGAAAGAGATTGAATGAACATATCTCTGAGGCTCAGATTGAAGGCTTACCTGTCCCTATGCCCTCAGCTCCGTTGATCAAGACGAGGGGGACAACGGGCATGTAAAACTCGGGTTCGATAAGAGCATTGTCTTCTTTCTGTATATTGAGGAGATTGTCATCCGATGGATTGTAGATCACACGAGCAAGAGGCATGGGTTGTGTGAAGATATAACGGGGAGCAGCATGGTCTTTGCCGCCAGTATCACGCGTACCGTACTGACCGGATGGCCTCAATATATTGAGATTATTGCTGCCCACAAAGTTCTGCGCCAAATTAATGATGGTAGCGGCTAAACTGGCTTCACCATGGTGGTACGCTGCGTGTTCACTGATGTAACCGACGAGTTGAGCGACCTGGAAAGAAATTAATGGAGATGATATCCCAGAACGGTCGTCCGACTAACCTTGATCTCAGACTTCAATTTGCGCTTGAAGCAAGCCCAAATAACTTTTCGCTGACCCGGTTTCAGTCCATCCGCTACCGATGGTATTGAACGGATGTTGTCAGCCATAGAGAAGAGGATCAACTCCTTGTTGATAAACTCTGAATATGGAATTTCTTCCAGACGATGGTCCAGGAAAGTTCCCTGCTTGAACTGACGGAGCCACTCCTTACGGTCATCAGCTTTTTTCTTGCTGAAAGCCAACTCAATCAGCTCGCGGTCACCGTCTTGGGTTGGCGCAAAGGGTATCACATGCTTCTCCATATGACTGAAGTAATCTCGAGCATCGGCGTCGTTACTCGTTCCCAGACCCTACGACTCTAGTTCAAAACGTGGAATGACAACGCTAGCAGAAAAAGAAGGGAAAACCTTGAAGTACTTGGCATCCCACTTCCTCGCATCTGGTGTTTCCTCTAACCATTGTTCATACTCCGGAATTGTGAAGAAATCGCGTCTTTGCTTTCCTTTTGTAATCTAAAGTATTTTTGTTAAAGGGGATCGAGACGAAGTTTTGCGTTACATACTCGAACGATAGGAGTCACAAACTCGACGAGGAAATCAGGGAGCTTGAGCAGGGATGGATAGAAATGGTCAAGGAAATTAATGAGTAATCCTTTGATGTGAGAACCATCGTGATCCTGGGTGTCTGCCGGGTGAATTATGTCAAATTATAGGTGTTCAGAGGACCCACCTGATCAGTCATGATCATGAGCCTGCCATAACGGAGGCTACTAGTGTTCGAATAGTCTTTATTGTGCTGGAGGCCCATAATCTTCTTAATATTTTGAATCTCTTCGTTCTTCATGATCTGGTCGTGTTTCGCTTCTCGAACATTGAGAAGTTTGCCGCGCAATGGGAATACACCGAAATTGTCTCTGCCAACAACACCAAGGCCAGCGACGGCCAGGGCTTTGGCAGAATCTCCTTCTGTGAGGATCAATGTACAATCTTTACCATGCTTTGTACCAGCATTGTTCGCGTCTGCAAGTTTGGTTAGCCCCAAGAGCCTGGACAACAAATCAGCAACGCGTTCGGAACACAAGTACGACGGGACTAGCCTCTCTCGTTTGGTGCCGTCAGTCTTTTTGATCTGTTGATCGGCTTTGTATTTTGCCCAGTTCAACACATTGTCAACAATCGATGATCTTAGAACTATAGACGAGGTGAGCATTTAAGGTGTTCTCGGAAGAATACACATGAAATACCTTTCTTCATAAATTCCTCCGATAGGACGGGCTTGCTTCCAAACTTCGAGGATGGCAGGGTGAGAGTCTCCTTTGTCTGACTGTCAAACGTTGGATTCACAATCAAGGCATTTATAAAGATCCACATATGATTTTTGATTTGAGCTGGTTTAACGGTGGCAGCTTTGTTTTTCTTCGAAATTGCGGCTACAAGATTCTTCGCAATTTGGTCGGCAATGTAGGTGACATGTGTTCCGCCCTTCGTCGTGGCTATGGAGTTCGCAAATGAAACCTGTTGGAATGTACCATCAGAGACAGCGAAGGCGACCTCCCACCGAGCACCAGCCTGCTCATGAATAATCATCGGCTTCGGCTGAGCGGCCCCTCCAGAGGTTTCTGCGGCCTCTGCTTGGGCAGAATTGATGTACATCTCAACGTATTGTTTGAAATTCTTGATTTTCAAACGCTCATCATTGAGGTACACCTTGACGTCCTTGGTAATTCCTGCCATGTCGTAGACGCGCTTGTACAGAAGACTAGCGGTGTCTTCGTCAATCCTGGCCATCCCGAAACGTTTCAAGTCGGGCTTGAAAGTGATGCGAGTGAATTCCTCATTCTTTAGGCCCTTTGTGATCTTCGGCTTTCCACATTTACTCATATTGTCCGTCCAAGTTTGTTTATACTTTTGCTGGGTATTTTTGTCCGCCGTCTCAACTGTAAAATCGTGCGAGTAAATGTTAGCAAGCTTAGCGCCATATCCATTACGCCCTCCAGTGAGCTTGTTCTCGTCGTCGTCGTAGTTGGAGGAAGAGAGAAGGTGGCCAAAGATCAACTCGGGGACATATATCTTTTCTCGTTCGTGAATTTCGATTGGGATTCCACGACCATTGTTGTAGATAGATATTGTGCTTTCTTCTAGATTAATCGTAACCTTCATGGTGTCCATTGTCGGATCATTGACCTGAAAGAGTGAGATAAGAATGTATTGGACCTTGACTTCAAGCAATAAGCACCTTATTATCTGCCGCATTTACTAGGATTTCATCAACAATCTTGAAGAACCCTGGAACATATTTGACCTCCCGATAAACCATCCGCTTTGCTTCAGTGTCATATGTCCACATTGTTTGTGTGATGGTTTCGACACTGCCTATGTACGAGTCAGGACGTTTGAGAATGTGCTCAAGTTGAGAAAGCTAATAAAAGAGATTGAGACCCGACAAAAGGACAAGGAGTGGATTAGAAAGACCTTGGTATATGTCTCTGTTGCAGTCTTCTTCTTTTTCTCAGGGTTTTGGGGTTGACTGGTTGATGCTCGCATTTCGTCACCCTCCACATCCGAATCTATATCCATGGCACTATCTTCGGCGTTGTTGTCGTGTTCTGCAAGAACTTTCTTCTTGAGAGGTGCCTTTGATTTGGGCTTTGTAGTGGCTGCTTTGGGTTTTGCAGCTGCTTTGGGTGCAGGCTTCGTTTTTCCAACAACCTGTGCCAGACACTCAAAACGGAGCCAAGAAGAAATGACCAACACCAACCTTCTTGACTGGAGCATAATCCTCAGACTCTGAGCCAGAAACGTCCATATCAAAGCTCTCTCCCTCGGAGGAACTCATTGTGTTGAAGTGGTGGTGAAAGCGTAGCAACTGTGGACGCGTTATTTGGCAGTGGGATCTGCACGTGTTCTAATATATTAGTGTCACATGGCCGCTGCATTGCCAAAATAGTCAAAGAAAACATAGCATTGATTACACGGCTGGACCCTCGGTTGAGTACACGCTCTTTTGGGCAAGATGACTAGAGCTGATCCAGTGATGGATCGTTGCCATATATGGGCAGGTTATGATGGGATATGCGGGGCGATATCCGAAGCCTCTCACATTCCCATCTCCGATCATATGGCAGGCGACCGACATCCTGAGGACATCCCGTCAGGACAACCCATATATATTGGCATTGGGAGGTCTTTGAAATACCTTGAGCATATGTTTCATAGGTCTGTGGACATATCAAAACGGTAGCTTTGTACTAGGTTTCCAGCTGCTTTTTGTTGCATCCTCACTGCTTAGTAACGGTTGGGAGGTTGAAAAAGTGATATATTATATTATCCAGCTACTGTA
>Ga0307509_10007506_pt1 | contig 14224 bp, 11 predicted proteins | sample 10_EM_MG_FD_202245 | JGI IMG/M metagenome (GOLD analysis project Ga0307509, IMG submission 202245) | Populus trichocarpa ectomycorrhiza microbial communities from riparian zone in the Pacific Northwest, United States - 10_EM | ecosystem: Host-associated > Plants > Roots > Unclassified | place... | reverse complement strand
CATGGACCATGTTTTTTAACGGGGATTGTGCCTCCAATAATCGAACGGCCGCTACCCTCCCAACCGCAGAGGCTAGCACAAGGCTGTTTCTACGCCGCACAGGCGCACCACGCTGCTGGACGGTTTTCTAAAATGTCGCGCTCCATGCGCAGTCGCTCGTTCTCTCGCTGCAAACGAGCGATCTCCGCCGCGTGGTCCGCCGACGGCAGCGTCGCCTGCGTTGTGGGGCGCCGCGCCGCCGCCGTCGGCTCTCGCCCAGCCCCACGAAGTTCAACCCAGCGCCGCAACACGGAATCGCGCAGGCCAAGTTCCTTGGCCACCGCCCCGATCGAGCGGCCACTCGAAGCCACGAGATCGACCGCTTGCCGCTTGTAATCGTCCGTAAACGACCGACGTTCACGTTCTTCCATCCGACACCTCCTGGCTCTCAGAGCCTACTACAGGTGTCCATCAATTCGGAGGAGGTTCATTACTTACAGGTAGCGCTCGGTGGTGCCGAGAACTTCGCCTAAGCGCCGGGCAAGTGCAGCACGGACTGTCAACTTGCGGTCTAGGAGATGCGCAATCCAGTGCTCCAAAGCGTCGATAGAACCGAGGGCGCGAGAGCCCATCGTATCCAGGTAGAATAGGCTGCAGAGCTGTTCCTCCCGGAATGAGGCATTCCGGACCAGCCCTTCGTAAACCAACGCAGGGATTGCCTCTACCCGGGCCACAAAGGCCGCCAGATCTTCCAAGACTCCGGGTATTCGAGCGGTCGCTTCAATCAGTTCTGCGCGGACTACCGACGCGCCAACCTTGTTTCTTGCTTCCCACGCGACTTGCCAGTCTGTCGTCACGCGATGATCGTCGATGAAAAATGACCGGTCCTGATCGATCGAGATGCAGTTGTCAAATCCATCCGTGATTACCTGGTCCCCATCGATATTTTCGAGGATCCACTGCGTCGCGGCTTGGCAGAGCGTTTGTGACGCGCATCGCCGGTTGCCGTCGATAAATAAGATCAGCTCGTCCTTGGAAAGGGAGTCGAACCCCAGCACCGGCTCTGCGCTGACATAGGGTTGAACGGAACAAGGTTGTTTTTTGTGCGGGTCGTAGTCGAGGAACGAGGGGCATATCTCCGCACCAGGGCATCCGCTTAACCGCGCGAAAATGGAAGCCAGCACGGGGTTCATCAGGGACTCGTGGCTGTACTTGACCATCCAGGCGTTTCCATCCTGGTCTCGACGCACGGTCTTTCGTGTGGCTCCCACCCCGGAGCACAATCGTTCGGCGAGTTGGTCCAGGTGCGCGGCCACGCCAGCCTGCCAATCGAGGCCGCTTCGGACCAGATGATCCTGCAGTGCTTTCCACCCACGCTGTTTCAATTGCCAGAGCCGCGCTAGACGCTTCGTTGTCGCATTTGACGAGTATGGGAGAGCCTGTGGAAAATTCCGGTGTCGATAGCGCCACAGGGCCGCCAGCACGCAGAGGCACTTCGCAAGCTGGGCGTAGCGGTCGACATTCCAAAAGCGCCTTCTAACGCCCAGCTGGTGGTCGAGGTCCGTCCAGGCCAGTCCTTCCTTTGCCTGGAGCAGTTGACGTCCGATCCGGTGCTGGATCCGCTCGGCGTCCGATCTTCCAGACCGCGAACTTTCCAGGCAACGCTTGATCTTCCGGCGGGCGCTCGCTTTACTGTCTCGGACACAATTCGGCTGTCGGATGGTGAAATCAAGAACATTTTCCAGGGACTCGTGGCGGTGGTCGAAGCCATATTCATTGGGCCTCGCCACCACCCGCCTGAGCAGCATCAACCCGCTCGTGGTATCTGATCGCGCAGCGTTCATGATTTTGGCAGAGCCATCAAAACTTCATTTGAAATAGCACTTCAAGCGAACGAAAAACTCGCTCACCTCCGTTGGAAGCATATTTTGCAGCTCATTGCCGAGCTCGTAGTTCATCGCGTCCCACTCGGTGTCGCGAAAGGCAAAAACGGCCCAGCTCCACCTGAATTCGGCGAGGACATCAAGCACATCAAAGAGATAGCGTTGCGCGCCGGCAACCTCTCGGCAAACGCCACACTCCCCGACAAAGATATTCTGGTCCGCGATCCGATGCGTGATCTGCCAGTTTTTCACCTCTCCCAGGAAGCTCCGGATCGTTGCCTTGTTCCAAAAGATGGAATCTCCCCATTCTGAGTCCGGCCAATTCTGTACCACGCCGGGATACGCGAAGCGGGAACGGTTCAGGGCGCGGATGGTATAGGCGGGGGGCGCATACATATGGAACGAATAGACGATCCCTGGATCGTCGTAGGTCTGGAGGAATGGTAACGTGCGCGGACTCGCCCAATAGGTCGATTCCAAGATGATCCGCGTCTGCGCATCCCATTTTCGAATTGCCGCGATGGTCCTTTGGTAGAGTGCGTTGAGCGTCCCGGCATAGGTCGGCAACATTTCGTCGAAATACCCTTGGGCAACATCATCTGGTGTGAACGGTTCGTTCAATAGGTCATAGCCCACCACATTCTCAAAGTGCCGAAGATGCTGCGCCAGCATGCCCCACAGCGCGACGTATCGGTCGCCATACTCCGGCGAACACCATAGGCGAAAATCGTATCGCTCGGACTCCAGTGCAAAGATCCTCCCTGGCACGTGCCCGAGCGAAACGATAACATTGATTCCGTGATCTGCCGCACGCTGAATTCCCGCGGCAAGCCGATTGATCGTCCGCTCGCTTACCAGGCTGTGCTCGCCCCTTTCGTCCATCAGATATCGGAAATCCTGCGCGTCTCCCACCGCGCCGAACCGAACGACGGTAACGCCCGCCTCGCGCGCACTTTCGAAGTCCGCGTCGTCGGCCTCGGAGAACATATTGACTCCCCCAAAACCGAAGCTCCAGCAGGCGTTCTTTTCACTTTCCGGTCTCCGCTCTGCCGCCGCCCCGCGCCCTTCAATTCCGGGGCGCTCCACCGCAAAAGGCCAACCCAGCCGCATGTGATGGATGTAAAAGTTGATCCGCTGCTCGATCACTTTGGGATTATGGTAAAGTGCGATCCGCGGATCGTCGGCGCAATCGGTAAAAGAGAGGGCTCCTGTTGCCTCGATCTTCCAGATCGGCACTTTGAGAATGTGAGAGAATACAAACGACAACCAGTAATCGTCGACTAGCCCGAACTCATAACGCTCCATCGGGTGAGCGAGCGCCCTTTGCATCAGGCGCTTGGGGATCAAGCAGTTATCGGCATGGAGGAAGTGAAGTTGGCGGTCGCTCATTGATTCATCGAAGAAGGTGAGATGTTCATAGTCGGTCCAAAATCGGCCCGGTTCTTCCTCATTCAAGATGTGTGGTTTGAAGACGTGGCCGCGGCAACAAAGCACCGACTCCGGTCCGTACTCCTTGGCCTTTTCCATGAACAATGAGATGTAGCCTGACAGCGGCCTTACGTCATCGTCGCATATGAGGATGAATTCGCTACGAATGAGGCTGGCGATCGCCAACCTGATGACACAGTAAAAGTTCTCCGTCGAGTGGATGACTTTCAGGTTGATCTGCGCTTTGTATTTCTCGTAAAGGGCATCTATCTCCTGACGCGCTTCATAGTTATTGTTCCAAACAATGAGCTCGAAGCTGCCGGCGAAGTCCTGCTCGGCAAAAGCCTGGAGCAGCGCATCCATGTTGTAGACGCGATTATAAGAGCAGATGACTACGGAGACGTCGTAGATCGACAGTGTTGACGATTGGCTTGCTGGCACTGACAGGCTGCGATAAATGGCCGAATTTTGCACTGCCGCCAGGAACGATTCTTCGGTTAGCATTGCTTTCATCGGAGAACGACTCAGATACTCCGAAGTTTCCCGAATGAGGGCAGTTTGCAGGAGCTTGGCTTCCGCCTCTTCAATCGAGGAATAGTAGAAGGGATAATTCTCCCCAAGATATTCGACCACTCCGGGCAAGCGGTTAATGAGGAGGGGGGTATTCCTGGCAATGCATTCCACCACGGTCGTATTCGCCGGCGCGTCCAAAAGATTCAGAAAGACAACGCTGTCTTCCAACAAAGAATCGTATTCATCATCGGTGACCCGGCCAAGTGGGGTAACCGAGTCATTCTGCACGATCGAGTCCCACTTGAATCCCTCGTGCACCAGCATTTGTTTTGAGAAACCTGGTGCCTCCAAGTCGTAGTAAGGTTGGAAATTGCGAAGAAACTCGCCCCCACTTACGATCCTCTTCGGGCAGCGGGCTAGAAAGCGATCCAAGGAAAAAAGCCGCTGGGTAGGTTCCGCGGCATAGGGTACGCGTGCAATTGGGATCTCGCAGCCGGCGCTTTGCAGGTAGTTCTTTACGTAAGAAGACAGAACGAAAAGGCCAAGGCAGCTCTGTGCGCTCGCCTTCCAATATTCGTTTTTCAGGAGGCGCTCCAAATCCGGAAACCACCGTAAATCATGCTTTGGGACTTGGTGGATGAAGCCCACCCAAGGTTCTGCGATGATCCTGCGCCTGGCCACTTCGTCTTCTACCGAGTCGATGAAGCGCACCCCGTCCTCGCAGTGCAAGTGCTTGGCGATTAGGCCGCAAACAAACTTCCAGCCCCCGCGGTGGTGCTGCCATGGAGCAAGGTTACCGGCATTCAGTTTTCGTAGCGGAGTGAAAGGGCTAGTGGTCAGCATCTGCGAAATCCGTGCATATGGTTCAACGCGCGCTTCTCACCTCCAAACGGCGTTGATACGCTTCCTTAATTTCAGCGACGCGCTGGACGTATTCACTCATCCCAAGATCGTATTGCCCATGACGTCTCTTATTGAATTTGATCATCAGCGGAGCCTGCGCCTGGATATCTTGGAGGAAATGGGCAAATTTCCAGCGTGCGCTGTAGTGGATCAGGTCATGGCGCTCTTCGAAGTAATGTCCTGGCGACTCCGGCAGCGACTGCACGAACGCGCCGTATAGCGCAAACTCGGTCCAGAACTGCGTGCTCAAGTCATCGGAGTACTTGAGTAAAACGTTCACGATATTGTCGTTGTACAACAGTTGCACACGACGGATCAGCGCTTGGGCATTTTGTTTCGAAAAGATCTGGTTCGCGGCGCGAAATCCGGCAAGGTGACAAGGCGCGTGCAGACAAAGGAAGTTTCGCGATTGCAGTTCCCATGCCACATCGTGAAAATCATTCACGGCATACACATACTCCCCATGGGAGAGAAAGTGGTGCTCGTCGAAATCAAACCCGATGAGCGTATTGGAGTCCAAGATAAGATAGTGCTCATGGTCGATGATATTCGCAGCGATAATTTTTATAATTTGCTGCGTAAGCCACGTGTCGGGAAACTCTGCGGTAAATCCCGCGGCTCTCACGACCTCTTCCGCGGTCAGGAGGGTATTGCCCTTCCCGACGACATCCGCGAACTGATCACGCTCATGGCGATGTACAATGACGTAGATGCGACCTTGCATGCGGCTGTGGTTCGCTAGATCGGTTTGCAACTGGAGAAACGGAACCAAGTCCAGCGCGCGAGTCTTTACGACGATATCCAACGGCCTTTCCATGGCGATCCTTTACCACCGGGCCCTTGGGAAGCTCCCACCGTGCGTCATGCGGTGGCCTTATGATATCGAAACGCCTTGGCGGAGCTGCAGGGCTTGTGCAGCGGGACGAGTTCCGTCGCCTTTTCCTGGCAAAATTCACGGACTTGGCCGGCCGGAATATTTCCGAATTGGTTGAAAACCACGATTGTGCTTCCACTTCGGAAGCCCGGGCTAAATGCGCGCCACATCGCTTCATTCGAAGCGCGGTCGTGCGCGAAATCCATGACCAGAATTCCAATATGCCGGTCACCCCACTCAAGAGCCGGAAGAGCAAATTGCTCCGCGCCTCCCTTCAGGACCGACTGATGCACATTGATCAGGTTTCGGAAGGGCTCGGCAAAACTCCAAAAATACTTCAGGAACGATTCTCCCTCGCGAATGTTCGCCGCCAGTAGGTCCGGATCCTCCGTGTAGGTCTTCATCCAATCGCGCCAGATGAATGAATCATAGACATGAATGATTTTGTGCTCTCGGTGAGGGTTTTGCGCGAGCCCTTCGGCCAGGCCCGCGGTTGAGGACCCCATCCAGCTTCCTAACTCCACGATATCCCCGGGCTCCTCGAATGTTCTCGCCAGCCACTTGTAGTATCCGAGGGTTTCCTTGCAGAGCATCGTCGGAATTCGCTGCACCAGCCCGGATAACTCTTCGCCCTCCCATCCGTGCCTTTGAAGCGCCTCAGGCGCCGACTCGGCCTCAAGGTAGTGAATGCTCTCTTCAAAGAAGGATCGGATTTTCAGGTCGTAAAACTCGGAGTCCTCCAGCTCATTTAGAACGCCGCGCAAATTGCCGATCAAAGCAGCTTTGTCGTTCGGTCGCTCTTCACGAAAGTAATCCTGAATGGCCCCGATCGTGAGAAGGAAGCGCATATGCACCGCGGCCATGGCATACTTGTCGAAAAAATCCCTCCCATCAATCACATCGTGAATGTGTTGACACAAGCGACGCCCGAGTGCCGATTCCCGCAAACTGGAGCGATCGAAAACGATCTCTGCATCAGATGCGGCTGCGGAAGTAGGAATGGTTTGTACCTCTGAGTCCTTTGCCGGATGCCGATCGTTCCGGTTGATACACAATAGAGCCGGCCATAATTTTCCACGCTGGCCATAACTTAAAGTAGCATGTTCCCTTGAGGAGCGCTAGAAATATTGCCAGCATGAATGATCACGCACCAATGGAATTTGATCTCCAAGAACTCGTGGACGAGTATGGTCTGGGCCCCATAAGAGATATACGAAAGGCCGAGGGCGGCGAGGTCAACGAAAACTGGATCGTGCGCACCGCCGCGGGAACCGTGGTCGTACGTGGTGTGGACAAAGGCCGCTCCCGCGGTGACATCCAGTTTGAGCATTCGTTCATCAGAGCGCTCGGTCGCGAAGGCTTTCCGTATCGCTTGCCGCGACCACTCCGCACCCGGACGGGCCACACGGTGCTGAAGAAAAACGGCATGTATGTCTGGCTCTATGAATATATAGAAGGATCCAACTCACGGCCGCCCCGGGACGACGTCATAGCCGAGATGGCACACGCCATGGCGACAGCGCATAACGCGGCCCGGCGGTTCTCTCTGCGGCGAGTGAAAAAGACCCCCATCGCACTCGACGACCTGTGGCTTGAGCATACGCTCAGGCATTGGCAACTGAAGCTGACTGATTCTTTGGACGAACACTGCCGTTTCTTTGCGGCGCGCGTTCAGGAGTGCATCGGCATTTTGGAGCAACTCCGCTGCACGCGGTATCACGCGCTGCCGCGTCTTCCTATCCACGGCGATATGTGCTTGGCAAACGTGGTATTTTCAGGCCCACGGCTCACGGGAATAATCGACTTTGGGCATTGCTGCTCAGATACTGCGGTCCGAGATATTACCATCGCTTTATGCTACGAGTGCGCGAACCAGAAGCATCGCTTCAAACTGGATCTCCAAGCGGCACGGCACTTTCTGCGTGTTTATCACAAGATCACTCCATTGTCGTGCGAGGAAGTCGCGCTGATACCGGCAATTGCAATGGCGGAATCGGCAGAGTTATTTTGGTGGAGGGCATCCCAAATTGCCAACAAGCGAACCCACGTTGCATCCATTCACGAACTGGAGCAGCCGTTCAAGGCGTTGCAATGGCATAACCGACACCAACAGGAAATCGCGCGAGCCCTACGAATGTGAAATTGATGACGCTTCACCTCCTGCCTTCGGCTCATCCGGCCAGAGTGTTACTTGAAACGCTGTTTCGCTGCTCAAGTATTATCGACAACGAAGAAGCCTTTCACGAAGCCGGTTTTGAGGTACGAGTAAAGCAATCGCGGAGCCTCATGCGCGTCGCGACCCACCCGACGCTTGCCAAATATATCTTCAAGGTTTTCTTTGTCGAAGAACGGCAGTGCGAACGAGAAAAATCGCGCGGATGGAAGGGCTTTGCGACCCGGTGCAGAACAGCCGACCGGATTCGCAAGGTCATTCAGGAGCGCGGAATTCGGCATTTTCGGGTGCCGCGCAAATGGCTGTTCCATCCGCCATATCATCGCTTATGCGAACTAGACGACCAGCCGGTAATCTTGGTCGCTGAGTATCAAGATTTAGTTTCGCGAATGGAGAATGAGCACGCGTGGCTCAATTCCGTCACCGAGAGTCAATTGGACGAACTGTACGCCATCATCGACCGTGCCGGAGGCGTAAGCTGCCGACCGGACAACATTGCGCTCACCAAGCAAGGTCAATTTTCCTTTATCGACACCGAGTATTCCGGCGAGACCCGAGATTACGAGAGCATCATCCCGTACCTTTCGCAGCGAATGCGTAACTACTGGTCGAGTTTGATCAAAGAAGCTCCAAATAACGCGGATGCGGGCGCCAGTTTGAAACGAGCGGCAGCCGACCCAAGCGAGGCGCGGCGCGCCAAGCGCATGACACGCCGAGAAGATCGTTGAGTAGCTGTCAAGTTTCTGTCATATTGGCTTGCAACTGTAAATTGTGACTAGGAACATATTGAGAACGGGCTTGATGGGGGCGCTGAGTGCGTGGTCTGGCAGGTTGTGGAGTGATGGTAGCCGGTGGCGCCGGGTTTGTCGGGTCAGCAGTGGTCAGGGAATTGCTCAGACAAGGTAGCAGTGTCGTCTGCTACGACAATTACCTGCACGGACATCCCGCTCACGTCGCCAATCTCGATGGCCCTCTTACTGTCATTCATGGCGACGTTCAGGACGACTGGGCATTATTCAAGGCTCTTCGCGACCATCGTGTCGAATACATCATTGATTGTGTTGGGGACACGTTCGTCCCCACCGCATATGCGATGCCACAACGGTTCTTTGACATAAACGTCGGAGGTACACTCCATGTCCTCCGGGCGGTGCAGGCGCTGTCAATCAAGCGCGTTCTCTACGTTTCCTCGACCGAAGTGTATGGCGACACGAGTAGCATTAAATGTAATGAAGAAACTCGTTTGAATCCTGTCAATACGTACGCGGTTTCGAAGGCAGCCGCCGATCGGCTATGCCATACGTACTATCTTGAGCATGAGGTTCCAGTTGTCATTGCGCGGATCTTCAATTGTTACGGACCGCGCGAAACCGAGCCTTATGTGATTCCTGAGATAATTACGCAACTATATCGCAGCCAGCGTATCGCATTGGGCAACATCAAAGCCGAAAGAGATTTCACGTTCGTACATGACACTGCCAGAGCACTCATTTCGGTTCTTACATCGGATGTGCCAAACGGGGAAGTGGTCAACGTCGGCTCCGATACGAGCTACAGCATCGAATGGCTTGCTCACCAGCTTGCCAAGATCATGGAAGTGAAGTCTCTTCAAATAGTCGCGGATCCAGCGAGATTTCGGCGAAAGGATATTGACCGGTTTCGCTGCGACAATACGAAATTGCTGAAGTACACCGATTGGAAACCAACGGTAGGAATTGACGAGGGGCTAAAAATCACCGTTGACTGGTTCCTTGCCAATGGGGCGCGCTGGAGCTGGGAAAACTTCGTCGATGGTACCGCCATTTATCGATAAGTACTAACGGTGCTGCAATGACTACCCACGTGCCTGTAAGTCAGCCTTACATCTGGGGCGAAGAGAAGGCGAAAATATGCGAGGCGGTCGACGGCGGATGGGTATCGTCGCGGGGTCCATTGTTGGACGAGTTTGAGAAGCGGTTCGCTGAGAAAATCGGCGTAGGACACGCGGTGGCGGTAAGCAGCGGTACAGCCGCGATTCATTTGGCGCTTAACGTTCTCGACCTCCAGAAGCATGACGAGGTCATCGTCCCTGATTTTACCATGATTTCTCCGGTGCTTGCGGTCTTGGCTTGTGGTGCGGTTCCCGTTCCGATCGATGCGGATGACACGTGGAACATCGACCCGGACGCCATAGAGCGCGCGATAACAGAGAAGACACGGGCGCTCCTCGTTGTGCACACCTATGGACACCCGGCTAGGATCGATCGCGTCGTCGACATCGCGCGGCGCAACAATCTCTGCGTCGTCGAAGATGCGGCTGAAGCGTTGGGGGCTCAAGCTTTCGGTCGCGCGATCGGATCGTTCGGCGATATCGCAATATTCAGTTTTTATGCGAACAAGGTCTTGACGACAGGCGAAGGCGGTATGGTCGTCACGAATGATCCCCAACTGTGCGAACGCTTGAAAGCAAAACGCAATCTCTGTTTCGGAGCGGACGAAGAGAGCCGCTATATCCACGACGATATCGGGTTCAATTACCGCATGACTAATCTCCAGGCCGCCATGGGGGTTGTGCAACTGCAGCATTTAGACGAAGCGGTCCAGGCGAAGATCTCAATCGCACGGGAATACAACGCGTTCCTTGCGAATGTTCCCGGTATCACCACTCCACCGGACTCGCCGTGGGGGTCGAATGTCTTTTGGGTTTACGGGGTATTGATCGAAGACGAATTCGGAGTAGATCGTAAGACGGTTCAGTCAGAGCTGAAGCGGAACGGGATCGAAACGCGTCGGTTCTTCCATCCTCTGCATCGGCAACCAATCATGCCGAAGGCGGGCATTAGACAGGCATTTCCCAAATCCGGCAACCTCTCCGCACGAGGGTTATATCTTCCCTCGTTCATTGGCATGGGCTCGATGACGATAGAGCGGGTCTCTGCGGTCCTTTCGGCCCTCCGTAAATGACGAGCGATATGGGTCTTCGAGCGCAAGGAAATTCAAGCATCGAAGCGCGATACGGGAACGGGTTCGAATGCGCGATGACGATGGGATCATCTCAGGCGACGAGATTCGGCCCGGGTTGCCTAGCCTCTCTCAACTCGCCCATCACACCATTCAGCTGCCATTGAGCGATGAGGGCATTGATCTGGGCCCAGTCACCTTAGGCGAGCGAATTGGTAGGGCAGGTCATTATGGAGTCCTCTACGCGATCGTTGGTCAGCCGCACGCGCTGAAGTTGATCCATCTCGCGCGCTCGGGCCCTCCAAGCGTCGTAAGACAGGTTTGCGGCTATCGTCTGATCGAGCCGTTTTCCGACGAGATTCCAACCGTGAAAATTCTAGCCTCGCATTGTGGAGGCGATAAAGAAGCGTCCTATCTGATCGTCGAAAATGTCCACCACGGCCGCTGGGCGGATCGGGATGTCGTCGAGGCTCCCAGCGCGCTCGGCGAAAGAGAGAGAGCCGCAGCACGCCGCCTCTACGACAACCTGGCGAGGAGAGGTATTGTAGCTGTGGACTGCCACAAGGATAACTTGTTTTTTTTTGACGGAAGCACCGGAAACTTGAGGGCTGGGATCCTGGATCACGACTATATCTTCGGCATGAAAGATATTGCGACGCTCCCGCGGCGCATAGTGAAACGCATGTTTACCCTGGCCGGCCCAGTGGGAAGTCCGGCCTGGTCAACCGTTGACAGGGCAGTGAAAGGGCGAACGATCTCAGCGAAGGAATTCATGGAAGTCTTCTATCAAACCAAAATTGCCATATAGCGCGCATGGTGATGCCGCGCCGTGGGGAAATCCAATCCGTCGAATTGGCAGCGCCCGGCGCCTGGTTGATTTTGACAGCGCGACGCTTGAATTCGATGATGCCGCGATGCGGGCGGTCGCTTTCGTAAACTCAATCAGGTTGAGGCCGGAACCAAACCGCAGCAGAGTTTCTCGCGCACGAATAATGTTCCAAAGCTCGCGCTATTTTGGACCAAGAGCCTCATGGCGGCTCTTAATGAATTGCAGATACTCAATGCGGCGTCTACCGCCTTGCTCCAATTCCCCAACGGAGCGTAAGATTAATACTTTGGGGTAAGCGGCAGATATGCTACTTTTCGTTGAGGCTGCTCAGCTGCCGAACGGTCGCCGAACTAAAGCGTGACGTTACTCGTTGGGGACGACCTCTATTATGAAATGCAGGCGGCTAATCTACGCGTTCGCATGCGCAGCGCTATCGAGCGCAGGTCTAGCCCAATCCGTACCGCCGGCCGGACAACCTGCCGCGCCCGCATCTCCTGTCAATGCCGCGCCGTCTGAGGACAACTCGGTCCCTAAGGCCGTCCCGGCCGGCAAGACATTCGATCCTCAGAGGCAGTGCGTCGATGAAGGTGAGTTCGTGACCGAGCTCAAATCAGGACGAAACCCGGTCGGCGACGCCATCGTTATCGACACCAACTTCCTTCCGACAAGCCAGCCGGTCAGTGTGGGAGTACGAACGCCCTTCGTCGACCGCACGCGCTATTTTGCCGCTATCGAGCGCGACGACGGCAAGCAGGACATTCTGTTCAGACAGGATGTCGTTACGCGCCGCGCTGTCGCTTCCGACACGCTGGTCAAGAAGCGCTTGCTGGAAGCCGATCAGGCCGTCGTCACGCTGACGATCGATGATGACGATGCTGGAATCTGGCAGAAAGCGGACCTCTATCTTTACACCTGCGGCACGGCGGGTTCGCCGGCACGCGTTTCCAAAACAAACATTCGCCTCAGCCCGTATTGGTACAGCCTCTGGGCCTGCGCAGCCGCCGTCCTGCTTGCCTATGTCTGGATCGCCTTCGCGCTACGGGAAAAGCAGGGCAAAATTCTATCCTACGCCCAATCCCTCAACCCCGTGAAACTTACGGCAGGACCCGACGGCAAAGGAAGCCTGTCGAAGTTCCAGATATTTTCGTTTTCGTTGGTCGTGTTCGGACTCATCCTGCTTTTCATGCTCCAAACAGGCATGCTCTCCGATTTGTCCGCGACCATCCTGGCGCTCCTTGGGATCAGCGGCATCGGCGCGACGGTTGCGAAGGGCGCGGACGCCCAGCGCAATGCCATTTCTTCGGAAAACCGGGCATGGCTGCTCCGCAAGGGCTGGCTGCCTTCCGCGAGGAAAAATGTCGATCCATCGAACGCGTCATGGCGCGATCTCTTCACCACCGACGGCGAGTTCGACGTGTACCGCTATCAAAGCTTTATCTTTGGCGCGGTCGTGGTTTTTTCGCTGATCGCGGCCGGCGTCAGCCAACTTTCCACCTTCGTCATTCCCGATACCATCCTTGGGATCGTGGGCCTCAGCCAAGCGGTCTATATCGGCGGCAAATTGGTGACCCCGACCAATATCTCGGACGTGAACGCAGCGATCACCGATCTGCGCGATCGGGAAAAGAAGTTTCGCGAGGCCGCCACGGCCGCGAAAAAGGGTAAGGTCAAGGATCTGGATGAGGTAATTTCGTTGCTCGGACAGGACGCTTTGGATGCCTACAAAGATAAGGCTGATGATGTCGCCGCGCTCTTCGAAGCGGAAACGCACAACGTTGCGCCCGAAGAGGGGAAGAAACCATCGATCGGATGAACTCGCAGGTGGATGCCCCAATTTCGGACTGTCACGTTCGCCGGCTAATGACATCCCTGCCGAGTATTCCAAAGGGCCGATTGCGACAATTGAGGTGACGGAAACGTCGCGGCTGCTGAAACGGCAAAGCGGTATGAATTGACATGAAAAAAATTTGTTTTGTTGTTGTCTATTTTGGGAAATGGCCGGTTTGGTTCCCCGCATTTCTGCACTCATGTAAGGAGAATCCCACGGTCAATTGGATGTTTTTTACGGATTGTGGTTCACCAGCGCTTCATTCTCCTAACGTTGTTTTCCATAGCAGAACGTTGTCCCAGATGAGGGGACTGATTAGGAAGAAAATTGGCAAGGGATCCAAACTAGAAGATGTTTATAAGTTGCCTGACTATAAATCGGCCTTTGGAATACTATTTGAAGAGTATCTGAAAGATTTTGATTTCTGGGGACATTGCGACGTAGATATAATTTGGGGAGATATCCGAAAATATACGACTGAGGAGATTCTGGACAAACATGATGTTTTCTCAACGCGAAAGGGGAGGATGTCTGGGCATTTTAGTCTTTTTAGAAATACCCTCAGCATTAATCGGCTTTTTAGACAATCGCCAGAATTTGCGGAGGTAATGCAACAGGTTGTATGTCGTGGTTTTGATGAGGAAGGCATGACCCGCCTTATCGCGCAGTTGGCTCAGGCTGGCTCGATTCGCGTCTATTGGCCAAAATTCCTGCATAATTATGCAGCCCCCAAAACAGATACTCCCTCAAAATTACCGCAATACATAAACAAGTACTTTTGGGAAAAGGGCAAGTTATTTGACTGCACGGGAGAATCAGCCGCTGAAATACTTTACCTTCATTTCATGACTTGGAAAAAAACTTTAACTGGCTG
>Ga0307509_10007505_pt1 | contig 14224 bp, 15 predicted proteins | sample 10_EM_MG_FD_202245 | JGI IMG/M metagenome (GOLD analysis project Ga0307509, IMG submission 202245) | Populus trichocarpa ectomycorrhiza microbial communities from riparian zone in the Pacific Northwest, United States - 10_EM | ecosystem: Host-associated > Plants > Roots > Unclassified | place... | reverse complement strand
GATGGTGACATTAAAAAAAAAAGCTTTACCCCCGTTTGTTAGCGTGAATGCCTTGTTGTTTTGCATGCAGTATGAACATGCTAGTTTTCCATGCGTACTCCAACCAGAAACCATTCCATAAGCTAGGCAAATCATTGATAGTCCACATCAAAGCCGCTCTCATAATAAAATTCTGTTTCCTCAAGATATTATAAGTCAAAGCTCTAGAGAACCACAACTGCGTCAACTCATCAATTAACGGTCGAAGACAAACATCTATATTCCGGCCCAGACTGCTCGGACCTGGCATGACCATAGATAAAAACATGAACTCCAACCTCATATATATCTCTGGTGACAAGTTATAAACTGTCAGTATGACCAATCAAGAAGAATAAGGAGCAGCAAATGACCTAAATGGGTTAAATCTGTCTGTACACAACCCAAGATGCACGTTCCTTGATTCAGCTAAAAAGTAAGGATGCACACTATTAAAGTGTTTCCATGCTTTGCCGTTAGAAAGAAGCACCATCACTCCATAACTGCATGATGTGATTGGTGTTATGTCATGTGCTTAATAGTTCTTTGTGACATGAATAACCTTTGCAGTCTAGGTGTGATTGGGAAGTATCTAAGTTTTTTATATGCCATGAGAGTCTTTCCCCTGCTAGTTCTGGGTTTGTAACTGGAATGCTCACATGTCATGCACTCGGTCAGCTCAACATTTTCAAGGTAGTATAACATGCAGAAGTTAGGGAACATGTCAATTTTTTGGTATCCTAAACCGAGGGGTTTCATCATGGACTTTGCAGCATAGAAGTTCTCTTTCAGCCTGTTCCCTTCAGGTAAAACACTTCTCGCCCATTCGATAATTTTGTCATAACTGGCCTCACTCAACCCGTGATCTGACTTAATGGTGAACACCTGTGCTACGACCGATAATTTCTTTGGTTCGTGCAGCCATCCCATAATGGTTCGTTAGAATCTTTCAACAGATCAAAAAACCTTGTTCCATCTACATTAGGTTCTTCTTCTACTATTGGACATTGACTAACATTGACTGACATTACCTTTATTCATTCTCATTGCATCCATAACCATATTCCTGTAAGGATTAGTGTTGTCATATACAACTTCATGCACATTACTAATACTAGAAGTTGACCCAACCACCCTTTCTACCATGCTCTCATTAGGAATAAATAGTTCTCTGTATGCATACCAATATAGATAATCCTCTATGAACCCTTTGGTTAGAAGATGCATCGTTACAACATCTTGATGCAGAAATTTTTATTTTTACACTTCCTGCATGGACACCTAATACCGCCATCATTAAAATTTCTCGGAATAGATGTTATGAAATTAATAAAACCCTGAATCCTATTACAATAATCCATCCTTCGCAATCCTTGGGGTGAGTCTCGATATATCCATGAACGATCATCTATGACTTCTATCGAACATCTATAAAATTATGATGACAACATGTATTAATTAACTATGTTACGTAAATAAATTGGCAAAAATATTGGTTTGCCCCGATATTATGCAACAAACTAAAAAAACACTTATGTTAAATATTCATTATCAATTATCAATTATCAACATCCATACAAATTTATACATATATAAATTTACGGAAATCATAACTCCGCAATAGAATTGAAAAAAATTAAAATGGACCTGTTAAACAACTTATTATTTATTTTATCACAACACATCTAATTCGGTGTAATTCAAACAAAGTTTCAACAATTTACAAACAAATACAATTTGACAAAATCTAAAACAAACTATAATAACTACAAAACTATACATTCATACTACAAGTTTCTTTGACAAATAACAATAAAATAAGTACATATGTTAACAAAATACATATACTAAAAAAACAATAAAAAATAATCAAATTGACATTTAAATGTTAAAACTAAAAAGGATAGATTTACTTACAAAAAATGGTAAAATCCATAATAAATTAATCGAAGAACGGATGTTGTGACCACGTATGAAAGTATAAGAAACTTAAGTGCTGGTGTTGAGAAGAGGGGGAGAGTTGGGATGGGTGGTTGGTTGCAGTTTGGGAGGGGAGAGTTGAGATGGAAGAAGGAGAAATAGAGAAGGAGAGAGTTGGCAAAGTGTGTATATATTGGCTTTTACCGATGGAATCATTGATAAATAAGTGTCGTCGGTATTCCCTATCGGTAATTCCAACGGTGAATGGACCACGTCACTGGACGGAGATCCTGGTTTGGATCCCTCGGTCATTCCGTTGGTAAAATCATCTGAAAAAATTCCACGTCATCACATCGCTGCTCCTTTTCAAAATTCTATATATTCCAATGGCAATACGGTTGATATATACCGACAGAATTATTCCGTCGGTATATACCGACCGTATTGCCGATGGAATATATGCCATCGGTAATTATTACCGACAATAAAGGTCTGTCGGTATATACCGATAAAATTAGAGAAGGAATTATATTTGTTGGTAAAAATTACCGACAAAAAAATTTCATCGGTAATTCTGTTGGTTTTTATCGATTTTTTAGTAGTGATGTGGTTGTAGCAATTGAAGAATCAAAGAATTTGGAAGATTTGACAATAAAAGAATTAATGGGATCTCTACAAGCTCATAAGCAGAAAATTGATAGAAGAGGAGAAGGAAGATCTCTTGAACAAGCATTGTAGATAAAGTTAACTATGAAGAATGTTAGTGAATCTGGCAGAGGAGCATTTCAAAGAGGAAGGTTCATTCACATAAAAGGAAGAGGAGCAAGATCATTCAGAAATCAAGAATCTTATGAAGCACGAATTAATTTCAGAGGCCATAGCAGAAGCAGAGGAAGAAGTCATGGAGGATATTCAAATTGGAGGAATAATAATGCAAACGTACAATGTTATAATTGTAAAGAGTATGGTCATTTTGCTTCAGATTGTTCATAATACAAATTTGAAGACAAAAATGTCAACTTTGCTGAGAAAGAAACTGATTCTGAAGAACCTGCATTATTGTTGGCCTGTGGAAAATTTGATGGTAGCAACTCCAACACCTGGTATCTAGATATAGGAGCATCAAATCATATGTGTGGTATGAAGGAAGCATTTGTTGATATCGATGAAAGTTATAAAGGTAACATTACCTTTGGAGATCTTTCTCAAAAACCTGTTGAAGGAAGAGGCAGAATTCTTATTAAACTTAAGAATGGTGAGCAAAAGTTCATATCAGAAGTTTTTAATATTCCAGACATGAAGAACAACATTCTAAGCTTGGGATAGTTTCTAGAGAAAGGCTTTAAAGTGCAGATGAAAGATAAGAATCTAAAGATTTTTGATGAGTTTGGAGCTGCAATTGCTTTAGTTAAAATGACTGGAAACATGATGTTTCCTCTGGATCTAAGTATATATCTGTCAAAGTGTTTTAAGGCAGAAATCTCTAACATGATGAATTTATGGCATCTGTGATATGGACATATGAACTGTGGATCATTAATGCTAATGGAGAAAAACAAAATGGTTATTGGAATACCAAAGTTAGAGCACACAAGCAGCATATGTGAAGTGTGTGTAATGGTAAAGCAGCATGGAAAGCCATTCCTAAAGAAGAGTTCAAAAGCATCTCAGCCTCTCGACTTGGTGTATTCAAATATGTGTGGCCCTATTTCGCCTACTTTAATAGGAGGAAGCATGTATTTTCTCACTTTTACTGATGATTTTAGTGGAAAGATATGGGTATATGTGTTAAAAGAAAAGAAAGAACTGTTAAGCAAATTTAAGGAGTTTAAAAATTTAGTAGAAAAACAAAGTGAGTGTAAGCTAAAATGCCTAAGAACAGATAAAGGAGGAGAGTATATTTCTCATGATTTTGATGATTATTGTAAAGAAAATGGTATTGTTCATCAGCTTACAATGCCATAGATTCCATAACATAATGCAGTATCATAGAGAAAAAATAGAAGTATTATGAACATGGTTAGATGTATGCTAAAAGAAAAACTGTCCAAAAAAGTTTTGGGGAGATACAATTGTATGTGTTGTGTATTTGTTGAACAAATTTACAACAAAAAGACTTCAGAAGATCACACCAGAAGAAGCATGGAGCACAAAGAAACCAAGAGTTGATCATTTGAGAATTTTTGGCAGTGTTGCTTGTGCTAAAATTCAAGAGGAAAAAAGAACTAAACTTGAAGATAAAAGTCTGAAATGCATACTGCTGGGATATGGAGAGAATTCATATGGTTATAAATTGTACAATCCGATGAAAAAGAAGGTGATCATGTCAAAAGATGTGAAGTTTGATAAAGAGCTAAAATGGAACTAGAATTCTGAAGATCAGCCACAGAAACTAATTATAGATGAAAAGCAGATTCAGAAAGATGAAAAATAAATCATGTTAGCTCCATCTCCATCAACTAATAGTCATGCTGGTCCTTTAAGCTCAACAACAAGAAAGACAAAGAGCATACAAGAGATTTATGATGTAACAGAAAGAATCAATCTTAATGATGTTAATATGCTTTACTTATTTTCAGGAAATGATCCTATTACATTTGAAGAAGCATATCAAGAAGACAAATGGAAGAAAGCAATGAAAGAGGAGATCAATTCCATCATAAAAAATAATAAATGGGAATTGACAACACTTCCCGAAGGACATAATACAATAGGAGTAATATAGATCTTCAAGACAAAGAGGAATGCATAAGGAGAAATTGAAAAACTTAAAGTTAGATTAGTAGCAAAGGGGTACAAGCAACAATATAGAGTTGATTATGAAGATGTTTTTGCTCTAGTAGCAAGAATGAAACAGTAAGATTGATGATTTCCCTAGCAGCTCAGAAAAGATGGAAGATATTTCAGATGGATGTAAATTCAGCATTCTTGAATGGCATCTTAAAGAGGAAGTGTATTTAGAACAATCAGCTGGCTTTATGGTTAAAGGAGAAGAAGAGAAGGTTTGCAGATTGAAGAAAGCTCTTTATGGGCTTAAACAAGCACCAAGAGCATGGAACTCTAGAATTGATGGATATCTTTCACAAAAAGGATTCACAAGATGCCCTTATGAACATGCATTATATGTGAAGAAAAGTTTACAAGGCAGAGTAATGTTTGTTTGTTTATATGTTGATGATATACTTTTCATAGGGGATGATCCAACTATGATTCAAGACTTCAAACAATCCATGGTGAAGGAATTTGAAATGACAGACTTAGGTCTCATGGCATATTTTCTAGGATTAGAGGTGAAGCAGTGCAGTGATGGAATCTTCATTTCACAAGCCAAATATCCAACAAAAGTTTTGAAGAAATTTGCTATGGAAGATTGTTGTCCAGCAAACAATCCTGTCGAATATGGAACCAAGTTAACTAAAGAAGGAGAAGGAGATTTAGTTAATCCTACAAACTACAAAAGTGTTATGGGTTACTTGCGTTATCTAACATATACCAGATCAGACATTCTGTTTGGAGTTGGCTTAATTAACAGATATATGGAGAAGCCAAGAAGTTCACATTTGAGGATAGCAAAAAGGATCCTTTGTTTTGTTAAAGGAACTGCAAGCTATGGATTGTTTTATTCGTCTTTGCAGAATCTTGAAATTACAGGTTACAGTGATAGTGACTGAGCAGGAAACTTGGAAGACAGAAAAGGCACAACTGGATTTATATTCTTTATGGGAGAAACAACTTTCACATGGACATCAAAGAAACAATCTATTGTTGTATTATCCACATGTGAAACAGAATACATTGCTACTGCATCGTGTGTGTGTCATGCAATATGGCTAAGGAAACTGATGGAAGATTTGTAGCAGAACCAAAGCAAGGCTACACGAATCTTTGTTGATAATAAGTTTGCTATAGCACTTGCAAAGAATCTAGTTCATCATGAACGTTTAAAACATATTGATACTTGATTTCACTTCATTAGAGAGCACATAAAAGAAGACGATATGGAGTTAGTTCATGTCAAAACTCATGAACAAATTGCGGATATTTTTACAAAGCCATTGAAGACTAATGTTTTATGTTATTTTCAGAAGAAGCTTAGAATCATGAAGATGGATGGAGCAAGTTTAAGAGGGGAGAATGTTAGTTATTAAACTTGTTTACCAAGATTAAGTGTATTAAATTTAGTACAATGAATAATCATCCACATCATAAATACTATGAATCTAGAAATACCATGAATATAGAGTAAGTATTGAAGAGTCTAATATTAATTAAGAACTTAGAAGATTATAAAAGACATTTTATAATGTCTATATATATATTGTATGGATTTGATAATGAAAGGTGTGAGAGTACCATTATTTAGTGTATTATATTCCACCAAATTGTGTGAGTAGTAACCCCTCCTCCGTTCTTTCATTGTTTTTTTCCAACACATACTTCATACAAAGCCTGTTGTATGCGAAAAGTAACAAGTCAATGATCAGGCAAATAGAGTTTTACTGAAAAACACGGAAGCATCGTGGTATGATCATTTACACCATGCATGTTTATCCACAAATCTAATGTGTACAGGAATGGTTTGTAGCTTTCGTACTCGACTACCCTGAGTAGCTGAAGATGGTAGAGATTCCACCTCAACAAATCTACCTCCCATGGTACCTTTGCCTCAGGATTTCTTTTTGCACGGTCAACAAGTTATGGTTCACGGTTCACCTCCTATCAGATACTAAAGTAAGAGTATCAAACTGCAGAAAGCTCCGGCTTAAAAGCATTACCCTTTATTTTGTGTTTGAAAGTTGCGTCTTAATACCCGATCTCTCGCAAAAAAGTCTTTACTTCCCCAGTTATTTTTCATCATTGCTCTACTTCACAAGAATGATCCTCTTCACCAATAAGAAGCTTTGGCTTCAATTAAATTACGACTCAAAAGAGCTTATAACCTCATTGTGTTTAAATTGAGAGAAATTAGTTTGATGTTTTCATGGGTGTGTTATTATTATTATTATTATTATCATGGTTTTCCCATTTTCATTTCACCGTCCAAACACACTCTGCCCAAACACATTATCAGACAGTATGCACATCCTCATAGGTGAAATCCTGAAGTATACATTATTAAAGGCTAAATTTAGGCTTTAATATTGTATACTTGATTTTCTCCTAAATTTGAATTTTGATCTGCTCTTATTTAGGCTTTTATCTCTTCCTCTCCCTTAAGTATCAATATTAAAGGCTATATTAAAACATTCTATGCACTTCTTCATCCAAAATCAAGTCTCTAAAGTAGTTATATTTCAATTTAAATTTTCTAGTATAATTGCTTACATCTATTTGCATAGCCTTGTTATTTAAAATCAATGTTCAAATCTCATCATCAAATTTAATTACAATATATGATAAATGAATTGTGATGGTATTGAATTTATTCAAGTGTAGTGTAAGAGAGATACCTTATTCCATCTTTAGGTTGAATAAAATTTTCATTATTCATACTTTGTAATTTATTGATGGCTTGAGAAGGTTTCCATTAGCTTTATAGTGATCATTTCCTTCGTAATATTATGAGCAACTTTCCTAAAACTTGCATATCAAGAAGGTTCCATTTATTCTCCTTCATCTTGTCTAGCTTCTTCCGTAATAAAAGAAGATAAAGTGTAAACCCTTGAATAAAATAATTTCATCTTGATTTATTAAAGTAAAATAAAATACAAAGGATGTAGAGAAATGATTAAATTGAACAAATTAAATGGATTAAAAGAGAAGTTATTTAATGAGAAGGGTGAAATTGAAAACAATAATAAAGGAGTAAGGAGTTAGTAAAGAGAAAGAGAAGTAGTAGGGTAAATGGATTAATAAAAGGAATGGTGAGGTCAATGTGAAAATAGAAGTAAATATGAGGGGCAAGATGCAAATAAGGAAAGAATATAATTATACATAACAAGAAATCTCTAGAAATTCCTAGAGTAATGGCCGGCCAAGGAGAGAAAGAAAAGAGGAGAAAAGAAAAAATTAAAAGGAAACCTTGTAGATTCAACCTTTGAATCCAAAGAAAAGTGAGAGTAAGTGAACTAAAAGTGCTTCAAGTAAGAATTAGAAAGAAAACTTTGAGAAAAACCTAGAGAATTTACTAGTGGGAAGGGAAGGGTTAGAAGAAGGAAGGAAAGAAAGAAGGGGAAGAAGAAAAAGGGTTGTTCTCAATCTTTTGACTCATTTTTTTGTAATAGAAGGTAATAAACTCTCTTATTAAGTTACTTGAATTTGTTTGTGTTTTCCTTGAATAATTGAGATTTTAGAATACCCTAATCTAGGTTTAAGAAGGTTGTTCTCAATCTCTTGACTCATGGGAAATGAATTTATACTTGTTGAACTTAAAAATCAAAACTGGACAAGTGATCTCTTGATTTCTCTACTAAGATTTGAACCCTAAGATGACAGAATTTGAGATATTTTTCTTCATGAAAGTTGTAGACATGGATGTTACCTTTCAAATGAAATTGACCTTACTTAAATTGGAGTGACAAAACACTAAATATGAAAGAAAAACTAAAGACAGGTCAAAACCCGGGAATCAGCAGGACAAATGTTTAGGTTTCTGAAATTTGTGAATTTAGGCATGTAGATGGAAACAACTGGGTATATTCATCTTCATGAAAGTTGTAGACATGGATGTTACCTTTAAAATGAAATTGACCTTGCTTAAATTGGATTGACAAAACACTAAATATGGAAGAAAAACTGAAGATAGATAAAAAAAAAAACCAGGAATCAGCAGGATATATTTTTGGGTTTTTGAAATTTGTGAATTTAGGCATGTAGATGGACAAAATGGGTATATTCATCTCATGAAAGTTATAGACCTATGTTTTAGTGTTCTAAAGAAACAAATCACGCATAAAATCGAGTTCTATAGCTCCAGTTAAACTCAAAATACTAAACAGTGTTTGGAATCCGTTATGTTGAGCTACCTAAAACTTGTAAATTGGTAACTTCTGTTTGGAATTGTTTTTTATTACAAAATATTGAATTATGAAGGTAGTCCGTATATATGTGTATGTGTGGCCAAGACCTGAAATATAAATTAGTGTAACTATTGGTACAAGTGAGATTGTGAGAAATAGACGAGAGTAGGGGACGACTAACAGAGCACATATTTCAGGTAGATGTCTGACATTTAGATCTCTAATTTAAAGTCTTGTTTAATTCTTTAGCTTAGTCCCTAATAAGAGTTAGTTCAATTTTTTGTATTTATATGTAGTGTTTAAATGATGGTTTAACCAGTTTCTGGTTTGGGATTGGCGCCTAGTGAATGGGTTGATGATTGGATAGTATCCTGGTTTGGAACTGGTGCCCTAATATTGGGCTAATGGTTGGACTAGTGTCCTGGTTCGGAATTGCTGCCCTGTGAATGGGCTGTTAGTTGAACCCGTATTCTGGAATGGAACTGGTGTTCTAGGAATGGACGATCAATAGAATTAGTTATTATTGGACAAGATTGATGTGCTGACAAGTGAGAAATTATAGAAATTGCTGATAAATGAATTCAAAAACAAATTGTCAGTGTAATGAAAAATATATTAGATCATCTGAATTAATTTAATTATGTTTATGCAAATTACTATGTTGGTTCATCTCAGCAGCGTAACCCTTAGTTGATGCATGGGTGTTCCCTCTGTATAGTCACTTAAGTTAATAGGAAGATGGAAGAATTTTATTTTGGGTTGTATATAACAATACTTCTAATTTGTATGTATAAAGTTATGTAATACTATTTTGTTAAAACTTTAAGTAGTAATTTGAAATTTAAAATCTTTATTATGCTAATGTATGAATGCAATTACAATGGTTAATTAATGGTTATCTTTTATTTTTTAAAAAAAAAAACTTCCTGAGATTCTTCTCATTTTTATAACTTGATAATTATGTGAATTTTTTTTTCTTAAAAGTTCGGGGTGTTACAGTTTGAGACTTGGAATGATTGGAATGTGCATAAACAATGAATACAGGATGTGTACAAATGATTTGTCGATAACTTGGGACCTCTCGGTATAGGGGAGACTCTGCCGAAATTTTAGTAGAAATTTTAAAAATCTTTGTATAAGTTCAACAAAGAAAATAAAGTAAAAAAAAATTACCATGTTTCTTTTTCTTCTTTTTTTGATGCGTTGGTTTTGAAAATGGGGATGTTATATAAAGTTTCTTCTTATAGAGGTAGCCTTCTATCTCTATGTTATAATACGTAAAACCTATGCCATTAAATTTGTCTATTCAAGTAGCCTTTACTTCTTGTCTAACAATTTATTCTTTTTGAAGAGTAATTGAGAATCAAATAGTAATTAAAAAGTCTTAATCTAATTTTAAGTCCAATCTAGATAATTAGACTCTGTAGTTATGAACAAAATGATCAATTTAACTAGAAATGAGTCTAGAGTCATCAAAATCAGACTTCAAATGGCTTAGATTTGAAAGAAAAATCTACCCTAACAGATGCCTTATATTAAGCAATAACACCGATTGTACATAAGCAAAACATACTAGATTGCTCTCCTGTGATAACATGGAAGATGATTAGACCTAAAAAGCTAATGTGTCTAATGACATGCCTAACAGCATGGTAGTTGACACTTTTAATAGAGTGTTATGATAAATACGCCTTTTGAATGATGTGGAGGATACTATATTGATGACTTGGATAGTTTCAAATCCAAAACATGATTGTTTGGTTATAAACCAGGTTAGTGAATGATGATGATGATGATGATGATGATGATGATGATGACGACGACGACTAGTATGTGGAGAAGGCATGTGAGATTGTGTGGGCAACAATCCTTCAATAAGTGTAGCATGTGTATCATACTTCTATTTCTATTTTGCACATGTTTCCATCGTTGTGTTCATCGAAGTCATCTTCACAATGATATATTCAAAATATATTTTTGAACACTTTGATTTATGAGCAAAAAAAAAAAAATTATTAGAATTTGATATCAGTTGTTATACATGAGATTGATGCCTAAAATCAATAACACAACTTTTAACATGGTTTGACAATTGTCTATAACTAGAAAGCTATTAATTTTACTAGATAGATAATACACACACAGAGTAATGGAGGATGAGGAGGTGCTCAACTCCCAACTCTTTACAATTGACTCACTTTTTTCTCACTCACTCTTTATTTATAATTAAAATATGGGAACACACATCTCATTTGTAGCCATGATTTTCCTTATAATTTTACAAATAAACCAACAAAAATCTTTCCTCCTAATTTGCAGCCATGAAAACATATAGCCTAATTTATAGCACTTAAATCTTCCTTTCCCTTTTAGCTTAATTTGTAGTTGGATATGTGCTTTTATTGTCTCCATACACAACAATATATCTGCCATAAATTATTCTATAATTATATTTCTTGATGAGAAGCCTTTCAGTATGCCATGATTCCTATCAAAGAACGGTAGCTTTGTCATTACCAATATCATAATGAATCCTCTCTTAAATGGTAGGCAGCATTGGCCAAATTTTTATCAATTTTCTCTAAGCTCAATAGTAATCTTTTGAAATCTTTACTTCTCTTAAACTTTCTCCTTTTAGCATATAAATTGAATCCATGCAACCCATAAGGATCTTAATTGAAGAAAAAAAACTCCATATAAATATCATAATGTAAGCTATATTCCATTCCTCTATCATCCTCAAACCCAAACCTCCCTCCTGTTTTAGGAAAGTAACCTTCCCCATGTTACTTTTGCTCCCACAGTAGTCACTTATTCCATTTCATAAGAAGGAATTGCAATTTTGCTCAACGATTCTGATGACTTTTCCTCACGCAGCATAATAAAAAAGTGAGCAAAATTGATCAAGTATTAAGTTAATCATTTTAAGATACTTTAATTTTGTTAAAAGTGCGTTATAGTATAATAGTTGAATTGCATTTTATATACATCTTTGGTCTTTTTCAATTTACATTGGACAACACTCATTTCTCACATAATTATCAAACTCGATAGAATATGAAACAAGTATGATATTTTAAAGCATGTGCTAGCTAAAAAAAGAGACAATGATGAGACAAGACTTTTGATAATTTGAAAGTGTAGAACTTAGCGATTCTATAGGACTTTCACAACAATCAAATATAACTCCAATCATTAAATGACTTTAAATCTTTGATCTCAATATTTTATAGTTGTAAATTATCATTTCTTTATACCTAAACTATTTGCAATTTATAAAAATATATAGAATTGCTAGAACACATGAGAAAACAATTATTAGATGGGTAGATTAAATCGTTTCTAGTTTTTAATCAGCTTTAAGCCATGAGTTAGATGTTAAGGGTTTTTAGCATAACTGAATTGTTATAGTGGTTGGCTCGTGAGTGCCTGATTAAGAATGCGTTTGGGAACGTGGTGCAAACCGCGTTCCTAAAAAATTTTTAATTTTTTTTTTGCTAAAATTTAATATGGTTTGTATGTTTTGGATCGTTTTGATGTGCTGATGTCAAAAATGATTTTTAAAAAATGAAAAAATATCATTGGCATACATTTCGGCACAAAAAATTATTTAAAAAGCAACTGCTACCATACTGCCAAACACTCTCTAAATTAGCAGACTCGGTCTTAACAATCTTGGTTAAAAGGTGTGGAGTTGATTAATTTTGTTAATACATGTAACAACCCGACTTTTCAAGCCCAAAACAACAGTAAATTTGTTTTTTGTACTTGACACACATCGTGTCGGTAATCAGCGAACATGTTCCCTTCACATCATCAATATACAATCCATACATCAATAACAATCAACATTTCAGTTAAAAGTGAATCTTACATAAACTCATAATATTATGTTTGCATGATTAGAAGTTCATATTTAAAATATACATGCATAGACATGAGTTTGTATTCTATCCTTCAAATAGTCATCATGAATTTAATCTAAAAGGATCTAATAATAGTTACACATTCAGTACATTGATTCATATAAAATACATCATGATTTAGAATGCAACTACATGATTCCTTGCAAAAGTAGGTTCTCGTCTATTGGGTTTCCTAGGCACCTTGTTGATATGACGTCCCTACTGCAGTACAAAACATTTACAAGAATGCAATTACTTAATAATAATAATAATAATAATAAGAAAACGGTCTGACAGTTTAATGAAGCATTAACATTATCTCATGTTTGAAGCGTGACATTTGTAGTTCCTTCATGTTCTTGGTATACACAACTTACAGCACATATACGTGCACCAATTCTTACAATCAACCACAATCTTAAATCCGGCCATTCATTTAAGACATCATTTGTCGAGGTTAACTGTTCACTCACCCCGGCCATCCCCTTCGAATGCCATCAGCCAAAGCTAATCAACTGTTTGTCCTGGTCGTCCATTCGGATGCCATTAACCAAAGCTAATCAATTATTTGTCCCAGTCATCCCTTCGGATGCAATTAGCCAAAGCTAATAATTCGTTAGCTAATCATTCATTTGTCCCGGCCATCCCTTTGGATGCAATTAGCCAAAGCTAATCATTCGTTAGCTAATCATTCGTTTGTCCTGGTCATCCCATCGGATGCCATTAGCCAAAGCTAATCATTCATTTGACCCGGCCATCCCTTCGGATGCAATTAGCCAAAGCTAATCATTCGTTTGTCCCAGTCATTCTTTCGGATGCAATTAGTCAAAGCTACTCATTCGTTTGTCCCGGTCATCCCTTCGGATGTCATTAGCCAAAGTTAATCATTCATTTGTCCCGGCCATCCCTTCGGATGCTATTATCCGAAACTAATCATTCGTTTGTCCCGGTCATCCCTTCGGATGCCATTAGCCAAAGCTAATCATTCATTTGTCCCGACCATCCCTTTGGATGCCATTAGCCGAAGCTAATCATTCGTTTGTCACGGTCATCCCTTCGGATGTCATTAGCCGAAACTAATCAATTGTTTACATATAAGCATTTGACAGTCTGGTATCTGAATTAACACAATACAGTAATATTCATGATAAAGTATTTTCATTATTCAACATTATTTAAAAGGAAGGTGAAAGTCACCTAACTGTAGTAGAGGCTCTACTCGTGCTCCCCTGTTGCTGCTGTTGCACCACACCGGTGGTCCTTCCTACAGTCACAGACTCATCTCATAAATTTTTCTCATTCAAGGATATGTTTTATAATAATCATATCAATAGCTAATAAATCTTTCTTTCAATCATTTCTTTCTTTATATCTTACGTTTTTCTCATTACACCCATTAATGTTGTCATCCTTTATCCAACC
>Ga0307509_10007504_pt1 | contig 14225 bp, 12 predicted proteins | sample 10_EM_MG_FD_202245 | JGI IMG/M metagenome (GOLD analysis project Ga0307509, IMG submission 202245) | Populus trichocarpa ectomycorrhiza microbial communities from riparian zone in the Pacific Northwest, United States - 10_EM | ecosystem: Host-associated > Plants > Roots > Unclassified | place... | reverse complement strand
ATGAAGCTCCAAGTTCAGTGGGCCGGGTATGATCGTGAGATTTGTGTTGTGGTGTTGAACCCCGATTTGACCTTCCCGAATAGGAAGGAAAAAAGCGGGGTAGGAAAATTGAGGGAAAGGAGCTTGTAGCCTCCATCTGAGCGTCTGCTCTGTAACAATACCGGTAGTCTACGGTACTCGATTACCGGTACGGTACTACGTGGCCTCAGGGTTTGCGTGTTGTGGTGTGGTAAGCCGCTGCCCCTCGCCATCGTGGTTTTTTTTGCCCCTATCCTACATTTGACCAGCCCTACATACCCAGCAGCCGATATCATCCATCATCCATAAAGTCCTAAGGAGCAAAAAAGCAGAAAATGTCACATTCATTCAATAATAATATCAACTCTTTGAACACGACTCTTAACTTTACCGTTGCCGAAGACCGATCTGATATCTTGGCCTGGCTATCCCCACTCAATCCGAAGGTGAGGCATCAGGATATTCGGGACAGCCGAATTGGAAACGCGGGGGAATGGCTCTTACGAGCCGAGGAATTTCGAAGCTGGCATGCTGGTAGTGGGGGAGGCGGGTCCGATAAGGTAGTCTTGTTTTGCTATGGATATCCAGGGGTCGGGAAGACATGTATTAGGTAAGAAGGAGGAACCTCGGGGGGTGGAAGAGGAAATGTAGGTGCTGACGAGCTGTGATATAAGCTCACTGGTGATAGACTGGTTGTGCGATCAGCTTGGAAGACGGAATGGCATGCTTGCATGTTTTTACTTTGACTTTGCAGCCCAAAAGGAGCAGTCCCCCACGAGTATGCTGGGCGCCCTACTGAAACAACTAGTCAGCGGGCTAGACAAGATCCCGGCTGAGATATGGCTAGCATATTGCCACCAGAAAATTGCCATTGGTGGGCGGGGACCACAGCTAGCCGATATTGTGAAGATGTTGCAGATTGTCGCTTCCAGAGAGCCTACATTCATATGTATCGACGCGATAGATGAATGTGTTCCAGGACATCGAGTCAAGCTTCTCAATTCGCTAGATCAAATTCTACGATGTTCTCCCAGCACTCGAATATTCATGACCGGGAGACCACATATCAAGGATGAGGTCACGAAGCTTCTTTCTCGGAGGGTAACGGCTTTACGCGTCACTCCTAGGAGGAATGATATCATCGGTTTTATTCATAGTAGACTGGATGAAGACACAATGCCAGATGCGATGGACAGCAGTCTCAAAGAAGACATCCTGAAGAAAGTACCTGAAGATTTTTCAGAAATGTAGGTAGAAGCAACAATACCGGAGAAGCTACCTTAGGTTATCTGCTGACATAGACATCTAGATTCCTGCTGGTCTCGTTGGTTGTCGGTGCGATCCTGCAGGAAGCCACAATCAGTGGCAGGCGACGAAAGCTTGACGCGATGACTGATGGCTTAGGGCTTGGAGGCGCCTATAATGAAACGTTGATTCGGATAAAGGCACAGGGTGGAGATATATCGAGGCTCGGAGTGGCCGCGTTGATGTGGATCTCTCACGCGGAACGGCCCCTGAAGGTCGACGAATTGTGTCATGCTCTGGGAGTGGAAATCGGATCGCCAGATCTTGATGCCGGTAATGTCCCTTCAATAGGGACGTTGCTAGCCTGTTGTCAAGGACTTCTTGCCGTCGACAAGGAGGCTTCCACCGTTCGGTTGATTCATTTTACCCTGCGAGAGCACCTCCAGGCCCATCCTGAGGGTTTAGGTACACCTCACTCGACAATGGCGGAGAGCTGTTTAAGTTATCTAAATTCCCATCAAATCAAGTCTCTTCCTTCTAGTCGCCATCTTGCTCCGGGGGGCATACCCTCTCTGCGATATTCTTCTCCAGCCGCACCCTTTCTGGGATACTCTTCTCTATATTCATGCTCATCCTCCTTGGAACATTCTTCTCTAGACTCGGGCGCGCCCCTTCTAGAACACTCTTCACTACATTCTAGTACACCCCCCCTAGAGTGTTCTTCTGAATATTCGGGTTCATCCTCTCTAGAATGTTCTACCCGACATCCTCACAAACCACTTCTGGCGTATCCTTTGCTATCTTCACGCACAGCTTCCCTGCAATATTCTTCCCCATATCCGAGCCCACCTTTTCTGGAATATGCCTCTTTGTATTGGGGGATGCACGCCAAAAGGGACCTTTCAGATGGTGCAAAACAGCTTGCACTGAGGTTATTCGACAATTACAGCAGTCACATATCCGCCAAAATCCTCTTGCGTGCGGAGAAATGGCGCTTCATCCACAATAATTACGACAATACATCCCTGTTTAGTGGCCTACACTGTGCATCATTCTTCGGGATTGTCGAGATTGTCGCTTTGTTGGTAGATGTGGAAGGTTGTGATATCAACCAAGTAGACTGTACTGGTAGTACACCTCTCTTGTGGGCTGCTTTGAATGGGCAAGAGGAAGTGGTGGAGGTACTACTCGGGCGGGGCGACATCGACCCCGACCGGGCAGGTGGGTCGGGTGAAACCCCCCTCTGGTGTGCTGCTAAGAATGGACACGAGGGAGTGGTGAAATTACTACTCGGGCGGGAGGACGTCAACCCCGACAACGAAAGTCGGTCTAAGGAAACACCGCTCTGGTGTGCTGCTAAGAACGGGCACGAGGGAGTGGTGAACATGTTACTCCGGCGGAAAATCAACCCCGACAAACCAAACGAGTACGGCGAAACACCACTCTGGTGGGCTTCCCTGAATGGGCATGTGGAAGTCGTGAAAATGCTACTAGAGCGGGGCGACGTAAACCCCGACAGACCAGGTAGCGGTGGCCGAGCACCGCTCTCATGTGCCGCCGAGAATGGGCATATGGGAGTGGTGGAAGTGCTACTCGGAAAGAGCGAGGTCAACCCCGACAAGCCAGATAAACTCGGCCGAACACCGCTCTTTTCTGCTGGTTTGAATGGGCACGAGGGAGTGGTGAAAATACTCCTCGGCCGTGACGAGGTCAACCCCGATAAGCCGGATATCCACGGTCAAACACCGCGCTCGTGTGCTGCTGGCAGTGACCATGCGGAACTGGCCGCCCTTCTTAGCCTAACGTCTACGGTTTGTAGCGTGACTAACGCTTTGAAGGCACCGGCCCCCTCACCACTTTAGATTATTGGTGTCCTATGTGGCATTTCCCCCGGGCTGCAATAGGTCTACCAACCTGCCTGCCCCCATCACTACTTCTCTTTTCACCCCTCCCACCCTCCCGCCTCCCTCTTTTTAACAACAAGGTTCAGGCACAGCGGATTCAGAGTTCAGATGCGGATTCAGAGTAACCAATTGTATATAGAAGATATCAAAAGAACAATAAAGAACGAGATGGTTGACGACAGCGAAAACGGAGAATAAGGAAACGACAAATGGCAGAGATAAAGAGTGATGGTTACTTCAGAAAGCAACAGCGGAGGATACTCATCCTTTTATCTACAAAACCCTCTCCCCGTTCTCCCACTGACCTCTCGCCCGCATTCCTCCTCCATACAAATGAACAAGAACCCGCTTGCCTATACTAATCGGTGAAGTGGTGTGCGGTAGTGTGACATAGAAGCCGCTAGCTGTTTGGCACTCTGTGATAGTGCTGCATAGGAGTTCGTACAGCCACTCGTCATAAGTGTTCGTGATGGCTTAGTCAGCAACCTCGCCAAAAATGCCAGATCATGAAATTGATCGCAACTGGTGATTATGTATCATACCCATGGAACAATATTCAACTACTTGTGCCTCGACGCCAAGAGTTGACATTCTCTGGTGAATAGTCACTGTGAAGTCAGATTAAGTATAGTGTCAAGCTCCTCCGGCATACGGGAGAGATAGGAACACATCTTAGAGGTTCACAAACAATGACGTACTTATACCATTGCGCCAAGTTTTTGTTTCCTATTTTGTTATAGTCATATACTCGGGTAGGGATGAAAAAATCGGAAAACTTTTAGTGGCTAAACAGGGAATAGGGGGATGATCAATGTGGCAACGGGTGAAAAGCCATCAGGTTGCAGAAGGGCTTAAATCCATAATAATGGTGACAATGTTGCACCGAGTGATTGGCTATGATTACAGCTCCGGTTCCCTAGACTGGGGAAATTAAAGACGGAGAACTGATTTCCCTCCGATCCCAATTGTAACTCTACATGGTTTACAGTTGTTGATGCCCACCTGCAGTCCCATTGTTCACTGAGGATATCATTATTAAAAGAGTGAAGTGTGACTAATAATACTAGTACATAGATAATAAAAGGAAATAAATGAGTGACGATCAAGCATTCCAAAATTGTTCCAAAAATAAAATGAGTGTATAAAAGAAAAGAAAAACAAGTGAATAACCGAGTGCAAATAGAAAGTACAGGTAGGTGGAATTGGTGATATGGTAGTTAGAGAAATGAGCTATAGGTTGAGCGGGCAACAAAGTGGGCAGGAAGGTAGGTAGGCAGGCAGGCAAGCAAACAGGAAAGGAGACGAAGGGGTAAGGTAGTAGGCAAAGAAGGGGGAAGGCAAGGCGGCAAGGGGTCAAGCAGGGAAGCGGGGAGGTGGGCATGTAGGGAGTCGTGTAAACAGAAGTGTAGGGGGGAAAAGTGAGTGAGCCGGCAAGCAAGCAAGCAGAAAAATGGGGTATGAAGGCAGAGCGACAAGGGTGGTAAAAAGGAAAAAAAGAGAGATAAAAGGAAATCTTACCAGGGGGTATGTCCTCCATGGCTGGTAAGCAAGTCTTGGACACGCTGAGAAACAGAGGAAGTGAGATCAAGAATCTCGTTTGGGGAGAAGTTATCCCATTCTTCCTGAATGATGGTAGGAAGTTCAGGAACGGTTGTGGGGCAAGGTTGTCGGTGGGTAATTCGGCGTTTAATCACACGCCAGACTGCCTCAATAGGAGAAATGTCTGGTGAGCTTGGTGGCCAAGGAAGAAGGTAGTTGGCCATTCCAAGCTCATCAAAAGCGGCGCCAGCATGCATGGAGCGGTGGGCAGGGGCACCATCTTGTTGGAAGTAGATATACCCCGAGTGGGATAAATCTTGTTGGTGTAGGCTGGTCCACCACGGGTTGAGGTGAGGGTGGATAATTTTATCAATGTATGTAGGACCATTAATCCGGCCCCAAGTAGTCATATCCCAAATCACTAAAGGCCCTTTTAAGTTACGATAGATTGAACCCCAAACCATAATCGTAGTTTGCTTTGCAAACTTGGGCACCAAGCAATCTTCAAGGTACTCTTCTCCAGGTCTTCTTGTCACCCATACAGTTCCAGACACCTGCCCAGGAGAAAAGGCACACTCGTTAGACCAGATGACATCAGCCCAGTCCTGGATGCTCCAATCTCTAAACTCCTCTGCCCAGGTATTTTGTTTAACCCGAGCAGCAGAAGAAAGAAATGGCTTTACTCGGGAAACACGACGATGATACCCTTCACTGTCAAAAGCCCGACGGAGAGCACGGGCACTAATCTTAATGCCGACTTGCTCTGCTACGAACCAAAGTGGAAGACGACGGTTCTGGGCGCTCGCAGTTACTGCATTAATGAGCTGCTGCTTCATGCAGAGTCAATAACACGGCGGCGGCCACGGGAGGGATAGAGGTTTTTTTTTTTCAGCATCTCTTTCACCGTGTATGATGCGGTGCAAGGTGTTTAAAGGGATATTGAATTCATGCTGAAGTTGGCTGTAGGACCAAGCAGCGTGGTGCCGAAGGGCATAAACAATTGTGCAGGTTCGGGCTGATGGGAGATTATAGTAGGATATAGTGGGACTAGCCCCGGAGGTGGACTCGGATGATACTCGGGGCTCGGTACTCTGAGTGCGAGAACTCACTGCTAACTCAGAGCAGGATGATTCGGATTCCAAGTCGGAGAGGTCGCTTTCACTGCCGGAGCCCTGATCATTTCCACCATCCATCTCCAGCATGGATGGCTGCTGTGTGTTCGGTTCAGGGCTTTCGCCTACTGCCCCTTGTGGAGAGGAGAGGGAGGATGGGCCAGGACATAGCGAGGAGCTAGAGGGGAAAGTAGATAATTGAGTTTCAGGAATAACAGTGAAATAACTCATTTTGACGAAGAGATTTTTCGAGATTTTACTTCCGAAGGCCTACTCTGAAATTTCCTCAATCCATGCATATTTATATTGCATTAATTACTACTCTATGACTACTATCGTGAGCCAGTTTTCTTGCTCAACCTACTTTTTTTTGTCTAGATACTCGCATACATCATCGTTGCATCACCCCAAGCTACTTACGAGTACGAGTACGAGTATACTTCGAAACATCATGGTCATCCGACTATGTGATGTCTGCCAAGCCCATACTTTTTCCAATCGTTTGAACTCACAGCTGACCTCGCCCGACAATCTAGCCGATCTTTTTTTCCGATTTTTTCATCCCTACCCGAGTACTAGGTAAAGATGTGGTATAGTATAGTGATGGAGTTAGTCTATTATTTCAAGTGTATACCAGTGGCCGTTTACCAACAGTCCCTGAATCAATTCACTAAATTCCCAGTTTGACTGTCAGGGCCTACATTGCGGCTAGTTCGGGCCACCGTTGGCATCATAGATAGCAATGTTGCAATTCAGGACTTGCAGATATTCATATTGCTCAGTGCCAGGAATAAGAGCATTTTGTCTTTGGAATTGAACTCTTCAGCACTTTTCCTCATTTTCCTGTCAATAGTTCTCTCCATTGGCTTACTTTCTGCTATCTCCTGGACTGCACCCCATAAAGGCCCTTTAAAACCTAAGATGATATTTATTTTATAAACTACTGGCTACTGGGATATCCACATGTTCCCATATCTTGGCCCACCACTATATCCAATTGTCTTTCGCCTCTTCGCTATACTACATCTTTACTTAGTTTGCCACTATGCAAAAACGGGAAACCAAAACTTGACGCGGAAGCACCAGTATTAGGGTTTAGTAAGAGCTACCAATGAATAGCCTTCCTGTCTATAAGAGAATAGAGTTTAGTTTAAGGAAGTAAAGAACAGGAAAAGCTGAGTGGATGTGAACCACATGTTGCTTGCATTGAGCAATACTAAGGAAGAATACAAAATGGTTGAATGGAAGGTTACAACCAAGTCAAAGTCTTCTAACCCGACTCGCATAAGTGCTACCCCCTGCGCACTTTGCTGAGTACTTAGTATGGAAAGATTATACTCCCGCAGCCGAGTTGAATGTTGTTGAGCGAGTATCATACATGATCATCTCGCATTTTTTTGGCGAGGTTGCTGACTAAGCCATCACGAACACTTATGACGAGTGGCTGTAGGTGTCTGAGAGTAATTTCAGGGTACAGTTTGTGAGTTGCGGGTTGTGTCAAACTAGTTGTAGTGCGACGTCGCAGTTGATAGCCGCAGTGTTCCCAACCGTCCGGGGGCCTAGGTGCAGGACGGCCATCTTTGGACAGGACGGCGGGCCCTACTGGGTGAGACATGTCAGTTCAGGGCAGGGGGCAGACGGCCGGGGGCGGCGGTGATGGCCGGGGACTGTTGGGGACGGCCGGGAATGCCGAGTGATGTCTCATGATGTGAAAGAATCCGTTTGGAGGTGTATGATATTAACTTGGCTAGTACCGGAGGTCCAAGCGCTAGGACTATAGTCCCCTATAGTCCCTCCGGTCCTCACCTTCCTTGGTGTAGTCCGTCCCAGCACCCCCAAAAAGACCGACTATGAGGCGTAGTCCGCCCCATCCTCGCCCGAAGACGGACGGAATGGACGGTTGGGAACACTGCTCTCCTGGGTACTGGCATAATGCCACCTCAAAACAAGGGGATCACACCTTCAGCGAATAAAGGTTTTCTCCTACCTTAACATTTGTTTATGAGGCAGCTAAGGGTGAGGATAATCACCCCACCACTCCTCCATCCTATCGCGCCCTGACATTGCCAACCAATCTCCCCCGTGCATGTATTTCTTCTGCAAGATGGATGGGGGGTGGTCGAGCAGAGTCCAGAGTTTTTTTAGTTTCTTTGTTGAAGTTTCTTCTTCTGCTTAGTCTGTTTAAGTGAATTTTTCCATTATTATTATTATTATTATTATTATTATTTTTGATTGGTGCAAGATAGTTGATGAGTTTCTTGGACGGCCAAGTGATACCCCAATACTAAATGGAGGGAATGTAGCCTACCGGCGGGGGTAATCCACTGTTGCGGACTTCGGCGAGATATGTCATTCGCTTGATGTGGGTTTTGCCGGGGAAGTATTACTCTGTGAATACCAGCCAATGGCAGTGTGGTATAGACAATCGATCTAGCGGCTTTAGGAATATTTTCGGCGAATGAGCTTATCCAGATCCGTAAGGGCAGCTTTATCCTCCGGTTCTGGAATCGTCTTCAAAAAATTTCTTTTCAGAAACGAAACGAAGTCAAGAGGCTGCACAGACTCGAGCGCACCCCAAGATTCGGGGATAATTGGGAGGTACAAACTCAGAAATACATTCTCCCCTCCAATAAAGTCCATGAGTTCCATAACGGCATTCCCCCAAACCCCATTAATAAAATGGGCATAAATTATATTCGCCACAATGAAAATTTTCTCCCCAGTGACATTTCCCCGCTCAGATTCCGAGGCCTTCTCACCACTCTTCCCCCGCCAAAGCTCCCGAGGGTTGACCCAACCACCCTTCCTCCTACTGTTTGCTACAACAGCATAATTATCCGGATACTGGGTGTCCTTGTAGGAGTGATTAGAAACAAACGTCAAAACCAGTAACAGCCATAGCGCCGAAAGCAGCACCCTGGAAACCTGACGGCACCTTCTCCGTAGACACAGCTCCCTTGGGACATATTATCGAGGAAGGGTATCACTCGGGCAGAGAGGATTTGAAAGTGAGAATATTCGGTTTTAATCTCACGGTATTTCTTCCGTGGCCTCCTTTGTCTGTGGTGTTGAAAAATTGTCCAATGGCCGAGCTATATACCTGAAAATTATGAGAGAGAGAGATGCACGAGAACTTCGTTTTATGTAAGATATTCTGGATGACCCACTATTTATGCAGTGAAGAAGCGCTATAGATCAGCAGTAGAGAAGGAATCAAAGCGAGCAGTATGGAAGACAAGAAAGAACAAATGATGAAGGCAAAAATACATATCTAGTCGACTAACCAAGATGTGATAAGAGCGAAGGGCTAAATCCAGCAAGCAGAAATCGGACTACAGTAAACCGACACTAAGGGATAAGTTAGCGAAGAGATGAAAGGTCCATCTCCGAAAGCTAAATTTCAACATGTGAATATGAAAACTAGACGAGTGATATCTAGGGGAGGTGATGTCTCTTCTGACTCCTGAAGTTCACGTTAGTAATACCGCATCAAATCCCGGGGATAACTCTGAGCTTAACGCATATGTCTGATCCCCGGAATTTTTCAATCCCTCGGTTTCGATTCCCACTTCTGTGTTCGGAGATGATAACCTTTATTTTTTTTCTACCTTGCGCAGTCTGGGGCACCGAGCTCATTGCTAAAGGGCCAGGATCAAGGTCTTGGCCTACTCCCCCTCCATTAGCACCTATGAAAAGTGTTTAGAAAAAAATAAAGGGTGTGGAAATATGGATCTTTGCCGCAAGGCTCCAACAACAGCAAGGCACCACCACTAAACTAAATGTCGTCAAATCAGCCGGGGACTGTCGAAGAAGACCGGGAATGGTAAGGGACGGCGGGGGACTGCCGGGATGGCGCGAGTGATGTCTCATGAAGTTAAAAGAATCCGTTTGGAGGTGTATGATCTCAACTTGGCTAGTACAGGAAGTCCAAGCGCTAGGACTATAGTCCCTTATAGTCCGTCCGGTCCTCACCTTCCCGAACGTAGTCCGTCACAGCACCCCAAAAAGACGGACTATGAGCAGTAGTCCGTCCCGTCCTCACCTGAAGACGGACGGAGTGGACGGTTCGGAACACTGACTGGGCTAGTATCGGGCTGTATAGTTTCATATCATATCGTACGACAGTAAGAAACGCACAAAGTACTGATTCTTTTTTAAACTATATAGAACCTCCCATTAAACAACTAAGGAGTAAGAAACACCTCCATTAAATTCACCAGCAACTCAAGAATAGATACACTACCGATTAAAATCCCGAAATCGGGCCTCCAGTCGGATAAGTATTAGTTCCCAAGTTTACCTTTCATGAAATACCCAGCTGGCGCAGTGGTTAATACTCCTGTCGAAATTAGCGGGAGCCCAGGAGTTCAATCCACGCTGACAATCAGTTATTATTGAACGATCCGTCATGTAGGGCAGGAAAACTGAGAATTTCTCAAATCCTGCCCTATGGGGACTGGGAGATTGGAGAACTTGGCCTTTATCAATAGGGCTCCGGGGTTTAACAATCCTGCTACGAGGTGGTAGAATCCGACTCTAGACCTTAAAGGTTGGCGATCGGCGGGTAGCAGAAGCAGACAGGAGAGGGGTTGACAAAAAAAAGAAAAAAAAGAAAAAAAAGAAAAAAAAGTAAGAAAATAATAATAATAAATAAATAAAAGTTTTCTCATACTTGCCTCTCCCGCACTGGGAAGGCAGCTGTTACCCCTAAAGGCAATAGTAATTTTAGTCGCCCCCGCCGCAGTAAGATACTCTCCCCCTCTATTGCTTTGTATACATAGCTTTTCTTCTAGTAAAGCAAGGTAGTATAGACCAGATTGGCAGACCCCGGACTGGGACATACAGTACACCTAGGATCAGCTCCGCAAATTCCGCTCTGGGGATCAAGTTGTAAGTCGATAGAAGCCTGACGGTGCAAGATTATTTCGGGCAAAAACTACCTAGCAGTGAATAAATCTTCCGAACTGCTAAACCAAAGCGCTGATACATACCCTCAAGGTTGCCACTATGCACATTTACTTCAGTCAGCAAGGAATGCTGGTTGCATTCGATAATAGCACTTCGATATTCTACAATCTGCGTTTCTTCCTGTACCTTGCTCAAGTAGCTGCTACGCTAAACACAGGAGGGAGGAAGGGCCGACAGACAGGTTTATCGTTGTCTCACATGAACTGACATATAATCTCGCCTCAGACCATTCTTCTCAACCTTTCTTCATGTCTATGTTTACTACTCAACCAGCTACATTTCTTCTATTTTTTTATCTAATAGCATTGTCTACAGCAAACAAAATTTGTAGAGAAATTATTTACCGGAACCCTGTGGCTATTCAGAATGGAAAAGAAGTGAAGGTTCGGCGAACTATTTCTGAATAGACCAAGATGTATAGATTCCGATTGTTTTCTTTTCCCTTCTCGGAAGATTGGGAGGGGCTTGGAAATTGGATTGGTCACTGCTGTTAGCGCTGTTGTAGCTATGATATCCTGGGTATATTATCGTGGATAGAGGATCTAAAAGTGAGACTACTCGGTGTTAATATCAGGGTATTTGTTACTCTTTCGTGCATGGTTATGGAAACTTGCCGATTGATTCCTGGTGCAGGTGAGGTCTCTTTTCAACCCCCGTAATTCATGTCAGTGCATCAGAATTAGTGGATATCTCTGAGCCTAACGCACACTTTTAATCCCTCAATTTTTTCAATCCCTCTATTGCGATTCCTGACTTCCGTGTTCGGGGGTGATAGCCTTCATTTTTGCCTACCTTGCGGAGTCTGGGGCTCAGGGCTCATTGCGAAAAGTTGAGGATTAAGACAAGAAAAACACCAACGACACAAGCTTCAATACTCCCAGAACAATGCGAAGTTTCAACTCTATAAGGATAATATCCTCCAAACGGATCTAAAACCCTATAGAATACCTTGGTTGCAGCAGCATATTGTATCAATATCAATACTTTCATCAACATAATAATTTTATTATCCAGGTTCTACAAAAAACTTCCTTTTCTCTTCGCTATCAGGAGATATCACCCGATTTAAACAATTGCTTTTGGCTGCCTCATGTGCCAAGACCCCTCTCCTCTTTTCATCCTCGCCTTATTTCCAGCCTTGTGCCACTCCCTACCTGCTGGAATTGTCGGAGGTTTTACTGTAGTGGAGAAGATAGTATTTTCGCGGATGCTTACAGCACGATGTCTTCAGCGGGACTTTTCTGATTTATTTAATGGAAACACACCTACAAGAGAAGGGTTGCCTCACGAAATATCCTGGCCCACACCTTATTTTAGCATCTGGGTAATAATATTGTGCGTGGACAAAATTAACCAAACATGACAACCGTGACGAACCCTCATAATCTTCGCCGTGATGACAACCTCCTCCATATATACAACCATCCCAACCCAATAAAAACAAAATAATTTAAAAACACAGGAGTAATCAGTATTGTATATGAACAAAATTAACTGAACAAAAAAGATCCAGGGCAACCAGGTCCTCCTGTCAATACTGCACTTTCAACCCTATCTAGGGGAATTGTTCCAGCTTAACTAAAACTAAACATATTTGCTAGATCTCAATTCAATTGAATATGTTTGATATTTGATGAGAAATAAGCTTTGGGGCAATATCCTGATTTAATCCTACAATGGGTCCTTTCTCTAAAATTAAAAAAGCTGTAGAGGGGGTGATAACTTATCCAAAGGAACATCTCTACCTTTAGGTGTTTGATTATCTGGCAAGCTCAACAGTTGGTAAAATAGAAGAAGTTGTTCAAACTAATAAATAGTATAGCAAATATCAATTTTTCCTATGTATTTATATTTTATTATTTTATTTTATTTGTCAATATGGCAGAATGGATTAGGGAGTAGTGTTGTCATAACAAAAAGTTTTTCCCGTTGCATTGATGTTCAGTTAAGACTTGATAAATGTGTCTATCCCCACCGCTACCTCTCCTCCCATCCCGGTTTGAAACGCTGTCTTGTGGTAAACGCCTTCTTTCCCATATATTAGTACGCCCGTCACCGAAATTCGCCCCGGATCTCATTCACTGGGTCACAGGAGGTCATTGGTGAGGAATGCCCAGGTCCATCGCATCTCCGCCCAAACTCCATCCTACATTTTTTCACCTAGTCAGGTTAGGGTTTGCCAATTTTAGTCTATGATCTGGGCGTTGGCGTTGGTTCCTGGCTGTTTCTATCGTATTCGGATGAGATTGCCTAGCTTGGAATGCCCGCTGTATTTCATCTTATTGTTCTTTTCCAGTTTTATATCCTCTCTGCACATCTGTTGTTCATCCATCTCCCCCCCTACTCCCCCGCCCCCGCCCCCGCCCCCGCCCCTCTCCCTGCAATGTCAAAATAAGGGTTCTTTTGGTATAAGCCTAGAGAAGAAATATATCAAGTTCAAGTGATTTCCGACACTCGCAGAGCTGCTATTTAACTAATCTATGGTGGCGATTGCTGCCCCACACGGGGATGGCTCAATGAAAATCATGCTTACGCCTCACTCTCCTCCATGCCTGAGATTCGGGCTCGAAAATTGGGTTTCTAGCTATCCATACTTTATAGTCTTGTTCATTAAGGAAAATCTTTACATTTTGAAGCCTTTTTTTTTATACCGTGAGCTTGATTTCTACTCTACGAGCATTAGTATCCCACCCTGACCAGTCAAGGGTGATTCAGCGGCCCACATTGCTGCAAAATAGAGGGGTTTGGCCAGCACTCAGTGCTAAATTTGAGAGTTGGTTTCCAAGAAGATATGATGGTGCATGGGCGGGGTTCAGCCAACTCGCTCTAAATCAAGTTTTCTCTTGGGCATGTAAAACGGTGATTTTGTTGCGGCACGTGTATCAGAATCTAGTTCTGCTGGTTTGTAACGGCTATTTGCTTACTGGGGGGAACAAGGTTGGAACACTGTGCTAAATAGCACCGTGTAACACGTTATGCATCTCCTGCCAAAGCATAAACACTTCTACTAGTGGCGTTATCACGGGGCTGTTGGCTCGTTGCCCCTAGCAACGGGACAGTTATCATTTGGCCAGGAGTGGCGTGCAGTGTGTGGCGAAACCCCTCGGTTGGCGAAGGAGGGTCTTCGCATAGATACTGGATTCGGTCCTGTCCCCGCTTTACCACCCCGATCCTCTTCCGATTTTCCTTAGGGCTTTTACTCGCGCGGCCGAGTATATGATGCTGATGTTGGATTGAGTATTGGGGCTGCGGTCGTCTGGTTGTGCGGTTTGGCGGTCGGCTGATATGCGGGATGTGGCTTGGAGATACAGTTACCGTAGAATCTGGTCTTATATAGACCGTTGCCAAGCAAGTGACGTGTTGAGCTATACTTATTTTGGAGCTCGGTTAAGACACTAAAGGAACCTCAACACAACTCTCAATCTCGTGATCATATTCC
>Ga0307509_10007503_pt1 | contig 14226 bp, 9 predicted proteins | sample 10_EM_MG_FD_202245 | JGI IMG/M metagenome (GOLD analysis project Ga0307509, IMG submission 202245) | Populus trichocarpa ectomycorrhiza microbial communities from riparian zone in the Pacific Northwest, United States - 10_EM | ecosystem: Host-associated > Plants > Roots > Unclassified | place... | reverse complement strand
CATCTCCGGCATCTCCGGCATCTCCGGCATCTCCGGCATCTCCGGCATCTCCGGCATCTCCGGCATCTCCGGCATCTCCGGCATCTCCGGCATCTCCGGCATCTCCGGCATCTCCGGCATCTCCGGCATCTCCGGCGATCGCGTCGGCGGCTCCACCCGCTGCCGCGTCGGCGAGATCGGATGTGGTAGGTTCCGCGCGCGTGTCTGATAAGTCCACTGCGCCGAAGGCGCCGGCCGCGTCGACTCCCATCGTTCGGCTCCGCGACGTCACCAAGAGCTACGGCACCGGCGCGGCAAGGACCCAGGTGCTGCGCGGCGTGAGCTTCGACGTCGAGGCCGGCGAGTTCGTCGCGCTCGTGGGTCAGTCGGGGTCCGGCAAGTCTACCCTGCTCAACATCATCGGCGGCCTCGACCAGCCCGACGCTGGCGAGGTCGAGGTGTTCGGCGTCGACACCCTGCGGTGCTCCGATGGCCGGCGCGCGGCGCTGCGCAATGCGTCGATCGGCTTCGTGTTCCAGGCGTTCAACCTGCTCGATCACCTCACCGTGCTCGCCAACGTGGTGCTGCCGGCGTCGTTCTCGCGCGACGCCAAGGACGTCGAGGCCCGCGGCCGCGAGGCGCTGCGCCGGGTCGGGCTGTCCGATTTCGCGGTGCGCCGGCCTGGCGAGCTGTCGGGCGGCCAGAAGCAGCGCGTCGCGATCGCGCGGGCGCTGTTCAACTCGCCGACGCTGCTCCTGTGCGACGAACCGACCGGCAACCTCGACTCCGAGACCGGCAAGGAAGTGATCGACTTCTTTCGCGAGCTCAACGCCAAGGACGGCGTGACGCTCCTGATCGTGACCCACGAGCGCCGGGTGTCGAGCGTCGCCAAGCGCGTGATCGCGATGCGCGACGGCATGCTGGCCGAGACCACCGACGAAGCGCTCGCCGCCGCGCACGGAAGTGGCCCCGCGTGATCGCCCCCACCCACGGCCGGAGGACAACGCTCGGATGATGCCCGCTGGAAACCTCACGCGCATGGTGGTGGCGAACACGCTGCGCAGCCGCCGCCACTTCGTCCTGTCGGCGTTCGGCATCGTGATCGGGATCGCCACGTTCGTCGTGTTCCTCGCGTCGACCGAGCAGGTCGGCACCGTGCTCGAGAAGATCTTCCCGGTCGAGCAGGTCCAGGTCGTGGCGCCGCGGGCGTCGCTGCTCGGCAAGGACATCAGCAAGAAGCTCGATGACGCGATCGTCCAGAAGATCCGCGCCCGGCCGGAGGTCGATCGCGCCGATGCCACCGCCGTGGTGCCGCGCATGAGCCTGTCGTTTCCGGCGTTCGGCCGCGGCGACTTCGAGGGCAACGACCTCAAGTTCGAGGTCGGCGGGTTCGCCGACGGCATCAACCCCGACTACGTCAGCGACGACGAGCGGACCCGCGAGCTGTTCAAGGACTGGGACGGCAAGAAGGACGATCCCAAGCGGGTCGCCTGCACGCCGCCGCCGTCCGACCCGCAGAACGAGGTGATCCAGTCGCCGCCGGCGCCCAAGGGCTCGCACTCCAAACCCGACGTCTATTACAACCCGTGCCCGCAACCGGATCGCTATTACTGTGACGACGATCGCACCTGCCATCACCGCGTCCCGATCGTGATGTCGCCCACGATGATCGAGCTCTACAACGGCCAGTTCGCCAAATCTCACGGACTGCCGATCGCCGAGCTCGACTTCGTGAAGTTCATCACGATGCGCGGTGGGCTGTCGGCGATGCGGTTCTCGATCGGCCTGGGCCTCACCACGGTCGCCGGCAGCAACGCCAGCATCGCGCGCAACAAGACCCGCCGCGTCGAGGGCGTGCTGGTCGGGATCAGCAGCAAGGCCATGCCGATCGGCATGACGATGCCGATCCAGTACATCCAGCGCTGGAACCGCGAGTTCCTCGGCGAGGACGCGGCCACCGCCTACTCGTCGATCATCGTCCGGCTGAAGGACCGCAATCAGATCGCGGTGTTCTCGCAGTGGCTACAGGACGACCTCGACCTGCGGCTCGAGGACTCGCTGGGCGAGAAGTTTGCGACCGCGCTGTTCGTGATCCGCCTGGTGCTGGTGCTGATCTCGCTCGTGATCATCACGATCTCGTCGATCAACATCGCCCACAACTTCTTCATGCAGGTCACCGAGCGACGCCGTGAGCTGGGCCTTCTGCGCGCGGTCGGCGCGGCGCAGATCGACGTCCTCCTGGTGGTGCTCGGGGAGGCCGCGCTGATCGGCCTGATCGGCGGCCTGATCGGCGTGGCGCTCGGGCTCGGCATCGCCCGCGGGGTCGACTGGGGCTCGGGCTACTACCTGCCTCGGTTTCCGTACAAGCCCGACAGCTGGTTCCACTTCCGGTGGTGGATCGTGCTCGGCGGGCTCATCTGCTCGACCGGGTTCTCGGTGCTCGGCGGCTACCTCCCGGCGCGCCGCGCGTCGACGATGGAGCCGGCCCAGGCACTTACCCAGAACTAAGCCCAGGGCGCGAAGCGGCCTGCCGGCTGCGAAGCAGACGGAGACCTGCGGAGCAGGTCAGGCGTGACTTGGCGCAAGCCAAGAACTGACGTGCAGCCGCCCGCCGCACCGGCGATTTCCATCGCAATCGCGAAATCGCTGGAGTGGGACAACGGGCCACGGAACGGGGTAAGCTTGGTCCCCAAGGAATCATTGTCGGACCGCGCTGGGAGCAACGATTCGTGAAAAAGCCGACAGCTTTCGGCAAGTACTATCTGCTCGAGCGGATCAGCGTCGGAGGCATGGCGGAGGTGTTCCGCGCCAAGGCATTCGGCGCCGAAGGCTTCGAGCGCCTGGTCGCGGTCAAGCGCATCCTGCCCAACATCGCCGAGGACAAGGACTTCATCCGGATGTTCGTCGACGAGGCCAAGCTGGCGGTCCAGCTGACCCACGCGAACATCGCCCAGATCTTCGACCTCGGCGTGGTCGACGGCAGCTACTACATCGCGCTCGAGCACGTCCACGGCCGCGATCTGCGCGGCGTGTTCGAGCGCTGCCGCCATCTCGGCGAGGCGATGCCGGTCGCCCAGGCCTGCTTCCTTGCGATGAAGGTGTGCGAGGGCCTCGACTACGCGCACAACAAGCGCGATCAGGCCGGCCGCGAGCTCGCGCTCGTGCATCGCGACGTCAGCCCGCCGAACGTCCTCGTGTCGTTCGAGGGCGAGGTCAAGCTCATCGACTTCGGGATCGCGAAAGCCGCGGGCATGGGCTCGCGGACCCGCGCCGGGGTCCTCAAGGGCAAGTTCGGCTACATGTCGCCCGAGCAGGTCAGCGGCGCGCAGGTCGATCGCCGCAGCGACGTGTTCTCGTGCGGCATCGTGCTCTACGAGCTGCTGACCGGCGAGCGGCTGTTCACCGGTGAGAGCGATTACACGACGCTCGAGAAGGTCAAGAACGTCGAGATCCTGCCGCCGTCGACCTACAACCGCAAGGTCCCCGACGAGCTCGAGCGCATCGTGCTGAAGGCGCTCGCCAAGGACACCGCCGATCGCTACCAGAACGCGATCGATCTCCACGACGAGCTCCAGGCGTTCGTCTACACCGCCGGCGAGTTCTACTCGCGCAAGGACCTCGCGAGCTGGATGAAGCAGGTGTTCCGCAAGGAGATCGAGGACGAGACCGCCAAGCTCGAGAGCTATCGTCAGCTCAAGGCACCGCCGGCCACCCCGGCCCCGGCCGCCCCGGCGGTGACCACGTCGGGCGTATCGCCGGCCACGCGCGCCGCCAGCGCGAACAAGCTACCGCCGCGGGTAGCGACACAGCCGGTGCCGACCGTGCGGTCCGCGCCGGCCACGGTGTCGCCCGCGTCTCGCGCCAGGCCCACCCCGTCGGTCCCGGGGCCGCGCCCGTCCGCGCCCGACGTGCCGCTGCCGCCACCGATGTCGGTCGGGCCGGTGGGGCCGGTGACGCCGGTGACCACCCAGCGGCCCGTGGTGCCGGTGACGACGCAACTGCCGGTGACGACGGTGATGCCGATCCCCGCGCCGACGCCGGTGACGACCCAGCGGGCCGTGGCCGCGCCGCCGGGGAGCGGCTTGCTCGGCCAGGCCGGCGCCAAACCAGCCAGCGTTCCCGTCATCGGCCGGCTCGACCCCGCCGCCATCGGCTGGGAGGACGACGACGTCGAGACCCAGATCTACGCCGATCAGGACGTCGATCCCAAGCCCAAGCTGCCGCGCGCGCACCTGCCCTTGCAGCCGCCGGTGTCATCGTCGCCGGCCATCACCCTTTCCCCGGCGCAGCCCGCGCGCGGCGGGCTCGTCCGGCCCGACGCCATGCCGGTCCCGCCGGCCGCCAGCGGCTGGGAGCGGCCGGCCCCGGTGGAGTTCCCCAAGGGGTCCAATAACCTCGAGGTACTGGGCCCCGCACCGAGGTTCGATCTGCACGATCGCACCGAGCCCGCGCCCAAGGTCGCCGCTCGCGAGATCTCGGCACCCAGTCGCCTGGTGTCCGCCGCCCCGACGGCGGTCGTGCCGCCGCTCGATCCGATGGCCTCGTTCGGCGCCCGGATCGTCGGCGCGCGGCGCTCGCCGATCGACTGGCACAAGCTCGTCACGGTCGTGATCGGCGGCGCCGCCGTGGCAGCGGTCGGCGTGGTCGTGGTCCTCCTGACCGCAGGCAACACCGAGCCCGTCGCGCCCGCACCGCCGCCGCAGGTCGCCGCCAAGCCGATCGTCGCGGACCCCAACACCGGCTTCGACCTGTACGTCATCCCCGCGGGCGTCACGCAGTGGCGGCTCGACGGCGAAGCGCGCACCGATCGCCTGCCGTCGCGGATCCGCGGCATCTCCGCGGGCCCGCACACCGTGCAGATCGATCCGCCGACCGGCTACCTGAGTCAGCTCCAGCACGTCGCGGTCGAGGCCGGCAAGTCGTCCCGGGTCGACATCAAGCTCCAGCCGCTCAACGGCGTCGTCGGCCGGTTCGAGAGCACGCCGTCGGGCGCCACGGTCTCGCTCGTCGTTGACGGCAAGCGCCAGGCGCTCGGCCCATCGCCCGCGAAGTCGCCGCTCGACCCGCGCAGCGGCTATCAGGTGCTGTTCGAAAAGCCCGGCTACGTGTCGGTCAACCGAGCGATCCGGTTCGCGGGCGACATCGAGGTCAGGGTCAGCGTCACGCTCGACAAGGTGAGCACCGACCCGCCCGCCGCACCGGCAGCCGCACCGCCGCCCGCAGCCGCAGCGCCCCCCGCAGCCGCACCGGCCTCTGCGCCCCAGGTCCAGCGCCGGGCGCTCCGGGCCCCGGACCGATCGCCGTCGACGAAGCCCACCGGCGGCACCGCGGAGCGTGACGTTGCTCCGGCGGGACCCACCGCCGGGTCCGAGCCCAAGACCGGCACCCTCGTCCTGGGCGCCAAGCCCCCCTGCGAGATCGCGGTCGATGGCAAGGAGCTCGGCCTGCGCACGCCGCAGACCGCCATCGCGTTGGCCGTCGGGCGCCATCAGGTCACGCTGATCAACACCGAGCTCGGCATCCGCGAGACCTTCCCCGTCGACATCAAGGCCGATTCGCCCCTGAAGGTCATCAAGGACTTCTCCGACCGCATGCCGCACTGACGATCAAGCCGCTCGCGCGGGCCGTCGGCCCTACTCCAGCGGTTCGAGCCGCTCGACCGGCTGCGTCCCGACCAGATCGCGCCCGCCGGTCGCGAGGTCGCCGAGATCGAAGCTGCGCCGCAGCGGCGGTCCGAGCAGCAGGTACATCGTGAACGGCACGGCAGGGCGGGCGGCGAGCCACGCGGCCTCGAAGCGACGCCGGGCGTCGAGCAGGTCGGACGCCAGCTCGTTGGCGCTGGCCTCCTCGAGATCGGCGAGCTTGGAGAGCAGCCGCGCGCGCGCGCTGGCGTCGTCCGTCACCAGCAGCATCTCGCGCAGGCCATCGACCGCGCGCTGGTGCTGGCCGAGCCGGGTCCGCATCGTCGCCGCCCACGTCGCCGCCTCGACCGGCGCGTTCGGCTTGCGGATCGCGGACTCGGTCAGCAGCGTGCCGCGCTCGTCCCACGCGTGCCGCTCGACGGGGTTGGTGGTCTGCAGATCCTGCGAGTAGATCTCGCCTGCGAGGTACGGCAGCTTCCAGTCGTCGGGGAACGCGCGCGCCCCCGCGTCGAGCACGGCGATCGCTCGCAGGTAGGCCGCGTTGTGGACGCCGCGGCCGGCGAGCGTGATCGCGCGCGCCCCCCACTCGTAGACCTTGTGGTACTGCGGATCGAGCGCGACGATCGCCTCGACCAGGCCGGCGACCCCATTGGCGGTGTTCTCCTGGCCGCCGAAGTAGCCCTTGAGCCGCAGGAACAGCAGATCCGCGAACAGCTCGCGGTAGCCCAGCGTCACCAGCGGCGCGGTGTCCGGCGCAGGCGCATACGGCTCGTCGGCGATCACCTTGGGGGCGCGATCCTCGGCCGCGTCGCGTGCGAGCCGCGCCCCCGCGATCGCCAGCACCGCCACCGCCGCCACCGTCACCGCGATCCGGACGTCGGCCCGATCGCGGGGCGCATCGCCGCGCGTCGCGCGGTCAGGCGATTGATCTGCCGGCGCCATCGCAGGTCAGCTGCCTTCGTTGTGCTTCTGGATCACCGGGTCGGTGCTGCTCGCGAAGTAGTAGCTGAGCAGCGCGGGGTCGCCATCCATGTCGCACACGGCCAGCAAGTAGTACCAGTCGGTGGTGGGCGTCGTGAAGCCAAAGGCAGCTGCCTGCGTGCCGATGATCCCACCGTTGGCGGGCCCGGTGGCCCACGTGTAGCCGCAGCTCACCTGGTCCGCGCCGCTGATCCGCACCTTGATGTCGGTCCACTCCGTCGGCAGCGGGTTGATCGGCCGCCTGGCCGTCCCGGGCGCCCCCGAGGGATGCAGCGTCGACTCGCCGATCGTCGGCGGGTAGTGCCCGTTCTCCTGCAGGAACTGCTCGAGCCGGATCCGGAGGTCGCTGAACATCGGCTGGACCTCGGAGAGCGCCTTGGCCTTGCGAGATTCGCCGAAGAAGCTGGGCAGGGCGATCGCCGCGAGGATCAGGATCACCGCGACCGTCACCATCATCTCGATCAGCGTGAACCCTGCCTGGCGACCACGCATGGCCAGAGTGTATCGCAGCCCGCCAGGCGCCGAAAATGCAAAACCGCCGGAGCGCTCCAGCGGTTGTCGTCGGCGTTGGGTGCCGAAGCGCGGACTGTGATCGATCAGTCGTCGTTCACGCCCGGCTCGGTCAGCGTCACGGCGGGGTTGCCTTGCAGCGCGGTGCCGTTGAGGGTGTAGACGATCTCGGTGTTGTCGCAGTCGAGGTCTCCGGTGGCCGTTGCGGCGAAAGTGGCCGCCCCGCCGGTGTACGCGTAGACAAACAGGGTGGGCTCGTCGATCTGGAAGTCGAGCGCCTTCCATGTGTCGTTGGCCCACGTGACCCCAGGAACCACGGCGCAGTGGTTGTTCGGTCCGCCGCAGCAACCGCCGGGGCCCGGCCTCGTAGGCGTAGCCACAACGCTTGTTGTGACGAACGATGACGTCTCGGAATAGGTACGCTTGGAGTTCTTGCCGATCTTGTTGAGCTGAAGCGCCGCTTCCGTCTTCTTGGAGCGCTTCATGTAATCCATGAAGGACGGGATCGCGACAGCCGCGAGGATGCCGATGATCGCCACCACGATCATCAATTCGATGAGGGTGAACCCTCGCTGCGCTTTCTTGAGAAGCTTCATGCTCAGAACTTCCAGCAACGAGTGTGCCGCAGCTAAGTGATTAGATTCACGTCGCCTGAGAAAGCTTCGTGCCGAAAATTGTCACCTCGAGCTACGAAAAACGGCAACGGTGAAGCTCGTCCCTGCGCAACGAACGTACATCGCTGCGATTTTCGGCGGTCGCTCTCACCCGCGATTGGAGCCGCCCGCAGCCCCGCGCGGACCGCGATGTCTTGACGAGGCTTCGCGCGGACGGTGGAGCGCTGTTCTGCGTCATGACGATCGCGGGCAGTGATGAACACGCCCCGGCACCGGGGCGACGACCGACACGCTGTTCTGCGTCAGGACCGTCGCAGGCGGCGGCGAGCACGCCGTGGCACCGGCGGGGCAACCAATACCGGGCTCGGCTCCGCCCATGACGGTCGCGGGCGTTGGCGAATACGCCCTGCGCGTGGCCGAGGCGGATCCAATCCTGAGCGTATCGGCTGCGCCGACGAGGATTTCGGCCGCTCGCGCCGGCCAAGCGATCGAAACTGCGCATCGAATGCCTGGAAGCCGGCGGTTTGACCAGATTCGGATCAGGATCGCATCCGCCTCGGCGCGTGGCCGCAGCGTGGAACTGCCCGAAAACGAAAACGGTCGCGACGACAGCAGCGTCGCGACCGTCGAGCGATGCTCGTGCCCGCTAGTCCGAGTTCGGCGGCGGCTCGGTGAGCGTCACGGACGGGTTTCCACCGCCCGAAGAGCCCGTGAGTACGTACGTGATCTCGACGGTATCGCAGTCGAGATCGCCCGTGGCCTTTGCCGTGAAGTCCGTGGCCGTGCCGTCGTAGTCGTAGAGGAACAGATTGTCTTCGTCGACCTGGAAGTCGAGTGCCTTCCAGATAGGATCTGCGAGGAACGCAGCCGAGTCCGCGGGGCAATGGTTATTCGGACCATCGCAGCAACCGCCGCTGCCCGGCTTGCCCGGAAGCTGACTTGCACTACCGACGATGAATGAGGCCGCCTCTGAGTACACCCGCTTGGCGTTCTTGCCGATCTTGTTGAGCTGAAGCCCGGCTTCCGATTTCTTCGCGCGCTTCATGTAGTCCATGAACGACGGAATCGCGACCGCCGCGAGGATGCCGATGATCGCCACCACGATCATGAGCTCGATCAAGGTGAAGCCTCGTTGGATCTTCTTCATACTGAGCATCGCCACTCCTGGTTGAGGGTCGCAATGAGCAATCGTCGATCCATGCTCCACCGTAGCGATACCGCACGCAAGCCAGCAGAAGCGTTTGCTACCCCACGAGATCCGTGCCGTGAATTGTCACCCTGGGTTCCGAAACGTTGCGTAGAACGTCACTCAGTGACTTCGTCGTCGTCGCCCTTGTCGATCCCCAGCTTCTGCAGCCGGTAGCGCAGCGACCGGAAGCTGATTCCGAGCAGTACTGCCGCACGTTTCCTCACACCCCCGGATTGCTCGAGCGCGCGCAACACCCAGGTCCGTTCGTAGTCGGTGACCAGCTGATCGAGATCGACCCCCTCTGCGGGAAGCACCGACGGCGGCTGCGGCGTCGCGATCTTCGGCGTCTTCACCTCCGGGAGATCACTGAGGCCGATCAGCGCGCTCGACGACAGCGCCACGGCGCGCTCGATGATGTTCTCGAGCTCGCGCACATTCCCGGGATACTCGTAGCCCTCGAGCCGGCGCATCGCCTCGGGCGACAGCCGCGACGGCCGGTTGTGCTCCGCCGAGAACCGGCGCAAGAAGTGCTCCGCCAGCAGCGGGATATCCTCGCGGCGGTGGCGCAGCGGCGGCAACCGCAGCTCGATGACATTGAGCCGGTAATACAGGTCTGCGCGAAACGCCCCTCTGGACACCTCGGTCTCGAGATCGCGGTTGGTCGCTGCGATCACGCGCACATCGACCTCGAGCTCCTCGGTCGCGCCCACCTGCTTGACCTTGCGCTCCTGCAGCGCGCGCAGCAGCTTGACCTGCAGCCCGAGCGACAGCTCGCCGATCTCATCAAGGAACAGCGTGCCGCCGACCGCCTCCTGGAACAGCCCCAGCTTGTCGGCCACCGCCCCGGTGAACGAGCCGCGGCGATGTCCGAACAGCTCGGACTCCATCAGCTCCTCGGGGATCGCCCCGCAGTTGACCGCGACAAACGGCAGCTTCGCGCGCGTCCCCTCGCTGTGCAGCGCCCGCGCGACCAGCTCCTTGCCAGTCCCGGACTCGCCGGTGATCAAGACGCTCGTCCTCACCGAGTGGATCTTCGTGATCAACTCGAAGATCTTCTGCATCGCGCGGCTCTTGCCGAGCAGCTGCGCAAGCCGGGCCCGCCCGGCCAGCTGATCGCGCAGCGCGAGGTTGTCCTCGAGCAGCGCCCGCTTCTCCAGCGCGCGCCCGATCACCGCGTTGATCTCGTCGACCTGGAACGGCTTGGTCAGGTAGTCATACGCGCCGCGCTTCATCGCCGCGAGCGCCGTATCGGCGGTCGCGAACGCCGTGACCAGGATGACCTCGGGATCGATCGACGTCGGCGCCGCGCCGGCCACCGCAGCCCGCTGGATCGTCCCCGACTTGATCGCCTGCAAGATCGCCAGGCCGTCCAGCTTGCCGGGCATCTTCAGGTCGCTCACGACCACATCGATCGGGAACCCGCGCAGCTTGACCAGCGCCTCGTCGCCGCTCTGCGCGAGCGTCACCTCGTGACCTGCGCGGCGCAGACAGATCCCGAGGAACTCACGCATCGACTGCTCGTCGTCGACTACGAGGATCTTGCCCACCCGCGCACTATGGCACGCCGTATCACCGCTGCGTGCGGCGGCCCCGCGCATCGTTTCTGATCGCGCAGGCAGCCGGCTGGTCGGTCTCGCGGCGCGGGTCGTCTACGCCGGCTTCGCATTGCCGCACCTGGTCGCCGCCGACAATGCCGAATTTGCCACCCTGGCGCGCGCTCGGCGGCGGTGCACATCGCTCAGGCTTCCCGTTCTACGTGCTCTGGCTGCGCGTCTGGCCGTAGCTGCCCGGGACGGCGCCAGCCCACACGGCCGCGCTCGCGACGGCGATTCTCGGAGCGCTGACTCTGTTGGGGCTGCGCGCCGCCTGCCGCGCCTGGGGCGCCGACCCGCCGCGGCGGCGCTCAGCGTCGCGATAGTCGGCGTGGCGCCAATTGTCCTGCAGCACCACTGGGAGGCCGAGGCATTGCGATGGACGGCCTCGCCGCGTCGCTCGTTTCCTGGGCTTCCGCGTCGCGCGGGCAGCTGCGCGGTCGATGGTGCGGCGCTCGGCCTTGTCGCGGGCGGGGGCCCTGCCAACCACCTGAACTGGCCGCTCGTCCTTCGAGTCTGAACTACCGCAACACCTGCACGGTTGACACAGGTCAGCCCAATTGGTGTCTGCTGTCACGGATGATTATCGACCGATAATGTCAATCCGCCGACACGTGGTTGGGATCAACGTGTCTGGGCATGATCCACCGATCCACGTTTGGCGGGGGCGGCCGGCGCTTGTGCGGCAAATGGGTGCAGTTCCCGAATGTACAGCGCCCACCGCGACTGACTGAGCCCGGCGTATCTGCGGTGAGCGATCATCATCGCCGTGCACGGGCGCTGCGTGTGTGCCGGTTATGCCGCCGGGCGATCGGCGGTCAGGCGCGCGATCTGAATGAGCCGCCTCGGTGAGCTCGCGTAGCCGACAGCCAGGTCTGGGGGGGCGGTCAGAGAGATCGTTCTCAGCGCTGAACACGCCGGTGGTCAGGACCTGCGACGAGAACAGGAACCATTTACCAAGATTGCCCATAGCGGCGAACACACCGCGCTCGGAACTCGTGCGCCAGGCGACGCAAGGAACGCAAGGAACGCAAGGAACGCAAGGAACGCAAGGAACGCAAGGAACGCAAGGAACGCAAGGAACGCAAGGAACGCAAGGAACGCAAGGAACGCAAGGAACGCAAGGAACGCAAGGTAGTCGAGGTCGAAATGACGGGTCGAAGCAAAAATCGATGCGACCCGTCAATTCGACATCCGCGGCGCACCGACCCGTGCATTGCTCTTGCGATTCAGCTAATAGTTGCCCGTAACGGGGGAGGCACTTGGAGAAGTTGCTGTTCATTGCCGAGCGCAAGGCGCTCGCTGTTGCATATTCTGTTGGCACATCAACAATAGATCAATGCTACCGTCGTCGCACAGAGCGGCGTCGGCTGTGGGTCGCGGAGGCGTTGCAGACTCCCAGCACTCGCGGCCCCGCAGTTCGTCCCATCGGGAGTTCATTGCGCCGGCCGCATACGAAGCAGCCAGCAGGACGACAACGATGTCTTGACGTTGCACCTAAATCTAGATTCGTCTTAACGCACGAGTTGCTCGCGTACTCCGCGGCACGTCCGAGCCCTTGCGTTCGGCGAGCTCGCAGCGGCGCGAGGTCGCGCGCCTTCGGGGCCGGTCATTGCGAGCTCTGTACTGCGCAGGCGGCGCGCACGCGACGCCGAGCGACGGCGACACGCCTTCACGGCCAGAACCTGACCACACCTGCACGCCGGCGATCTCCGTGGCGTCGAACCGAACAGGAGCGACCGATTATATGATGGCCAGCAAATTCCCAGGGGTCCTCGCGCTTGCCTGTGGGCTGATGCTCTGGAGCTGCGCCGACGAGGAGGGTCGCAGCGCGAAGACCGCCAGCGCCGTCAGCACGACCGCGAAGGTGCGCTACTACTACGATGCGCTTGGGCGCCTGATCCAGGCCGCGGCGCCCGAAGGTGCCGGTGTTCACTACAGCTACGACGCTGTGGGGAACGTGACGGCGATCCGTCGGCTCGCGGCAGATGCGCTGAGTGTCATCGACTTCGCGCCCCGTCGCGGTGGTGCGGGGAGCACGATCAACGTGTACGGATCGGGCTTCGATCCGACTGCCGGACAGAACACGGTTGCGTTCAACGGCACGTCCGCCGCGGTGATCACTGCGGCCGAGACCGCGCTGACGGTGGCCGTTCCGGACGGTGCAACCTCGGGCAAGATCACGGTCGCCAACGCCCGGGGCACCGCCACCAGCGCCGACGACTTCATCGTCGACGGGACCACCACGGTCCCCACGATCGCGTCGTTCACGCCGCTGGTCGCGACTGCCGCCACCGTGGTCACGGTCGCCGGGACCAACTTCCAGACCGTTGCCGAGAACGACAACGTCACCGTTGGCGGGCAGCTCGCGACGTTGGTCAAGGACACGACCAGCCCGACACCCACCCAGATCAAGCTGACGGTGCCGAGCGCCACGGCGTCCGGCCGAATCACTGTTACCACGCCGTTCGGCACCGCGACCAGCGCTAACGAGCTGTTCGTCGTGCCGAGCACGATCAGCCCTGCCGACGTGCAGTTCACCGGACGGATCTCGGTCAACGGTCCGGCGCTGACTGTGGCCACGACCACCGCGGGCAAGAAGGCCATGCTGCTGTTCGACGGCCAGGTCGGCCAGCGGCTGCACCTGGTCACCGCCAGCGGCAGCTTCGCCAGCAACGTGACGGCCGACGTCTACGGGCCCGACGGCACAAAGGCCGAGTCCCTGTCGGCGACCAACAACGGCGCCGCGGACTTCAGCAAGCTGCTCACGCTCAATGGCACCTACAGCATCGTCATCACACCGGCGGCCACGGACAAGGGCAGCTTGCAGGCAAACCTCGTCACCGATGTGAATGGACAGCTGGCGGTCGACGGCAGCACCACCATCACCTTGAATGGCGGCCAGAACGGCCGGTTCAGCTTGGCCGGCCAGGCGGCCACCGGCTACGGACTGGCGGTGACCGCGCTGGCGTTTACACCCAGCACCGGGACCCCGAGCCCGACCATGACGGCCACGCTGCGGAAGGCCGATGGCACGCAGATCACCAGCTGCTCGTTCGGCGCCAGCGGCAGCTGCGACTTCGAGCCGGCGAGCTTCGCGACCACCGGTGCGTACTTCTTGGACTTCGATCCAGGCGGCCTGGTGGCGGCCAGCTTCAACGCCGTGCTCAGCACGGATGCCGCGGGCGTCATCGTGCTCGACGCTGGTCCAACGACCGTGGCGTTCGCGCGCGAGGGCCAGAACGCGCGCTACACGTTCAGCGGCACCGCCGGCCAGCTGGTCAGCGTGATCATCACGAACAACGCGATCGACGACGGCAACGCCAGCACCACGCCGAACACCCAGGTGCTGGTGTACAGGCCTGGTAACAACGGCACGATTGGCAGCGGCTCTTTTAACAACTTCAATCCTGGGCTGACCGTCGACCTGACGCTGCCGGAGACCGGCACCTACACCATCGTGATCAAGCCGAGCGGGCTCGACAAGGGCAGCGTCGACCTGAAGCTCCAGTCGTATGCGACCGCCGCCCTGACCCTCGACAGCAGCACCGCCATCGCGCTGACCTCGGGCCAGAACGGTCGGTTCAGCTTCGCCGGCCAGGCGGCCACCGGCTACGGACTGGCGGTGACCGCGCTGGCGTTTACACCCAGCACCGGGACCCCGAGCCCGACCATGACGGCCACGCTGCGGAAGGCCGATGGCACGCAGATCACCAGCT
>Ga0307509_10007502_pt1 | contig 14226 bp, 14 predicted proteins | sample 10_EM_MG_FD_202245 | JGI IMG/M metagenome (GOLD analysis project Ga0307509, IMG submission 202245) | Populus trichocarpa ectomycorrhiza microbial communities from riparian zone in the Pacific Northwest, United States - 10_EM | ecosystem: Host-associated > Plants > Roots > Unclassified | place... | reverse complement strand
GGACGCCGATTCGCGATCTCCTGCACATGTCCTCGGGCGTCGATTTCGGGGAAACCAGAGACGGAGGACGCGACCTTAATCGCCTGTGGAACGGCATGGGGATCGCGTTTCCTACCACCACGATTGGAACGGTTAACAGTATCGTACAATTCAATCAGCGGATAGCCCCGACGGGAACGAGATTTTACTACGCGAGCGTAGAACCCGATGTGCTGGGCATGCTGCTTCACAATGCGGTCAACAAATCGGCGTCCGACTATTTGCGCGAGAAGGTGTGGGAGCCGATCGGCGCAGAAGCGGATGCCAGATGGTTGATAGACGCGGAGGGATTTGAACAGGCGCATTTCGGCTTTAATGCGGTGCTGCGCGACTATGCGCGGCTCGGGCGCTTGCTGGCGCATGACGGCGCATGGGAAGGCAAGCAGATCGTTCCGGAACAATGGATGAGGGATGCAACGACGGTGCGCGCTTCGGACGCCTATCTGCTACCAGGCAGGGCTACGAAGAAGTTCGGCTATGGTTATCTCTTATGGTTATTTCCCGGTGAGAGGCGTCAGTTCGCGCTGCTGGGATACAAGGGCCAGTTTATTTGCGTTGATCCGGTCTCCAAGCTCGTCATGGTGCACACCGCCGTTGAGGATCCAGGTTACAATGACGAGCCGTGGGCCTTGTGGTCGGCGTTAGTCGAGCAACTCGGCTAAAACGACGTTGCTGTGATACAAGCTCCGCGTCGGCGGCTTGGGTCAGTCGCGTCATTTTTGACCGTGGATCGACTGCTTCCGGTCTGCCCCGATAAACAGACACTTTCAGGTAGATTGGCACGTCTGAAAGGTGCCACGAGCAGACACTCACACGTCCGGGCATGGGACCAGGATTGCCTTACGGGCTTCAACGAGCCTCTTCACGATACTCAGATGCTGGGGACAAGATGTTGAAGGGCGCAAGGACCGCGATGTGGATCGAGGGCGCAGTGCGGAGGCTCGGCTTGTGCCCCGATCGCATTCCAATCGGAAGTGCGCGGCGCGAACGAGCTCCTCGAAACCTGGAGTACCGGTCACCCCAGTATCGGCACCCATGCGAGGACGGCGCTGGGGGTGCTCCGCCGCGTCGAACAGCTGATCCAGGAGGCGGTCGTCACGGTGACGCGGGCCCTGATCGCCGAAACCATCAACGCCATCGCATGTTGTCCGGCCGCGGTCAGGATCGCCGGCCGACGGAGCTTTCCCGCGTCGCCGGGCTCGGCCCATCCGGGGATTATGCCCTTCAGCCATTGGAAATCGACCATGAGCTGTAAGCACGCCTTGCGCGCGGGTGTCGCGCTTGCCTTTTTCGGACCGTTGGCAGCGCCTCTGCTCAACCAGAATCGCAGCATTGGAGATCAACGGTAATGAAACGCTTGGCGGGACTCAAGATAGGAGCTCACTTCGGTGCTGATTCACACTGGTGGTGACGGTCAACTCCGACGACCCCGCCTATTCGGCGGCTATGTGAACCAGAACTTTCGCGCGGTATCGGAAGCGTTGGGTTGGTCGCGACGAGATCGTCACGATCGCTCGCAACGGAATCTAGGCTTCGCTGACGACACCAGCCGAGAAGAGCGCAGCATTTGCGGAGATTGATCGCGTCCTGGCTGCGATTCAATGAGGTGCGAACCAAAGCTGCGAAAAGGCCGTATCGCCCAGCGCCGCCGGCTCGTTCCAATATCTAATGCTCCGGGGGCAGCGTGTGTATTTCCTTATTATCTCTCTGTCCGACTTCATCTCCTCCCTTTGACAAGACATCAGCTATCATCTGTCGAGCGGCAACGACCACATTCGCTCCGCCATACTGCGCCGCGGCCTTCCAGCATTCCAACGCTTCGTCGATCTTCCCACACATCGCCAATGCCGATCCGAGATTGAGGTGGGCTATGCCATCCGCTGGGTCGAGTTTTACCGCCATCCGCAGATCGGCGATTGCTTCCGCGATCTTTCCCATTTCGGAGAGAACACTGCCTCGATTAGCGTAGGCGACCTGATATGTCGGTCGAAGACGGATGGCTTCAGAATAGTCAATGCACGCCTCTTTGAACATCCGCCGGTCTGCAAAATATCCGCCTCGATCGTAGGGTATGTCGGGATCAGCCGGACACAACGCGATGGCTTTCGTCAGGTCCCGCAGAGCTGCCTCATCACGACCCATGGCCAACAAGCTGAGGCCGCGGCGATGAAACGCACTGCCGTAGTCGGGATCTAGTTCTAGCGCCCGGTCGAAATCGGCAATGGCCTTCTCGGGACGTCCGAATGCATCGTAAGTAAAGCCACGGCTGAACAGAAGTTCCGGAAGATTTGGCGACAATCGGACCGCCCGGTCGAAGTCCGACAGAGCTTCCGAATAGCGGTGCAGATTGTGGTAGCAAATTCCCCTTCGCAGCAAAGCCTCGGAATCGAACGCGTTGCGTTCGAGAATCTCTGACCATCGTTCGATGGTTTCTGCCGTGCGCTGGGCGGCTTGTCGGTTGGAATCCTCACCTTCGCCCCACATCATTTCCGTGCCGCTTACAGGTCCGATATCTCCAAAGCATACAAATGCGCCCCAATAGTAAGGAGATGGAAATGAGTCACGAAGTTCAAGCTGTGCGGCTCGCAGCGCTTGGGAGCACGATATCCCTCGGCGCAGTCGCTGGTAAAAGCCCAGCATCAGGCTGGCGGTCTGATCGTCGGGAAGCTTCCACAGACTGGCGATGACCGTCTTCGCCCCGGCCAACTGAAATGCCCTGCGAATACCGATGGGCCCCTCGGAAGGGTGGCCGGCGCCACGCGCCGAATCGCAAGCCGAAAGGACGACAAGTTGGGTGCCCAGCAGATTCATTGCCATGACGTTGGACGCGGTGAGTAGACCATCATTTGCGTCAAGGCCAGTATGCGCCATATTCGCTCCTGCGAGGGCGAGCCCTGAACGAAGCAGGGAATCGTCGATATTCAGTCGCATCGGAAGCCGATCCAGACCCCGGACCTGTCCCTGATAGGATGCTCGACCGCCGTTCGATGATCCGACGAGGTAGCCGTGCGTTGCGATGTGAAGGATTCGGGGCGAAACGAGGCGGGTTAACCGTGCCTTCGATGCATCTGCATCCAGCCATGGTTCCACTCCGAGGAGGTCGCCAATAGCCTTTGCCTCCACGCGTGTGCCAGGCAGCGGTTCGAATTCAAGTGCGTCCTCGATCCCGGAACCGTCGCCGGATTCGCCAAATGCAGGATCGGCGATAACGACATCGGCGGCCTTGGAAGCGGCGCCAGTGACGGAGGACCGCAGTACGTCTCGCATGGTCGTAACGTAGCTGAAGCTGTAGCTGTCGATCGAAAATGGAAGATGAAGGGAAGGCAGCACTTCGAAGGGCAATTGGGTAAGATAGCCATCGGGTGCAATCAGTACGTGGCCGGAAGGCGGCAGCAGCGAGAACAGCGGGCGTACAAGTCTTTCACGGATCGCATCACGGGATTCGCTGCCATGTGGGGCGTCATCCTGGCCGAGGAAGGCGAGAAATTCGCTGATCAGCTGGTCCAGTTCCTCGGCCGGACCGACGTCTACCAGACGAAGCTGTTCGATATTTACCGAAGGGATCACAAAGGCGAAATAGTGATACTTCGGACGGGCGTAACCGTCGCGAGAAAACTCGGCCGCGAAGTCGACGATGGCTGCGCGAACGAACTCGATGACGCTCCAGCTCGCGGGCAGTTCCCGCAGCACGCGCTGCGTCGTGACCGCGTGCAACATCTTGTCGATACGCAGCTCCGGAATTTCTTTCGCGAGCGAAGTCTCCAGCAGCCGAAGCCGATCGCGCTTGGCTGTCATGCGCTCGTCGGTTGCCGCCCGTTTCCCGGTTTCCGGACTGAGCCCCATGAGTGCAATCTGGTTCTGAAGCGCATACATCTCTTCCAGCAGCGGACGGAGACTTGGGTAGCGACCGCCGTAAACAACATCGCGTCGTGCGGCGGTGACTTGCGCCACCAGGGCCTTTCGCCGCAAGACGATGTCCAGGGTTTTTTCCAGCCTCCGGTCGGGTCCGGCTGCGATGTTCCGTGCGACCGTAAGCAGGATACTCAGACTGAACATCGCGTCGAAAGAATAGCTCATGCGCAGTTCGTCGGAGCTAAGAGACATCGTCTCCCCGAATTGACGGTCCTCAATGTCGGATGAGGCGATCAGAACGTCCAGGGCTCGCTCCATCCTGCCCGATATGCCATGAAACATTGCAAGCTGGCGAAGCACCGAGCGCATCATAGGTTCCGGTTCGGAGCCGGGCGGCTCGCACCACCGCAGGGCCTCCGCGAGTCGCTGTTCCGCCTCCTTGCATCTTCCAAGGGCCCACAGTACCCACGCCATGTTCGTCAATACTTTGATGATAGACGAGGTATGCCGGATTTCGGATTTTAATAAAAATTCGGCAGCACGCTCATGATGATCGAGCGCTTCCCGGTATCTGTGGCGTTGTGCGAGGACGATACCGATATTATCCGTGATGACGGCTCGCAAGAATTGGTCGGACGTTGCGTCGTCGCTTAGCTGGTCTGCGGCCGATGTAAGCCAGTGATATGCGTTCGCGAAGTCCAGAGTTTGCAGCGCCAACATTCCAAGCGCATTATAGAGCACTGCTTTGTCCCGGCTTTCGGCGACGTTTGCCTGATCCAGATCCCAAGCGTGCCGCAGCCATTTGTCCGCCATTGGAAGCATTTGAAGTTCCAGGTAAACTTGTCCGAGATTGAGGCTGAGCTGGAATTGATTGTCACCGTCAAGCGCGGGAGACGACAGGATCTCCTCAAACAGCGGAAGGCTTTCGGACAGCTTTCCTGATGTTCCCAGCACTCCCGCTAGATTGCCGGCGAGCGTTCTGACCAGCGAGGCGTCCAACCCCGGATTCCGCATCGCCAAGGCGAGGCCGTCGCGCGCAACCTGTTCTGAAAAGTCCAGTTCCCCGCGATCAGACAGGTAAAGTACCTGTTTGTTGATGTTCTTGAGTTTGGCGCCTGGATTGCTTTTGTCCAATTCGGCCAGTGCGACTTCGGCACAGTCCGCTCCGGTACGGAGCGCTTCCTCACGATGGAATGCCGCCTCCTGCCAGCGGCCCGAAAGGCGATTTGCGACGAATCCGTAGTATCTCAACCGGCACATATCGATCATGTTGCCGGCGAGAGGGAGCAGGACCTGGATCGAGACGCGTCCAATAATCAAGTCCAGCATTCGGGCATGCCAAGGCCAACGAAGCAGCGAGCGGCGCGCGATCGCGACGAAGGAGTCGGCCAGTTCATGTTGCGCCATGGCCTTGAAGGCCGCCACCTGCATCAGCAGGAGTTGTGGCGTCGGAGAAGACCGGGAATTCCGTGCAAGAGCTTTCTTGAGAAATCCGAGCCAGTCGTAATCGGCAAAATCCCGGTAGGCGGCCTGTATTTCTCGCTGAACCGCGATGTCGAGATCACTGATTTCACAGGCCAGCGAATCCAGCGCTTCCAATTCGATCGAGGCCTGGCTCCGTTCGGGCAGATCGGTTTTGAATTCCACCGCTCGCGCGAAACCGCCGCGAGCCAGCGCATCGTCTCCTTTTTGTAGCGCGATCATTGCAGCGTAGAACCAGAGGCGGCACTCGTCATCGACACCCTGCATGTGTCGTAACGCAGTGTCGAACGGCAGTTTCCCCAAGATAAACTCGACGATTGCGCGATCCGACGAGCCGACCGGCACCAGTTCCAGGGTCTGATCTTCCGTTAGGGCGTGATCTGCCGCTAAGGCCTGCTCTTCCGCACCGCGAACGTGCTCACCCATCGATAACCGGGAAATCAGCCAGACATCGATTGCTCTCGGGTTCGGGGTCGCTCCCAGAATACGCGCGGCCGATGCGACGGCGAGAGCGAAGTCATGACGGCAAAAATGCCACCAACATTCCTGTTCCAGCAGCCGATTTGAATCGAGCGAAGACGGGCGTGAGGAGCTCCGGCCGCCGGCGTTTCTCTGAGCCGTAGCCTTTGCACGAGTCAGGGTACTGGAAGCTGAAACCAGCGAGTCACCAATTTCGGCGAGGTCAGGGTGTCCATCTCGAATGACGTTCCGGTTAATTTGCTCGAGCTCGCTGAGTGCCTGCGCGGCTTCCTCTAGGCGTCCCATAGCGCTATAGATAAGCACAAGGAGATGATATGACACGGCCAGCGACGGATCCAGCTTGCCATTTTCGGCTGCGACGATGCTGATGTGCTCCGTCACGGCTATTTCGGCCTCTCCGAAGCGTTTCGTTCGCACGTAAAGATTTGCGAGCAAGTTCTCGCAATGCCCGACGACCCACCGAGGCGTGGCGTCTCCGAATTTGGCCAGGCAATCCTTTGCCAATCGTTCAGCAACTTCAAAATTTTCAAGGCTCATATGAACGTCGGCGAGGTTGATCGCCAACGAGTAATACAGGTGAGGCGGCGTCGACGGGTTGTCCTTGAGAAGATCAAAATCAGGATCGAGCACTTCCAATGCCCGCCGCAGGTTACCCTGATGAACGAGGGTCTCGACCTGTAGGAGATGTTCGTCAATCCGCTTCTCTACGTCCTCGGAATCCGGCAACATCTATTTCTCCACCTGTGCATGTGATCACAGTCGGCGCTGAACCATCCGCACCGTTAAGGGGGCGGCGCCTGGACCAGGCCGGCGCCGGTATCGACGCTTTCCCAGCCAGGAAATCTGCGCGTGGTCCCGCTGACGCGATTGGCCAACAAGCGGGGATCCAGCCTCTTTTCCTCCGACAACATTTTTGCCGCCCAGAGCGCGGCCACGCCGGCAACGTGCGGAGCCGCCATGCTGGTTCCGCTCATTTCCGCATATCCGCCGCCGGCCTTTGCCGAGAGAATCGACACGCCGGGAGCCGAAACCTCGGCACCTGCGTTCGAGAAAGGCGCCACTTTCAGCAGGTCGCTACCGCCGCCTACACGTTCAAGCGCGGCGACCGATATGACGCCGCGTGCTGCCGCCGGAGGTGCAACACCGATCTCGAAAGACGGGCTACCCAGGCGATCGCTTTCGTTGCCGGCAGCGGCGATCAGCAGTGCACCGGGCCCGAACGGGCCGCTGGTCGTCACCAGATCCGCTAATTTGTCGAAGAACCGGATGTTCTCCCGGTAGCCCTCAAGGGCCTTCGATGTCGCCAATTCGATCGGAATCCCAAGTTCGACCAGCGACCGTACATAGAGAGGAAAATCCATTCCCAAGGACATCGTGATGATGTTGGCTCCTTCCTGCAAACTCCAGATAATGGCACGTGTCAGGGCATTGGTAGTGCCGGCGCCTTCGCTATCCAGCACCTTTCCGATCAGGGCCTTGCCGAGCGAAGGCGCCACCGCGAACCGACGCCCTCCGCCACCTCGGCCAAATATGGTTGCCGCGCAATGCGTGCCGTGACCATTGGCGTCTCCCGCGCCCGTGCCCGTAAAATCGCAATCATCGATCTTCGCGTCTGAAAAAGCTTCATGGCCGCGGTCGATTCCGCTATCGAGGATGGCTACGACGATCTCCTCGGCGGTCCAGGTACAACTGTCCGCTCCGACAGCTTGAACGCCCCAGGTTACAGGTCCATCATCCTGGATCTCAACCGCCGTTTTTTTCGTCGGAGCCACGAGGCGCAACGGTATCGGAGGTGCCACCGCCAGAACACCCCGTTCTTGCAGCAGCCGTTCGGGTTCTCCCGTGCCCAACCCCTCGGTCTCGACGCGCAAACGTATTTCGCGACGACCTGACGAAGACCTGGCACGGGTCCTGGTGCCTGGCGGTGGAGTGGGTCTATCTGGCAGAACGCCCCGGAGGACAGTGTAAAGCTGCTTCTCCATGCACTCATTACCCTCGTAGGCAGATCGCCTTCGGTGTCGCGATGTCTGCGATAATACAAGCCGCTCGTGCAATTTTAAATTGTTTTCTTGAGAAATCCGAGATGATGAGCGATTTCCGGGCGCAAGGATTCGCGGCGTCAGGCGCATGCACCGCAATGACGCCGATGAAGACGAATCCCGGTGCAGGCCGAGCCGGGATATTATGCACTTGCGTGCGTCCTTGCGCGAGCGAAGACTGGCCGCGCCAGCGAAGCCGCATAGCGGCGAAGTATTTGTCTGGCCGGCAACGAAGAAGGTCACTAAGTAGCTGATGAGTCTAAATCTCATGGTTAGTCTAGAAAACGAGAATGCGATCGGGCATGCCAAACCAATGTTTCACAATTTCGGTTCGTATCCGCGTCGGGCCGAGCTTGCGAGATCAGGAGCCATTCCCGTCAACTCCTCGTGAGTCCCAAGGGGACACAGCATAGCGGTGAAACGATACCGCCCGTCGGTGAGGTAGTTGCGCCCTTGCAGCGGCACCCTTCCAATCAGCTGCTCTTCCGGAATTCTCAAGACCTTCCGCGACTCTGGCCGACCGGGGAGTTGGCGCTGGACTTCAAGACCATCGCGGTATGCCAAGGCCACGGTAGCCGTTGCTCTGCGCGAGTCGCTCGGAGCTCTTCCGCCGTAGCTAACGCTCTACGCGCAGTTCAGGGTTGGACTCTGACACGCTCGATATCTTCGCCGGCATCCTTGAGCTTCTTCAGCCAAAATGCCAGCGCACCTACCCCGGGGGTCGCGGTACTTTATGCGAACCGCCTTTTTCGCAGCCTCCCCCGGCATAAAACCAAGCCCGCGGATCTCCGCTTCGAGCTGAGAGCGCCGGGCTCCCTTGGCGGCGTTCAGTGCCGCAGTGATCTCGAGGGAGAGACCTTGAGCTTGCTATCGAGCGGCAGACCCTCGAAATCCGCGACAATCTTCGCCATACAGCCTCCCGCTGTTTTCAGCCTCAGGCTATGCTTTGCGCGGAAGACGGCCGACGGGCTTGTCGGATCTCCTGGGGGCATATATGGCCGAAAGTACAGAAAAGAAGGACAACGTAAGCAGGGCAATCGCAGTTTCCAGCTTGCTGGTTTCCGTGCTCACTTTTTTCTACGGCTCACTGGACGAGCGATATTTTGGTGCGCTCTCCGTGGGCGAGAAGAGAGCGTACGTGACTGAGATTGAGGGGAAGCCGCCGACAATATCGGTGTCAGATTTGGTCATCACGTTTATCAACACTGGCAACCGGCCTATTGCGATCGAGCATATCGCTTACTCAATATTCGCCACGGCAGGTAAGCCAGACAATCAGTGTTCGGACCACGACGATCCTATTGTGAAGCAGCCTAAGCCCTACATGGTCTGGGCCAGCCGCTCGGTCAAGGCAAATGAGCCAACCGGGTTCACTCCATTCGCGGTAAAGCCTGGCGAAACAGAAGTGCGCACTTATTCGTTTACGGGTGATCTGTGGCAAGATGCTTTGAGACCAAGGGATGAACACCTCAAGGCCAAGTTTTATGTCGGCTGTATCTTTGCTACCGTCAATACTCAGGCTACAGGTCGGAAGGAGTTACTGATTACGGCCGCCGTTAGTGATTTGTCCGACATCAATTGGCTTGGCATACTCCTTCCAAAAGCGCAGCAGGTTGATTTGGTGAATGCGCGCTGGCCATTTTATCTCGTCACAAATTTCTTTGCGTCCTTCCGATCAAAAAGCGACTGGCCTTCACCCTAAGCTCACGCACCTCTGCCCTCATCCAGCGCGCCCCCTTACCCGGGCCACGTAAGGCGCTTATCCCCAGATCCGGCCGATCTCTTTACAGACCGGCGGCGGCCAACACTCGCCCGCCTGGGCGGAGCTGACCATCAAACTGACCTGCCACCGAAGCTTCATCCAGCAGCGTTTAGAGTCCGAGTGGGTTTTGCAGTGAGACCGAACTTTGGACCACCCAGAACTAGAGTTTTGTGCCTCTGCGGCGTCGGCCGGTGCGTCCCACTTGGGTCATACGCGACTTAGTCGGTCCGCCTCCTGATGTCCGCAATTCGCCCTTTTGAAACGTGCCGACGAGCGCCAAGAATGTCGGTTGCTCGGGGTGGATCGGAAGAGGGCGGCCGACGGCCTAAATGGAGCGATCAGCCCTTAGCGGCCGTAGGGGAAGCAGCGGTGGCGATCGAGTGTGAGACCGAAATGCGCTCCTAGCGCAGCGATGGCCGCGTGCTGCTCAGGATAAGGATCGGCATTGGATGCGGCAACGATGATGATCCGGAACCCGCCACGGTCCTTGCCACCCGGTGGCAGCATCGCTGTGGCCAGTGCATTGCCCTCCCTGTCGCGCAACGTGAGGAAAAGCGGCATCTCTCGCTGCACATGGGCCTCGAGGCCGATGTCGCGCTCCATCGCGTTGGGCCGCTCGGGACGCCAGGACTGGACTGCCTTCTCCCGCTCGCGACAGAAATATTTCTCGACTGTGTGGCTCATCAGGCGCGACTCATGCGCGGCTTCACCTTCCGTCTCGATACGGAACCAGGTCTTACCCTTCGGCGCGTCGCAAACATACTGCATTTCGCCCGTCCTGCGATCGCCGCAATTCTAGGGCGGCGGGCTTGCAAAGCCAATATGAGATTCGCTCCCGAGTATAACGCTGCACGATCGCATAGTCGGAAATTCGACCGCAATACCGTGCGACTATTGCCAGAAAGGCGATGGTAGGAGCTCCGATCTGATGAAGCTTCGTAAGGCGGTCCGGTACGCCCAGCCTAGTAACTGCAACGTCAGCTGAAGGTCATTCACGACTTGATCGGACTTGCCTCGTCATGTCCGGAATTCGCCCGAACCTGAATGGTCAGCCAGGTTTGTTGAGGTCTGTTGACCGGGGCAGGCCGGAAGTGTCTGCCATACGGTCGACACGGCGCGATCAGCAAGTAGCCCGCATGAGCGCGATATGCGGACCAACGCAAATGAAAGTCCCCGGATTCGCTACGCTCGTTCGGGCCCTCGATCTTTGGGCCGCGCGCTGGCGAAAGCGCCAGGCCGCGGGCGACATGATCATCGTGCGCTACGCCGATGACATTATCGTCGGCTTCGAACACGAGGCCGCCCCCCGGTGCCATCTTGAAGTTCCCGCCGACGGAACAGAATGACCGAGTGCATGTTGAGTTTTGATGTTGAGGAATGGAAAAACCGCATCGTTGGTGGCGGCAGCGCTGCTTCTGTCAGGCCTCGTGCTTGTCGGGGGCGCGGCTACTGACGTGCGGGCTGGGAGCGCGTATCCAAATATAGGAGATTTGCCGGCTAAACCCGACAAGCCTTCTCCGATAACTGTCGATGAACAGTCGAAGCTCAAGAAAGAATTGAACGACGCGCGCGATCGCCAGAATTCTTGGGTGAAAGGCGGAGATGGCGCGGCGCAACGAAAATCCAAAAAGCGCTGACCGGCAGAACCTTTGGGGGGACCGCCAGGCTTTCCCGGCGGCACGATTGCGTAAGCTCAATTCCACAAAGCAGCAATTGGCTTGGCCAAAGGATATCAGCTGCCATATGAAAAAATCCCTGAGGTCTCGCGCTTGCGCTTGGGTGTTCCGCATGTTGCGCGACGAGCGCTGTGACCGAAAACCATCAATTGCCGTCAGAACCGTTGTCTGATCCCTGAATCGTTTTGACTGTGCAAGCTCTCGCCCCTCTTAGTGTTGTAATTGCTGAGGGATGTCATTGTGCAGGAACGGCCTATGTTTTCGGCTATTGTTGGTGCTTTCATCCTTCTCAGCGTCGGGATTCTAATGGCTCACGCCATGGACGCTTTTCGCTCGGGCTCGTGAACGCGGGAGGCTGGGGCTTCGGTCCCGCGCCGCTCTTGTCGGCCGCGCTCCCGATCGATCCCGGCGCATAACTCGCGCCAGGCCTGCGCGAGCGCCGCAGTGTTCCAGAGCAGCGCGAGAGCAGGGGAGGAGCACGAGCTTTTTCATCTCACGACCTCCCACACAACGAGGTCGGCGTCGGCATTGCAGTCAGCGACAGCCGATCAGGCCTTTCGCTGGCGCTCATAAAGGAAGGCGGTTTGCCCGGAGAGCGGGGGCAAGACGATTGTGGCCCCGCCGATCTCGGGTTCTTGTGGAGCGACCGAGACAGCAGCCCGCGCGGGGGTGATGAAGACCACCGCAACGCGGTGAGCGTTCGGACCCAAGACCTGAATCGGCGGCGTGGTGCTGAGATGGCCGGCGGTGTGCTTGACCAGCGCCGGCGGCGCCGAGAGTTCCGCCATGACGTTTTTCACGAACTGAGCCGGCTCCTCGGCCTCCGTCGTGACCGCCGGCGTCTCGCTCCGAGAGGGGGCGACCGTGACCCAGAGGAAGGCCAGGGTCACGAGGGCCGTTGCGCCGGTGACGAGCGCCCGCACCGTTGTATGGAGCCTTAGATCCGCGATGCCTCGTGCCGGATCTAGCCCCTCCGGGGCTTTGGCGTTCTTGGCCTCAAATCGAGACCCAGAAGTGCGACATTCGCTTGGGTTTCCAGCGGATTTCGCGGGTTCTGAAACTGCCGCGCTTGTGTCGCACCTATTGATATTGCTACCTCCTGGTAGCCCTACCACTCCTGCCAATAGCCAAGCGGTCCACACCAGCGCGCTTCAGGCAGTCGCGCCGACCAATACACATTTGAGGCCATTATCATTTGGATGGCGCGCGTCGTGCGCCGGATGCGTTCGCTTGGCGCGCTGCGAGCTTATACTTGCCGGGACGAGCGTCGACGGCAAGAAACGATGAATTGCGCTTCCCCTGATCTGAATCTGAAAGACGAACTGCCCCCTCGTTCTTTGATGTCAACTACAAACGTTGATAGCTAACGCGCGGATGACACAAATCATAAACCGTCACAAGTACACTGTAGTCCCGCAGCATAAAGCCTTCACAATACGTCGCTATCGAGCACTTTTGGATGAGCCACATGTTCTCTACCGAAGTCACGGCCCTGCTGCGCCGTGTTCTGGACGACGTCTGCGCGGACGTCTCGATCGGCGATTCCGGCATCAAGGCGCGCGTCGCCTCTAGGCTGCTCGAATGCGCGGCCAAAGGGGACATGTCGGTCGAAGGCTTGCGGGCGGTCGGGCGATGTGCCCTCGAGGAGGCGCGCGCAACCTGACGCCTGCCGTCGCCCTTTGCATATTAGCCGTCGGCGCGTGGACATTGGGCGACTCCCTAAGAGCACAGGCCGGCCGCGACCCCAAAGCGTCCGAGCCTCGGAAACTTCAACGCCGGTCTCGGGCCCCCGCTGGTTTGCGCCGGCGGGTTTTTCTTGCGCTCCACCCTCCGGGGGACCTAGGCTCGGGTGGGTATAAAAGGGAGAGCGCGCGTGGCGACGGGTGTTGTGAAGTGGTTTAACGCCACTAAGGGCTATGGATTTATTCAACCCGATAAGGGTGGCAAAGACGTTTTTGTGCACATCTCGGCTTTGGAAAGAGCCGGTCTGAGCACCCTCAATGAGGGCGCCAAGGTAAGCTACGAAGAGACGGAAAATCGCGGTAAAACATCGGCTGAAAATCTGAGAGTCAGCTAAGACCGCCGTCCTTGGCGCGAGTTCGTTTCGCGCTCGTTTCTCGGACCCATATCACCGCCGGCGGAGGCAGGCTCCGTAGGCGCGGCAAACGATTGTCGTGCCCGGTCTTCGCCAGCGACCTTCGCGGCGAGACGGGCTAGCGCCCCTTCGTCACGCGACAGGCCCCACCGCGCATAGAACCTGCAACGCGGAGTAGAAATCCGTCCCTTGTCCGGGTTTCTCATTCTCATCGAAAAGCCAAAGATTACATTACATCTGTGCGGCCGACCACTGATAGACCGTGAACAAATTGGCGATAAAGGTTGTCAATCGCCGGCAAAGACGATTGTTTTTATTGATCTTTCGAGAGGCTATGTACGTTCGGGACGCTGGGACTGTCCACTTCAGACGGCAACGGCGAGCGAATATCGGTAAGCTAGTAAGGTGTCGCGAGCGGATATTGAGCGCTCCGACCGCTCCATTGACGCGTACTCATGGGCCGGCAGCGAACCGGCGGAGGCCAGGGTTGTTGTGGCGTAGCCCGCCAATCGCCGGGTCGCCTCAGCCAGCGGCGCGGCGGACAGTGAAAAGGCCGAGATCGAGGGGGGTGATCGGATGAATCGCTCTCCCGCTACCACCTTTCCCCACACTCCCCGGACCTTGTTCGGATATGCCTGTTCCCCGAGCAGGGCGTTCAACCGCCCGGCTATTTCGACCATCACGCCTCCTGGGCGAGCGGGATCCCGGAAAACCGTCACTGTCTCGACAAGGTCTCTGATCGCTTCGGCGGCTTCAGAATCTCCGGCATTGATCCCTTTGGATAACTCTTCCTGAAGGGTG
>Ga0307509_10007500_pt1 | contig 14226 bp, 12 predicted proteins | sample 10_EM_MG_FD_202245 | JGI IMG/M metagenome (GOLD analysis project Ga0307509, IMG submission 202245) | Populus trichocarpa ectomycorrhiza microbial communities from riparian zone in the Pacific Northwest, United States - 10_EM | ecosystem: Host-associated > Plants > Roots > Unclassified | place... | reverse complement strand
GACAGGTGTCGTGGTGTTGTTGTGAAGTGAAGAGTTTTTCCCCCGCTTCTCTGTGCGATCGTGTTGTGTGAGATTCCTTGGCGCCGTTTCGTTTTGTTTCGCCGTATATCGTCGCCAAATTTCAAAAATATGTGTAGATGGTATGGATATGGGAGGATGTTCAACAATAAATTTTATCCATGTCTTGTTATTATGAGAGTGTATGGAGGAACAAGGGCATGCGGGAAATATAGAGAGAGGTGTGGTGATCCATAGAAGGATTAGGATGTGGTGTTTGTGTTTTACTTATACACCTGTGTCTATGGTTAGTTTTGTTTTAAGAGCGCAGTTGAGAGGGAGCGAATGAACGAAGTACGAGCGGTGAAACCTACATTCCATATCCTTTCTCCAAAGTGCCTAAGTTTCACGTGAATATCGTCTGCTTCCGTGCGACCCTCATTCCCCACGTTGGTACGGAGGGCTGCGAAGAAAAAAAGAACCACGGTGACTGTACCGATTGCTAAAATTAAACTCGGGAATCACTTATGAGACTAATTTACGAGAAGGGCCTCGGTAGTAGCAACGTTTATAGGGATAGGGTTGTATTGAATGGGAGCTCCATGCGAGATCTAGGTAGAAATCCTCGTGGAGGGGGTGGTTGAATTGCTGTCGCAGTAATGGAGTTCCTGGTTTTGGCGCCCCAGCTTGGCCCCGACATCTTTAACAGTTGGTCAAAGAGTGTTGGATGACTCGTGCTAGTGGTATTAGTCGCGAGGAGGAAGGGCAGTGGAGTGGCGGAGGTGAAGAGGGTAGCGGTAGATTGAGCTGTATTTTGGCTAAAAGAGTTGTTTGGCTTGTGAGGCGCGTAGAGGGTGTAGGTTGATCAGGCGGGAGTAAGAGGAGGTGTGAAGGCAGAAATGAGAAGGGTGTGCCCAGGGCTCTCTGCTTTGCGAGGGGTCATGGTTGAAGCTCTTGGTTTGGTTCGACGCGTGGTTGCCGCACATTGTGTCTGGTGTCCGGTACGAGAGAGGGCTGTGGCAGGTGAAGCAGGGTAAGGTATCAGATAAGACTATGGATAAGTCCTGCTGACTAACACACAGCTCTGTAAATTCCGTAGCTTCCGGCGGTATGGGCAATGTTGCAATGAAGGGGGGTTCGATCAAAAAATGATCGAAGGTTAGGAACGCGCTTTTTCAAACCGGGGGGTTATAAGATAGAACCCCCTCTAACAAATCGGTAAACCATGATATTGAAGGCAGTTGGAAGCAAAGAAATATATGAAATGATAGGAAAAGAGGGCAAAATGTAGCACAAAAAGCAAATAAACTGGGACTGGCACTCTACTTTCCTGGCTTCTGACCAATAAACACTCTCACATCTGGGTTCAAGGTAGAAATTCGCATCAGAGTTCCTGCTATTTTTGCTTACTAAGACATTAAAGAACCCCCCCCCTTCTAACCCCCCGGGTTCGATCATCAAAGGCCTTCTTTGCAACACTGGGTATGGGGACAAGAGGAGAAGTTCCACGATACAGTCTTTCATCAGGTCTTGACGAATATCAGGGGATGACGAACAGGGGTATTCGGCCAGTAAAAAATCGAGTAGGGTAACAAAAAATACCTGCTAATCCCTGTTCGCCACCCACTGATATTCGTCAAGACCTGATGAAAGACTCTACCGTATCCACTGAGCAAATTCGCTATCCCCGTCCCAGGATATGTTATATCCGGCCCAGTTAGAGAGCGGAATTAGGCTTCAGATAGCATTTCTCATTGGCCGTTTCATGCCAACTTGAACTAGCGAACAATAATCCATTGTTTAGGCCAAAATCTGAGGCAATACGATATCTTACTGGGCCGGAAATAACACATCCTGGGACGGGGATAGCGAATTTGCTCAGTGGATACGGTATCTTGAGCCTCTCACCCGAAAGGAGACCATAATGTACCGGTAGGGGGTTTCAACCTCCATGGGAGCATAGAGATCTAAGTTAGCGGTGTATGGGTTATCACTAACGGCCTGTCTACAAGTGCCGGTATGTGACATTACATTTATTCCATCTTAGTTTAGGGGTTCATGTAGCGTACCGTGTAGCGAAAAACCAAATACCGTACCGGCCTATCCCAGTGACAAAGGACTGAATTTCTTGAACCGTACTCGTAGATGTGTTTCTTTTCCTACATTACTAACAGGGGGGAGGGTCCAACTGCGAGTAGGATCCGGTTACTCTAACAGATAGCTAGCTTCATGATTGGGGGCAGTAAGCCGATAGCGGAGGGAGGTTGGGCGCCTTGCGATACTTGAACTACCGTAGCTAGTTATTGTCGAGTCGGATGGGGCTACAGTATCCCAAGTTTTTTTGTGCAGAGGCAGGCAATGGTTCAACCTTAATAAATACTTTTTAAAGGTGCACTCAGATGCAGGGCTTGCATGATAGATTCTTGGACTACCCGTAGAATTCCATAAATAAGTCTCACGACTTATTCAGAAACTGAATTGTACTGGTACCGCACTACCGTAGCACACGTGCTTGTAGATCAGCGGATTATCTAAGGGATCATAATCACTTGAGGGAGATTTTAGGTGGTCGCGGCCTATCCAAGGTGCGGCTTATTGATGGAATTCTAGGGTACGTTTTATGGGGCACCTGAAGTATGATACCGGTATGATACCGGTATGATTGCCTCTCCGCTACGAGTAGAGTAACGGTACCAAAATCCAGCAAAAGTCGGATAGGGGCTAAAGTAACCTAGAGTGAAACTGAGGAAACCGAGCCAACAGGAGGGGACGAAGAACACTTGCCTGCCACAGTATATACTGAAGCGGCCGAATTGAAATGAGAAGGCTCTATTTTAGACTAGCTTATGCCAAGTGACAACTAACTACATACGGTGTAAACTCGTCGAACTCGGTGAAAAATTCCATTACTTCTGGAATAGAGGCCTTGGCTGCATAACCAGTTTGGCAAATCTATACCATAGGTGGTTAGTTCTCACTTGACATGCACTAATACAAAAAGAGCCTTCTCACTTCAATCCGGCCGCCTTAGTAGAAGAGCCGCTTAAGAGCGACGATTGGGCACGTTTAAAAGAATCCGCACTAGCGTCAATCGATTTTTGCCAGAATACAGATATTAGAGTGTCAGCGACACTGAGCTCATACCGTAAAAACTCGAATAATTGGACCTTGTCTCAGGCGGTTAAAATAAGGTGTGTATTGCGAAGTGATCTTCTTGTTTCAGTTAATATGGGTTTCATTATTTCTTGGCAGCTAATCATGCAGTGTTTTCTCCCTTGTTGTCTTTATCTATACTCAAATTAGCTGCCAAGAAATAATGAAACCCATATTAACTGAAACAAGAAGATCACTTCGCAATACACACCTTATTTTAACCGCCTGAGACAAGGTCCAATTATTCGAGTTTTTACGGTAGTCTTGCTATCTCGGAGCGATCGATCATGGCGTTTAAGTTACTCAGCAACAGATGATTGGATGATAGTTTTAGCATTTGGAACAGCACCCTCTCCTTTTTTTCAGCTCGACTGGCGTCAACCTCCTAATACCTACGATACCGCTACTACCATACCATAACTAACCCCATAGCATACCTACGACCGACGAACACTTTGGACACATCATGGACCCCACAGCATATCCGGACTCGATCTCATTTGGTAACGGTAATGCCAACTGCAATAACGTGACGAATAAGGTCATCAATGTGAACAATGTCATAGCCGATGGGAACCCAGAAATTATGGAGTGGCTCTCGCCACTCGACCCAAGGGGAAGGCATCAGGATGTGCGCACCGACAGACTCGATGGTGTGGGGAACTGGCTTTTGGAGACGAACGAGTTTCAAGAGTGGAGGAGGAGTGAAGTTGGAGCGGGTGGGGCTGTCTTATTTTGCTACGGCGATCCGGGAGTGGGGAAGACTTATCTAAGGTAAGTGCTTGGCTCATCTGAAAGAAGTAGGAATTATTATCGCTGATGGCCGGAAATCTTAGCTCATTAGTGATCGATACCCTGTGCGATGAACCTTGCGAGGAAGAAATTGCAATCGCAATGTTCTACTGCGACTTCCGCGACAAAGAGGAGCAGACAACTATCAACGTCATGGGAGCCATCCTTAAGCAGCTGCTGATTAGAGAGGAAGTGCTGGGGCACGTGCAAAAAGCATTTCAAAAAGCGAAGAAAGAGGTTGGCGGTCGGGGTCTGAGACTTCCGGATATGGTGCAGATGCTGAAGGAGGCTGTTGCCACATTGCCTAAGGTGTTTATATGTATTGATGCGCTGGATGAGTGCCTCCCTAAGCATCTACTCGAGCTTCTTGGGTCAATAAATGATATCCTTGGGGAGTCACCGAGGATGCGAATATTTGTTACTGGGAGGCCTCAGGTTGAGGCCGAGATTATAAGAGTTTTCACCACTAGTGTCACAATACCCATCAGTCCGAAGGCGCACGACATAAAAAGATATTTGGAGAAGAAGCTGGAGATGGACACGGAGCAGTATGCGATGTCGGATCGTTTACGAGCGGATATCCTGAGAGCTATTCCTCAACGGATCTCGAGAATGTGCGCAGGAGCATCCATAGTCCCCACCTCATGGATGATATTATATTCACTAACTGGTCTGTAGATTCCTCCTTGTTTCGCTAACAATCGACGCTGTCCTGGGAGAAGTTACCATATCTGCGCGAAGGCAAAAGTTGGACGAGATGACCGAGGGCAATCATTTGGGAGATGCGTATGCGACAACCCTAGACAGAATGAAGGCACAGAAGGGGGGTAGGTCAAGGCTTGGAATGGAAGCCTTGATGTGGGTATCGAATTCGGAGCGACCATTACAAGCTAGCGAGCTATGCCATGCCTTAGGGGTAAAGATAGGATCGGCAGATCTAGATCAAGAGAACGTTCCTGAAATTCGAACTATCCTGGGATGTTCTTTGGGGCTTATTGCTGTTGAGGCATACTCCTCCACCGTCAGGCTTGTCCACTTCACCCTGCAAGAGTATTTATCAAATAATCCAAATCTATTTCAAAGCCCACACTCAATAATAGCGGAGGTTTGCTTGACGTATGTCAATTTTCGGCGTGTCCGGAAACTTTCCCCAACTCTTCGGTCGGTCCCCCCAATATTCCCTCTTGTTGAATATGCTTCTTGCTATTGGGGAAAGCACATACGAAGAGAGAAGGCGGAGGGCCTGACTCCCCTTGCACTGGAGCTTTTGATTGGATTCGAGCAGCATATATCCTCCGAGCTGCTCTTGCTGCATTATGGTGAGACTGTGAGCTGGTTTCAACCACGCTTTGAGATTTGTAGCTCCCTTAATGGGGTTACAGGGCTCCATGGCGCTACATTTTTCGGGCTCGGGGAACTAGTTGCTGCTTTATTGGGATTGGGGGAATGTAATATTAATGCAACAGATGCCATGGGTAGAACGGCGCTTGCATGGGCAGCTATAAGAGGCCATGAGGATGTCGTAAAGATACTATTACAACCGAAGGATGTCAACCCCAACACTGCTGACACCAAATATTGCCGAACCCCGCTCTGGTGGGCTGCGGGGCGCGGGTATGAGAGCATAGTAACATTGCTATTGGAGCGAGAGGACACCAATCCCAACACTGCCGACAAAGATGGCCGAACACCGCTTTGGTGGGCTGCGGAGCGCGGGCGTGAGGGTGTGGTAAGGTTGCTATTGGAGCGAGAGGATATCAATCCCAACACTGCCGACACCGAATATGGCCGAACGCCACTTTGGTGGGCTGCGAACGACGGTCGTGAGGGCATTGTAAAGTTACTGTTGGAGCGAGAGGACACCAATCTCAACACGGTCGACACCAAATATGGCCGAACACCGATCTGGTGGGCTGCGATGGGTGGGCATGAGAGAATAGTAACGTTGCTATTGAAGCGAGAGGACACCAATCCCAACACCGCCGACACCAAATGTGGCCGGACACCGCTCTGGTGGGCTACGAGGGGCCGGCATGAGAGAATAGTAACCTTGCTATTGGAGCGAGCGGACACCAATCCCAACACTGCCGACACCGAATATGGCCGAACACCGCTTTGGTCGGCTGCGGAGCAAGGGAATGAGGGGATTGTAAGGTTGCTATTGGAGCGAGAGAATATCAATCCCAACACTGCCGACACCGAATATGGCCGAACACCACTTGGGTGGGCAGCGAAGGGGGGGCATGGGAGAATAGTAATGTTGCTATTGGAGCGAGAGGACACCAATCCCAACACTGCCGACAGCGAATATGGCCGAACACCGCTTTGGTGGGCTGCGGAGCGCGGGCATGAGGGGATTGTAAAGTTGCTATTGGAGCGAGAGGACACCAATCCCAACACTGCCGACACCGAATATGGCCGAACACCGCTTTGGTGGGCTGCGGAGCGCCGGCATGAAGGGATTGCAAGGTTGCTATTAGAGCGAGAGGACACCAATCCCAACACTGCCGACACCAAATGTGACCGAACACCGCTTTGGTGGGCTGCGGAGCGCCGGCATGAAGGGATTGTAAGGTTGCTATTGGAGCGAGAGGACACCAATCCCAACACTGCCGACACCGAATATGGCCGAACACCGCTTTGGTGGGCTACGGCGCGCGGGCATGATTACGTTGTAAAATTACTCCTGGAGCGCAAAGATATCAATCCCAACACCACCGACACCGAATATGGCCGAACGCCGCTTTGGTGGTCTGCAGGGTGCGGGCATGAGGGCGTTGTAAAGTTACTGTTGGAACGAGAGGATATCAACCCCAATACTCCAGACACCGGATATGGCCGAACACCGCTTTGGTGGGCTGCGATGGGTGGGCATGAAAAAATAGTAACGTTACTATTGGAGCGAGAGGACACCAATCCCAACACTGCCGACACCGAATATGGCCGAACGCCACTTTGGTGGGCTGCGAACGACTGTCATGAAGGCATTGTAAAGTTACTATTGGAACGAAAAGATATCAATCCCAACACTGCCGACACCGAATATGGCCGGACACCCCTTTCGTGGGCTGCGGGGAGCGGGCATGACGGAATTGTAAGGCTGCTCTTGGGGCGGGGCGATATCGATCCCAATACTGCAGACACCGAATATTGTCGAACACCACTTTGGTGCGCTGCGGAGCGCGGGCATGGGGGCGTTGTAAAGTTACTGCTGGAGCGCGAAGATATCAATCCCAACACCGCCGACACCTTCTATCACCGGGCACCACTCTTGTGGGCCGCGGATAGCGGGCATGAAGCAATAGTAAAGTTGCTATTAAACCGAGGAGATATCGATCCTAATTTCGCGGATACCGAATATGGCCGGACGTCGCTCTGGTTAGCTGTACTGGGCGGGCATGAAGGGGTGGTAAGGTTGTTGTTGGAAAGACAGGATATCAACCCCAACACTGCAGATACCAAATATGGCCAAACACCGCTTTGGTGGGCTGCGGGGGGCGGACATGAGGGAATTGTAAAATTGCTATTGGATCGAGAGGATATCGATCCTGACACACCAGCCTTCACCGGCACAACAGCCCTTCAATTGGCTGAGTTCGGGGGGTATGCAGGGGTTGTGCAATTGCTGTCCGAATATAAGCCCCCTCTAGTCCCAATTGATACCAGAAGCGCCCTAGAAAGCCCCTCGCCCATACCACCAGCCTGCTCTTCACCGCCGAGGCCCCTTCCCCCCCTTACCCGACCCCCACTTACCACACTGATTTTCTTCGTCACCTCCTTAATTTTTCTCTTCTATATTCTGCCTCTCCTCAGCCCATTCTTCTCAGCCATTTCACTATCGTTTCACAGATGATCGCTGCATGATACATGCGGGGTGTGTGTGGACAAAAACGTTACTGCTCTTTATCGGATTCAAAAACTTGATCTCATGTACGGGCCTGAATGGAAATTACCCCGGGAGTCCTCTGGTGCTTTATGGCATATTATCTATACTTTTCTCTCTTTTCTTCTTTTTGCTCTTCCTCGTCACTGTTCCTTTTTTTTTCTCACTGTTCCATTCAAATTCCTTTATGGAACAACTCAGTTTCTTCATTTTCTTCTCTGGATTATTTCCTTTCTCTCTAGAATGCTGCGGCTTTATCGTAGCAATGTATTATATTCATATCTTCCACTATACGTTCTTTAGCAATATGCTCCTCACATTTCCCTGCCTGTTTGATTGCCTATAGGGCATGCGGTTGGGTGGTTGAGTGGATATGCAGGTATGGGGATATGCGGCCAGGGGAGATACGGTTATAGAACATGTGGCTTTGTGGTTTCCGGCGGTTAGGCCCTCCGCAGTGGGTGTTGTTTTCACATCCTATTCCGCTGGGAATAGGATATTCCTTTCAAGATTTCGTCAATGTCCCCAGCCAATGGGTATAAGGTATTGGGAGTTTGGTTTTATTGTTTCTTTCATACCGCATGCCAGTTGGCATATGGGAGTTGGTATATGGGAGTTGGCATATGGGAGTGGCATATGGGCAGGGCATAGGCTTTAGGATCACGGAGGATCATGGGATATCAGCATTGTTCTAGATTACGTGTGATCGTTGGGGATTAGATTTTGTTAGCTGCATGTGTTTCTTAAGAGTTCGTTCAGTTCCGGGGGTGTTCTGTTGTTGCTAGTTAGACGGAGAGATGTATCTCCTGGCCTGTCCTTAGCTAGAGAGGGAGCAGCCATCTAGTCCACCGCTCCTTTATCTTTCATTGCCGCACTCAGTCTATCGTGATTGCACTTTGGTTCTTTGGTTCTCTTGTGCTTTCCTTTAGGCTCCATCACCACCAACGGTGATGATTTCTCAACAAATACAATTTACCGCCGGACACCCTACGACAAACTCTCGCTCACAACATCCCTAAAACAAAATCAGCCATGATGGGGGCTCTCTGTAATTACCAAACACCAGCCATGCACGGCGAGGCACTCACTTTGTTACCCTACACTGCATATTCTTCAGGGACCCTGCCAACCCTCCCGCCTAAATCTTAACCACTAGTTCCAGGCAATAACGGCGCCCAGCACAAACAGCCCTACCCAACTTGCGGGGACCCCAGGAGAGCTAATAGAGAAAAGAAATCCTCACAGAATGGAGGAATAACCCAAACGGAAGGTAAATGAACCGATCACTACCAAGAGAGAAGGCGGATTGGTTCGTTACCTCCCTCTGCTTTTTTCCCGGTATCTTAGATACTGTATACTCTCAAAGTGAGATGGGTTATGGATTCCTCCAGTGAGAATATCAGCTCATATTCTGTCCTGGTTACCGGATATACTCAACGCATTTTGGATTCCTCTTCTACGCAAGCACGCCCCGGCTTGCGGAACTGACTGGGGGGTAATTTAAGATTTTTCTTTCCCCTATTTGTCTGTGATACCTCGGAAAATCTGTAGAGTTGCGGTGGTGTCCGGAAGTACTATGGGTAGTTTATGCCCTAACAGTAGGTTTTTAACTTTTTTTCCCCTATGGATCACTCGCTCCTCCTCAAATCAAGTAAACTTATTTGGTCTGATTTCCTTAGCTTAGTATTGTACACTACCTGCAGCCTCACTCTCCATTTAGAGCCCTACTCCTGGACCGCAAGTTTCCATGACTGGTGACCCTGCGGGGGTATCCAGTGCAAGAGTGGAGCCCCATATTATTGCAGGTATGCGCATTGCCCCAGGAGTATTAGTCCTTTACCACAACTGTTGCTGATTCTCAAGCTCACGTCTTGCCGTTGATTTGGTAAACTTTGTATGTTGCCGGGATGGCTTGAATATTATAGTGTGGGGAATTCTAGATCTCGGGTAGCCAACAGAATACACATATTGGATGAAGGCAGTGTTACAGAGCGTGGGTATGGTGTGCTAGCTAGGCGCCACGCAAATAGCCCTAATGTTATGGGCATCTTCACTGGACATTTATGCTTTCCTGCGGGGTTAGGGTTAGGATATGTCACTGTAATGTGGTTTTTTGGCAAAATTCTCGTAGATTAGATGTTCATCCTTCTGGGTTATAGTGGTGAACCGAATAGAGTCCTCCGTCTTGTTATATGGCTCGAAATATTGGTGGTGTGATATATGTTTCAGCCTATTCGCCAAGTAGCCTAATCGATCAACAGGATATCCTACAAGCCAGGTAGATCCCTTTTTGGCTGTGACACCCCCGTGGTAGAGAAAATTCTTCTAACATATATCGGTTATGGGGAAAGCTGGATGTAGGTCGGCGAGTGACAGCATATGAAGGGCCTAAATCACAACACATTTTATGACTGGTGTTAAAGTACCCATCAGTCCGAAGATCCATGACATAGAGAGATATTTGGTAGAAGTTGGAGATTGGCATCGGGCGCCACGCAGCGCCCAATAGCTTCACAGTGGATATCCTAAGAAATCATCCCGCAAAGAATCTCTGGAATGTGCGCAGGAGCATCCATAATCTAATAGATCATTTCATATTGACGAACAATAGTCTGCAGATTACCCCTTGTTTCGCTAGGCATTGATACTATCCTAGGAAAGATTAGACTCTCTGCGAGAAGGCCAAAAGGGAAACGAGATGACCAGGGGAAATCATTTCGGAGACGCATGCAGTACGCGATAACCCCAGACGGAATGAAGGTGTAGAGGGTGCAGTCGTGGGAAAAAGTGGAGTTCGCTCTGGCATTCGCACAGGATGCCCATCCCAGGTTAAATTGCTATCTTCCCACTCAAGTATGATACAAGTACTGTACCGATATCACATTAATCCTCAAAACCTGCTCTCTTATTGTTATAGCTTTATTGCCCTCTTTGTTTGTGTTAGCCTCTAAGATCTCCGGTACCTCACTTGTTCTTCGGTTATGTTCCACCGGTAGTGGTAGTTCAAAGCACAGAGCTCACATTTCGTTGTGTTAACAATTAACCGCCCACGTTCATTGAATAGATAGCTACCTAAGGGTATGACATGAGCTACCTTGATAAACCAACTTCTACCTTATGGCTACAACCCCATACCTACCCCTATCCCAACTGTTTAGCCCGTGTTTTTATACTGACTGTTGCTTGAGGCTCGCTAAATGGGAGAAGTGCTTAGGCCTACTAGGCCGGAGGTGAATATATTCTGTAACTTAGAGTTATTCTTACTGGGGGTGTTGAGCATATTTGCCGTGACCTGCAGGGATTTTTTTTGAGTAAAAACTAAAGACTATCTGCGTGGAAGGAAGCTTGGTATCGGAGGATGTGTTGATCTTGATTCTATATTCGCACTCAGGAGGGAAACAAGCATCGTTAAATGGATAACCCAGAAAACTTTCACTTTCTAACATCTTCCTTTCTCAGCCTCTCTTTCCCCACAATAACACTCGCCGCGCCTCTTCTCTCTCTGTCCAACCTCCCCTCATTTCCTCGCTTCCATTTCCTCCATTCCCTCCGCTTCACCTCTCTTCTATTCCTAATGCTTCTCCTCCTCTTCTTTTCTCTTCACCCTGACTTCTTCAATGCGCACCCAGCTCTTACTTCGCCCTCCGTTTTCCAGATTATTCTTGTTTGTCCTTTATCCGTGAAGTAATGAATTCTAGATATCTTGTGGTTGTTCTTGAGATCCCGAGGTCATGCTATCAATCACACCACAAAGCGCCGGTGATTGGCAATAATTTTCCGGAAGGCTAAATAGTCCGGTATCTCGTCATTCCATTTTTTATTTTTTTACGTCTCTAACTTGCATAGTTCAGCACCATTTATCTTTTACTGCTGGAGGGCTCATTTTCTTCGCTTTATTCTCTGGATTTTCATTTTATTTTTACAATACTACATCATAGCAATGCGTTGTATCTCCCCGTGTTTATTGATCCGCCCCTCACGATGTATGCACGATCATACGGTACAGTACGTAAGATGATGGCTGTTCGGTAATGCGAATTATGGGGCGCCCTGCTCGATATTGAGGGCGCTCCGATCATTATTGAAGGCATTCAGCTGGGGTGCAGTACTGTACCGTACTTGGCTGAGGCGCAAGGTGTCCGGGCTTATTTGACCCCGGCACCGAACTACCGTCAGTCTCAATTACCGGTAGTCTCCTAACAAAACCTTTCATCCTCCCTTTTCCCTTCCAACAGCATCAAAAATGTGTACTTTTTCGCCAATCCTACTTCGATGAATATCCTGGGCCTTTGGCTTTTTGTTCCACTTTAGATATCCATCACAGAATTATTTGTTGGCTTCTGAGGAGTATTCAAAGACAGGGCATCGCTTAAGTGGGTATACTTGCAGGAAAAGTCTTCGGGTATCCTCACCAACCCGTCATAGAGGTTTCTTGGCCTAGCGACTAGTGCGCCAAACCAGCTGAATCCGCCCGAGAGGGAGGTTTTGCTATGTAGGACTGTCGTGATCGGAAACTGTGCATATTTCGTGGAGCAATATGCTGCAACAGCGTGAGAACGCAGAAGTTCTGCTAAGAACTCGAGTAAGGGCCTGTTCCCCTGTAGACGGCCGTCTAGCGCTTCGAGACGATGCCGACCGTTAAGGGAGGCTACACGGTTGGAGGGGTACGGGCAAGTAGATGGTGTTTGCCTACCGTAGCGTACCGTTTAGTGTCGGGTGGGTTTTCTAAACGCGCTGCTGAAGCAACTTCACATTCGGACTGTCTAGTGACAAGAATTTAGGACGGTAGGAAATTAGATGCACAGTCTATTAGCACAGCCAATGAATATAACAGTCACGTGGTTCTGATAAGAAAAACTGGTTGAAGCTTTTGGTTGCAGCTCGCATAGATAAGGCACGTGACTGTCATACTGGTATCTACGCCGCTCTCTTATCGGACAGTGGCACCGGTCGGCACGCCACCGTCTAGTTTTATCACCCAAATTTTAGAACAAGACGGTTGGGTAAACGGGCCCTAAGTTACAAAACTTGATGTCGGTTGGGGGATTCTTTCAGTGCCGGTGGAAACTACTGATCTCTGTTTGCCATCCACCGATCTTTGTCGGGCCAATCCCTTCGTTCGTACTCCGAATTTCACGGAAAATTAGTGTGCCGTAGCGCAGAGAGCGCGCATGATTAACCATTCTCGCAACATACTAGGAAACACACCATGCCATAAACGAAGGACTAAACGAACAAACCAACCCAAAAGAAATAAATTAAACACCAGAGACGCCTATTTCTTAAGTCATCCCTTGAGCTAGCCTAACTCACTTTGGTAGTTGTGATAGGAAATGCTTTGCTCACTGCGAGGTGTGTAGTGCTCAGAATACCAGAAAATGGGTGCTCTCAGTATGGCCATGATGCAAACAAGAAATTCCGTGCATATTTTCTCCTAACTATTATACCCAAATAAGTTGTGCTACACATTGCAATCCCTTCACCTCCTCCAAGACTCTTGGTAATTTTTCCCAATAACCATTCTGCTTATGGCTAACGCCCGAGTTAAGTGCAGCACTAGCTTGCTTCCGTGAATACAAACGAAGGGAGACTATACTGTACCTAACATACTGTAGCTAGGGTAAGCCTACTGTCGGAGGTAAGTTTGGTTCACTTATCGCGTTTCCGCAGCTGGGGTCAAACGAGATAAGGGTGGGAGGAAAAAAACGAATAGTGATGGGAAGGGGGTACGCTTGATGATACTCTCTCACTACCCTCTTTCCCCCTTAAATACGAGCCCATCTAGTGTACACAACTACTGAATTCAACCGCATACAAACATTATACAATGTTTACTCGGCTGCTACGCAATTTTCCCTGAGTCCATGGAGAGCGCCCGGACGGTACCGTTATATGTCCTTGCGAGCTTACAGTGGTCAGAAAAGGCTAGGCGAGAATAGTAGCACAACCCCCCATGGAGAAAAATCACTTCTGATACTGAATACTAAATGTGTTGTTGTTTCTTTACTACTAAAATAATACCGGTATTTCGTGTTTAGCTCCCTTTTCTCTACCGTTGCAATACCATTACCGGTGTGCCCTGAGGTGTTTGATAGGGTAGTGAGAGCAGTCATGTCGCTCGATCGGGCCCACAGAAAAACTCTGTTTAGTAGTTAGCTTGGCGCACAGACTTTAGCACATAAGCCGCCTCTCATGTAGACTAGACTAATAACGAACAACCATACCAAGAAAAACAGCCAATAAACAACCTTTCCTTCCCTTCATTCCAGGTTCATGTTAGGTGGTAGCTTCGGCGTGAGGTATTCCGACAGCTAGGACCTTAATCGTAATTATATCGGAGAACTCGTTAAGAAGACACGAGTAATGTAGGCTAGATATAATAACTTGCTTCGATATAGATC
>Ga0307509_10007498_pt1 | contig 14228 bp, 15 predicted proteins | sample 10_EM_MG_FD_202245 | JGI IMG/M metagenome (GOLD analysis project Ga0307509, IMG submission 202245) | Populus trichocarpa ectomycorrhiza microbial communities from riparian zone in the Pacific Northwest, United States - 10_EM | ecosystem: Host-associated > Plants > Roots > Unclassified | place... | reverse complement strand
TAACGATATTAAGTTTAACCATTTTGATTCTTCGTGAATTATTTACTCTATCTTTATCTTCTACTTTGAGTTTTGGTGCGGTCGCAACCTTAGAGTTCACCTCTCTATAGGGTGCCCCCGTTACAGTTGGTGTGAAACTTGCATTTCAAAGGTTTTACCTGGAGTCCAGCTTTCGTCAAAGCTTCCAGGATTTGTTTGACGTGTTCGATATGTTGTTCTTCACTCTCAGAGTCTATCAGTATATCGTCAAGGTATGCTGTACAAAGCCTATCCAGAAATGGGCGTAGCGCGTCATTGATGTATTCTTGAAAGGTAGCGGGGGCGTTGGTAAGCCCAAAGGGCATGACGAGGGATTCAAAAAGCCCGTATCGTGTATGAAAACCTGTTTTCCACTCTTCACCTGCTTTCATGTGGATTAAGTTGTAGGCTCCACGGATATCTAGTTTGGTGAATATCTTTGCTCGTGAAAGCTGCATAAAGGTTTCTTTAACCAAGGGCAAAGGGCAACGGTTTTTGATCGTTCCCTCGTTAAGTCCCCTGTAGTCAACACATAAGCGTAGAGAACCTTCTTTCTTTTTAATAAACAAGATCGGAGACGCAGCAGGGGAGGATGATTCGCGGATGAATTTCTTATTCAGATTTTCGTCTAGCCATTCGTATAGGGCTGATAGCTCAAGGGGGCTCAGACCGTATATCGGTCCGAAAGGAGGGACGAATCCCGGGCGCAGTGGTATCTCATGATCATACTTTCCGTGAGGTGGTAGTTGATCTTCGGTTTTGTCGAGGAATAAAGGAAGGAATTCATGGTATTGTTTGGGAAGTATCTGAAGTAGTTCTTCCTTGTCGAATATCTTGTGTCCGAGAGCACATTGTGCAGCACAGGCGCGTAGGAAATGTGGTAACTCTTCCTTGATTCCATAGGCCATTGTAACGTCGTTAACACAGTTCTTCAAACAATATTCAGATTCAAAAGAAAGGGAGTTAGAAGCAAAGTCAATCTTGACATTGTGGTGTTTTAACCAGGGTATGCCGAGTGTTAGCTGGTATCCCCCAAGCTTGGTAACAAAAGCAGGAATCATTTCATGGTGGTTGTTAATTAACAACCCGATCTTGGTGATGTGAGTAATTGCTCCGGAACTCACAGGTCGTCCGTCGATGACCGTTAAGGGTCGTGGTTCTTTGAGTTCAAACAAAGGAAAGTTGTGGCGCTCGGTGAAAGCCTTGTCGATGAATACGTATCCAGTTGCTCCTGAGTCTATTAGAGCATGGGATCTAATCTCGTTATGGTTGTCAACAATCGTACATGCCATTACCAGATGATTAGCTTCAACCCCATTCTCCATGTCGTCAAGAGATAAACCGGATAAAGAAAGTAACGAAGAAGGCGATTCTTGTCCCATGACAGTGCCTTGGACTGTACATGGGACAGTTAGTTTTCCGAGTGTTCGAACTCGGGACGAGAGTCTTCAGGAACTACTGGCGGAGGTGTACGAATGGCAGCAGCATTGGCTCTGAGGTGACTTTGTCTGTTCGGACGTTGTCGAGCCATGTGGTTTGCTCCACCGCAGTAGAAGCATTGGCCGCGTCGTATGTGATCTTCACATTGTGCTTGTGATAGGCGACGTCGTCCAGCTGAAAGGTCCATGGGGCCCGCTTGAGTACCTGTAGCAGTGGTGGTAGTCGTAGGAGGAGTAGCCGGTTTTGGTGTCGTGATCGTGGTCGTCGTAGATGATCTCCATGTAGAAGATGACCCCTTTCGTTCTGCTGCGCGGGCACGGATCTTGTTATCCACGCGTTTGAGCAATATGATATATTGGTCAAGTTCGTCGGGGGTGTCCAGGGTCACCAGAGCGTCCTTGTGTTTGGCACTTAACCCTTCGTACAGCGAGGTTCGCTTAGCGGTATCGTTCCAAGATACCTCAGCAGCATATCGTTGGAAATCCGCTAAGTAGTCAGAGAAGTTACGGTTCTTCTGACGCAGACTTTGTAGATTCCGTTCGGTGGTACGGACCCTATCAGGGTCACCGAAGGCGTTTTCGAGTAGGGTGATCAGGGCTTCCATACTAGTTATATTAATGTTTCCTTCATCAATAAGTGGAAGGATTTGTTCTTAAGCTTTCCCTTTCAGGAAACCAACAGCGTATGCCAACCGATGTTGGACATCCACAAATTTGTGGGCATCTCCGAGGAACTTGGTACGTAATTGTGCAATGAACGGGCGAAGTTGGTCTTGGGATCCGTCGAACTCCTGTGGCTTGGGGATTGATTCTCGCTTAGGGGGTCGTTCGCCTGCTGGCGGAATGGGTCCCCCTGCGTTTTTCAAGTGCAGCAGTTGCAGTTGCCAGTGCAGTGTTCGTGTTGGTCAGCGCGGTGTTAAGGGTAACTATGGTGGCTCTGTCGCGCTCTAGGTCAGTCCTGATGGCTCTGTACCTTGCCTCCAGTCCTTGTCCCTCTGTGAGTAAAGCATCGCGTTCTTCGGTAAGTGCATCTCGTTCTTCTGCAAGCGTTTCTCTTTTATTGGTTAGAGTTTGAACGCGTTGTTGTAGCTGTTGGAAATGAGGGTTTTGCTCGAGCGGTGCAGGGGTGCCTTGTCGGGAAATGGAAGGGAGAGCCGGGAGTCCGTTGAGTGAAGTAGCAAGATCGCGCGCGGTGCGGAGTTGCTGTCTAATCTGGTGTTCGGGTAGTCGGTCAAACTCGTCATTGGTAACCGCCGACAATTCGGTCAAGGCAGTTAATGCAGCGGTCGGAAGTTCGACACGTCGAGACATGGTGTTGTGTGGGTTGGATCCTCGTTAGGCGCTACCTTGTGTAACAGTGTCTTGACACTGGACGTTAGTCCAAGGCACACAACGACAGGAGGTTCCTAAACAATGACGGTCGTTTAGCGTGAGGGTTCAGAGATGACAATCTCAATTCAAGGCTGATCGTGTAACAACAGATCAGGGTCAGGGTTCGTGTGTTCTTGGTGTGGATCTTAGATATCAGAATAGAAGACGTTATATTCTGAAGTACAGGAGTCGTGAAAGAAATACCAGATAGCGTAAACAATCAAGGAAATAAGGGGGCGGGGCCCCCTTATATAACAGGAAATCCTAACTCAGCCTTTTGCCACCCGGCTCATATCCCAGTATGAGTCACATATCCGCGTAACCAAGGAAACAATACAATTAGTCGTAAACCTTACAAAGGAAATCCCTCATAGCAACCGTGTAACAAAGGAAAGAACATCAAACATATCCCAACAAGTATCTCACCGGGAGACCGTGAGACTTAGGGCTATTTGGTTCTTCGTTTTTTCTCTTCAAATGCATTGTCTCGTTGACTGTGGTTGTTTATTACCGTGCCCGGGCAGTCTGGTCCAGAGAGGACTCTTCAGATAAACTTTCTGAATTAGTATTTCGGGCAGCCCACTACCAGCGGTCTTTACCTCCTGCCGACAAGTTCCCAAATACTAGGCATTACCGTCTTGCACAATTGTTCCACCTTGCGACTAGGCCTGCGCAGTCCGTATCGTCCACTTATTTCGTGGATCATTGGCAACTGATCGGGAATGGTACCTTCGTCTATACCATGTGGGTTTAACCGAGAAACCTGTTGGGCCTTGGATAGCGTAGAGGCTTAAAGATAAGCATGCTCTAGTTACTAAAGCCACAGCTCGGGTAATTATCCTCGCCCAAGCTCTTCCTCAACATATTCGGAACCCTTGTGCTAGAACGGCACCTGTTTCGGTCTCAGGGATAATTTAAACTAGATAGTGAGTCTGAATACCCGATGTATCCTAGCTTTTCACTTCCAGTGTCTTTTATCTATCCTTTACTGTGCAGTGTCCGTTTTCGCAAGGTTCCATTAATTTTGGGCCATCTTGTCCCTTAGATCGAGGTAGAATAGTCTCGTCTCTATTTGCTAGCTTCCAGTCATGCAAAGTCGGAAGTCAAATCGCACTTTTTGGCATCCTTCCCGGCCCTCAACGTCTCTCAATCTTTCCTCGATCTGTGCCCTGGTTTCTTCCCTTGTCCAGTATCAGTCCTCTTAACGCGATCGAACTCAGCTGCCAACTTCCATGAACGATTACATTGGGCTGTGTTGTCTCGGTACCTGCCTGGACTCTTTTCCTTCTTCCTATGACCTGGTTCCCCTTCCTCTGATTTGTCTAACCGTCGTTTTTCCGAGGTACTCTGACCAAGGGGTTCATTCGGTAAAGATTTTTCATTCTGGGACCTCAGCCACAAGGTGCGCGCCGCATTGTCCTTTTTGAGTATCGATTCCCGGAGCTACGCCCGGACTACCCATCCGCCGTCGCCGGTGGTGCCTAGGAACATTCAGAGTTCCTCGCCTTCATACATGCTCCATGCGACCGGACGGTCTATTCTGTTCACCGTTCGTGAACTTTCTCCTTGGCTTCGTTCAGCCACGACAGCTACTCTTTTTCTCTGGGTTGGAGGTTTATCGCATTTTCGTTTATTTGATTCGTACCTTTTGGTACCGAATGTCGCGACGGATTGCTCTTTCTGACAATGTTTCCAGAAATGGTTGTTCATTCCACCTCGTGTACATGCCTTGTTGTTCCTTCGTCGGTCTCTGACATTTTTGGGGATGGTGTCATGAGCTTTATCCCAGTCTGTGTGTACTACGTACTTTTTGTCGGTAGCTGTCTTTTCCTTTGACCAGGTTTTCGTACGGGGTACCTTGGGCTTTCCCTTATAGGCGGCGCGTTTTTCTACCGTATACCTGTTGGGGGGTCTTGGATTACTCTTTGTTGAAGCCCGGTCTTCTGTTTTTCGACCTATTGATCTCCCCGAGGATTCACCCTTTCCGTGTCTTAGGCGTTTGTCTTCCTCGTGATTCTCGTATTGAATCATGGCATTCTTAAATCCAGCTAGCCATAATTCGTTGTTGGGATAGGTTTCGAACGATAGTCTTAATAATCTGGCCTCCAGCATCTGAGCTTTAAGCATGTCTCTCCATACTACCCCTGGGAGTCCCACTTTAATGTTGTGGTTCTCCATTCGCAAAAGGAATTGTCATATGTCCCCATGATATCTTTCAAGTTTCATTAACTTGTGGGTTTTCTCTGCGTCATGGGTAGGCGCAAATCTTTCGGTTACTTTCTGTTCAAACATGAACCAGCTTTTGTAACCGATCTCCTTCTTGTATCCCAATGCCCCCGACATTTTCTTTCGATAGGTGTCTGTGAAAGGAGCGACATCGTCTCCTTCTATTCGTCCCATGGCGTATTTGATTCGATCTACCTCCCTGGTCCATTGGTGGCTGTTTCGTTCAAAATAGTCTTGAACTGCCATTAACTATATTCGAATATCCTGGTGGGATTTATTTTTGAATATCCATGGAGGGTCGGAGGGTCTCTTGGTGTGTAGCAGTCGTTCTCGAGCGATTGCTTTAGCCATGACGTCTATGATGTCTTCTTCTTCGTCCCCCGTTTCGGGATCTGGCTCCGCTCGGCCTTTTCCCTTTTTCCCGCGACTCGGGCCTCGTTTCGGATCTTGCCCTTCGTTGTCGTTGTCGTTGTCACCATCGTCTGGGTTGGGGTCTCCGGCCCTGTGCATAGTCGTTGGTGGTATTTGGCCTCCTCCGTTGCCTCCTTGTTCAGGACTGGGATTTGACCATTTCTTTGGAGCTCCGTCGGTATTCCGTACGGGCCGTTCCCTATTGTCAGTAACTACAGTTGGGGCTGCTGACCTTTGAGCCGATATGGCTCCTACCTAGGCCTTTAAATCGATTAGGATATCATGAAGCTTCGCTATTTCTGCTTCATGACGTCCCTGTTGATCCCTAGCGGCCTCCTTGTGTTCCTCTTTGTGTCGATTTATAACTGACACGTAATTGGCATTGTTGTTTGCTCAGGCTTCCTCTACTTCGAGGATACGGTCCCGAGGCTGCTTGTCCTATCGTTGGCTGTGTTCCGCCTGTTCTGCTTGGCGAGCTTGTTGGGCTTGGAATTCTACTTGGACCTTTGCCACGATTTCTGCCTGAATAGTTTTGCACTCTTGGTCCAATATGTCGATGGTCTTTGCGAACATGTTTAATTCCTCGACCAGTATGGACTCACCTAGTTCCAACCGGTGTTGGAGGTTTCCTAGCGCTCTTGCCTGTTGTTGGCCTTCCCTAGATAGTCGTCCGATATCCAGGTACATGGAATTTTGTTCTCTAGCCATTCGTTGACTAAATCTTCCGAGAACTCCTCCTAGGTGGCCTGCGAATTGGTTTAACTCTTCCCTTGAGACAAAGTTGGGAGTAGGTGTCTTAGAACGTTCTCGCACTAGTCGTCCAAAAGCTATCCTGCCAATTGTACTGGTATCCAGTGGACCAGGGGTTCGGCTGCTGCTATGGATAATAGTCTCATCCCCACCAGTCATCTTGGAATCGTGGGTTTCTTCTGTCATGATTGGTGATCGTGATGTGTCAGGTCGCCGATACACCGGGAATTTCTTTGTGCTTTATTGCACTTGCTTGGAGGATATCTGATGATACTTATCGAATTGACTTGGGTTTAAGCCAAATAAGCGGGATTTCTTTGTCCTTGTCGGACGTAGGGTATTGGATGGTCCAGAACCCGTCTGGAATCTGGTAGGTTTTTATATCCCCGGTGGGATAGGGAGTGTTCCACTCCTCGTCTTGTTCTTCGTTCTTCTGAACAGTTGCAGGGGCAGCGGCAACAGTATTGCCGTGCGGAAAAAGGTAAAGTATCTGGAGAATATAAGGTGTATCTCCTAAAAGTTCTTCGAATGAGTAGAATCGATGTTCGAAGATAGAATCGGCGAGAGATAAGAGTTCGAAAATGAATGCCTTACTTATTTCGCCGAGGAGTGTTGTCATATAGTGAGCCTTGGGAACAAGGAGAATTATCAATATACTGTTAGGCGGGAGCCTATCTCAGAGTCTTGTGAGATAACTCAGGCCGATAATCTTAATCGTAGACGGAGATTGTCTAGGAAGGCTCAATGTTTGAAAATTGGAGGTAGGTAAAGTGATAAAGATTTTTCTAGCATAAAAACCTACATTGATAAGATCTCTTCTCCATTGCTTGATATCACACTTCCGCTCCCCTCTTTCCCCACCCCTACATTTCTCAACACCATGTCGTTCTGCGCACGATCTCCTCTCCCACACTTCTCGTCCTTATTGTTGGGCCTCGCGTCCCCACCCTCACCACCAGACATGGCCTCCCACCAGGGCGGCCCCTCGAGACTCGGCACTCCAGCCCCGCTCTCTCCCCTCCCGACCACTGGGAATCTCGACCATCTGGTCTCGCTTGTCCACCAGACCGCCGCTGACCTTGTGCTCCCCGCCGAGGGTTTCCCCCCCATCACTCCTGCCAACATTTCCACCCTCTCCATTGGGGAACAGATCCTCCTCCCTCTACTCTGCACCTCCCTTCAATTGAGCATCTACATCGCGACGGCCCTTGAGAGTCTCTCGACTGAAATCCACCACTTGTCCTCTCAGGTTGCTAACCTGGACTTCACCCCGCAACCCCCAAACCTCGCCCCACTTCAGGCATCCCTCCGGGACATTGCCTCCCGTCTTCCGTCAGCTGCTCAGGACTCTTTTCCTCCCCAGCGCCCTAGTGCCCCACAACAGGCCACACACTCCTCTGCCGGGTCTCGCCCCACCCCCACCAACAACACCAACCCCGCTCGCCAAGAAAAAGCAAAGGAAAGAGCCCATCCGGCTCCACCCCGACCCCCACCTAACACGGTCTGGCCCTCTCCCTGAGCTGACCCGGATCTCCCGAGATATGACATGTCAACTTCCCCTCCCACAATGTACGGCAACCCTGAAGCGTTTGCCAAGAAATACCCCCACACCTGGGAAGCGGAAGAATTTGCCAAGGGAAAATACCCCCCTGGCCCTGCTTGGACCCCCGGCCATCTTGACTCCGACTGGCGTTCCCCCACCACTATGACCCCCAAGGCCACCCCCACATATGCCCAGGCTGCTGCACACCCTGCTATGGGAAAGAAGGGTCGTCAGACGAAAGGTACTGCCTCGGCTTCCTCAGTTGCGGTCGCGTCGAGGTTTTCACGAAATCTCCCCCTCCTCTCCCCCAAGCCGTCAGCAGATTCTTCGCCTCCAGAACTACCTTCGAACCCCATCCAGAAGCGCTCAAAATTGCAGCCCACTTCCCAGACATGGCTGCCTCTGTCCTCAGAGAGGCCAATTGCTCCCTTCCCCTTTCCTTTACTTGCACGGTTAACGACAAGGGCTCGGTGTTGTTGCTCGGTACAGACCTTCACACCCCCGCCTCCGCTTATACCCCCTATTTCGCGCCCCTCACCTCGAGGTTGAACAAGGCCTTTCCGATAGGCAACTCTCCTTGGGACATCTTCAAACCCGCTCCAAACGAAGCGCAACTCTTGATTCACTCTATCCCTCTTGCTTTCCTCCCCTCAGACGATAACCAACTCTTCCCCTCTCTTCATGAGTCCATCCGCAATGCCAGGGGAGTCTCCATTCTCTCGGCGTGTTACCTTAACCCAGACACGGAATCCCGTGAACAGAAAGCCGCCACCTCCGTGGTTGTCACAGTGGCCCCGCCCGACATTTACGCCATCCTTCCCTCCATCAACCTCTTCTCCCGGAACCGGAGAGTCGAACAAATGTTTTCCTCTTCCAAAATCTCCCAGCGCAAGAAGTGCAGGAAGTTTGGCCACATCCCTACCCGCTGCCCCAGCGCTCTTCCCGTTTGTCCCTTCTGCTCGCTCTCCCACACCAAAGCAGAGCATCGCTGCCCTAACCCTTCCTGCCCTAAGGGTGGTAATCTCCGACCTGTCCTCGCCTGCTGTCCATCCTCGGTGGCATGCTGCCCTAACTGCCAACAAGAGCACTCTGCGCGCAGCAGGGATTGCCCCTCCCGCCCAAAGACCATTCCAGAGACACCACAGGTGCAACCTCGACAGACACAGGACAGCATGGATCTCACTGAAGACCAGGCTGGCCCTTCAACGATCCTTCCCGCAACACCAAGTGCCGCTCGCCGAACCCCGAGCGCCCCTGTACTCCCCCGCGATGCTCCTCCACCTAGGCAGAGAGCCCAACGGACCATCACCATCACCGATCTCGCCCCAAGAGAGAGCGGTGATGAATCCATAGACTCCGACTCCTCTGAGGGCTCTGCCCATTAATGGAGAATTTTTTCACTCGTTACACCGACAGCAGTGCTGTCTTCCCGTCCTTTCCAATCGTTCAACATAACTGCCTTGAGAGCTGGGATGTTTTTCTCTCACTTTTTCACAGTTTTACCATGCTGCCCCACCCTCCTTGGCTTGTTGCTATTCAGGACCCCCCATCCAGACGTTCTGTCCTGCCGACGTTCCCAGGGTTCATGTCCTTCGCCCCCCCCCCTCCTGGCCGCCCACAGGTTGCCATTTATGTTTCCCGTACTCTGAATCAACACTTGTCCTGCTCGACTGTTTTTCACGAATCCTCAGAGATGCTCTCAGTTGATGTTTTCTCTCCTGAAGGCCTTTTTGGATCCCCCCACCGCTCCATCAGGGTCATCTCGGTGTACCTTCTTCGCACAAACCGTCCTCCCTACCGCTCTATATTGCCTGAGCGGATGTTTTCTTGTCATCCCTACCCACACATGGTCCTAGGTGACTTCAACCTCTACCACCCGTTAACAGACCCCTGTTGCGCCCTATCCGAAAGGGAGTTCACCATCTCTACACGCTACTTTGATGCCGCTTTTGACATTCCGTACCATCTTCTCAACACCCCCGGGGTTTATACTCGATTCCCCTTTGACAGCATCTCGCGACCCTCTGTTTTGGACCTAGCCTTCACGAATACCGCCCTCTCCCCCTTCGTATCGTCGTGGGACACCCCCCTCCTCTCCACTGGCTCAGACCACGTTCCGTATATGATAACACTAAAACCACCCGTGATCATGCGACTGCCCTCCACCCCACACTGGGCCCTCCTTGACCTAGATGCGGTCGGGAAGGCACTGGATGCTTTCACCACACAAGCCTGCCCACCGAGGCCCATACCCAACTCCCTGAGTAGATGGTTCGACATTTCCTCCACCCGCCTCACCTCCCTCCTTATCTCCCATGCCCCGAGCAAGCGTCCATGCCCCTGCTCAAAGCCTTGGTGGTCCCCTCGCCTATCGTCTCTGAGAAGGGAATACCACAGGTTCGCAAGGATGTCCCGCCTCGACCCCTCCCCCCTCAACTGGAGCAATGTGAAGAGCTCGAGGAGGACATACTTTAAGGCCATCGCCTCAGCCAAGAAAACACACTGGTCGGACTTCTGGTCCTCGGCCACTCCCAGCTCCCTTTGGACGGCCAAGCGGTTCGCATTTGGTGGCCCACCACAGAGGTTCCCAGACCTTCCAGAGGCCTCCGATCCGGCCGAAGTAGCAGAAACGCTTCTTGACCATTTTTTTCCCTCCAAACAGCCCCCTCCCGCGCTCCTCCGCCTCACACACTTTGAGGACTACACTCCCCTCACCCCCGAAGAGATATCCAGGGCCCTCACTAAATCCTCGAACATCTCCGCCCCTGGCCCTGACCACATCCCATACTCTGTGTAGAAGTCTGTACACTGGATCAAACCTTCGCTTCTTCCCTCCCTCCTGGACCCCCTGCTAGCCCACGGGTTCCACCCTCCCTCCCTTAAGAAGGCACTCGGTATTGTCCTCAACAAGCCGGGCAAACTCTCATATGACTCACCCTCCTCCTTTAGGGTTATAGTCCTCCTCCGTAAGCTCTCTAAATTCCTTGAGAGAGTGGTAGCTTCCTGCCTTTCGGCTCAAGCAACGATATGCTCTCTCATCCACCCCCTTCAATGCAGGTCCCTCCCTGGAAGGTCCACCGCCGATGCCGCCCTCGTTTTACAACACAATGTTGAGTCCTTCCACCGCCTCCGATACAAAGTTTCCACTCTCTTCCTCGATGTGAAGGGGGGTTTCGACAACGTAGAATCCCCCTCACTCCTCTCTCTCCTTCACAGAAAGGGGGTTAGCCCGTACTTGGTCCAATGGGTCGGCTCTTTCCTCAGAGACCGCACCTGCCGCCTGACATTTCAAGGATCCCCCTGCTCTTTCGCTCGCGTCTCAGTTGGGGTCGCTCAGGAATCCCCCATCTCCCCCCTTCTTTTTGTCATATACGTCTCCGCCCTCCACCTGGAAATTCCCAGATCGCTGATTATCTCCTACGTCGACGACTTTGCCATCACAGTGGCCTCACCCTCCTACAGAACCAACGTTCGCCTCCTTCAAAAGTCCTTCTCGGCGCTTAAGAGGAGGGCCTCACCAATCAACATTTTCTTCTCCGTCCCGAAAACTGAGTTGATCCACTGGAGAACTGCCAGGAGCAATGAGCCACCGTGCTCCCTCCCGGTGCAGCTGGAAGACCAACTCTTCTATCCACAATCCCACCTGAAGTGGCTGGGCTTCATCTTCACCCCCGCCTTCGACCCAAGGTCCCACTTCTCCAGGAGGTACACTCTTGCGAATGCCGCCCTGGCCACAATCCGCCGCCTCTCCCCCCCCGGGATGGGCCTGCCACCATACCTCTGTCTCTCCTTGGCGCATTCGCTCCTTGCTCCAATTCTCCTGTATGGGTCCGCGGTTTGGACCCCTCTACCGTCCATCATGGGTTCAATGTCTGTATTCTGGCATCGGGTCTGTAGGGGGATCACCAACTGCTTTTCCTCCACCAACCTAACATGTCTGCACAGGGAAGCCTATCTTCCCCCGCTATCTGCTCTTGTACGCCATCAACGCTGTCTGGCTGGCCTAAGGCTGATCTGCTCCCCTCCGGAAATAAACCCAGCCACGGCACGCCTCCCTAAGTCCGTTCCCACCTTCCCGCCCCACCGCACTGCAGTGACAGCACGTGGGAAGATTACCTCCCAACCATACCTCTTCTTCAACCTCGACTCGCGTTCTGCTCCAGACAAGACCAAGAACCCAAGATACCGACACAACGCCGTCACAGCTTTGGCTAACGCGGCTGCCCCCCTAACACAGGACGTTCACACGCTGCCATCCATCTCCCTCCACTTAACTGACTACCTGCCCCCGATCCCGGGGATTGTTCCATCCTATGCCCGCCTCAGCTTAAGGGCGAAACAGCAGCTCCTGTCCAACTGGTCTGCCACCCCAGCCCCTCCATACTACCCCTATCCGCCCTCAACGCGTCCTCACCCCTTCATGGGCCTGGGCCAATTTGTTGCAGGAAGGATACACCAGATGCGCTCTGGGAAAAGCTACCTCGCGGCCCACCCCTCATGGGATAACCCTGATGCCGACACGTCCTGCCCGTTCTGCTCAGAGGCCCAGCAAATCTTCGAACATGCCATCCTGTCCTGCCCCTCCTCCACCCGTCAGAGATCCCACCTCCTCCAAGGGGTCTCGGACCTGGCCCCCGAGGCCCCTATCTGGTCCGACCAGCAGCTGCTCATTGCTCTGGCTGAGTTCATCCGCACCACTGCCACTGGTTTCCCCCCGGGGATGCCCCCTCTTGCTCCCTCCCTACACAAACCCCCTGCAAACCCCCTCCTCACATCTACCACCCCACCTGCCCCTGGCCCTCAAGACTAGTTAAGCGGTTTATACTTTGCTTACTTTAGCTAGGGCTGCTTTGCGACGATTATTGGTCGCGTTGGGGGAAGTGGTCACGGTTGTTTCTTTTGTTGATTGTTGGTTTGATTTTCGGTTTTGTTTTGGCCATATCGTTAAAGATGCATGTCATTTCTTGAACCATAGAAACAATGAACATATGATTTAAAAAGAAAAAAGAAAAAAAAGAAAAAAAGTCACAGTAGTTACCAGGAACCATCTCCCCTACACCTCCGGCGATTGAAATCTCAACACCAGGGAAATTATCGTGGGATTCCGCCACCACCCTCTCTCCTCCGCCTTAATGGCTTCTGCCTAGGGGAGCGATGCTACAACCCCTCCTCTCCCTCTGGGGTCTAGCCCCTCGTCCACGGTTCTTGTTCTTGTTCATCGTTGACTCCCGCTCATGAAGTTCAGTTCTCCCCCTTACCCCGCACTTCCTTTGCACCTCGCTTCGGTTTTGCACGGTCGGCATTCTGTCCCCTTCGCTGACGGTCGGGGCTGTGGTTTCCAAGCCCTTTGCGAAGTACCTTTCCATCTCGGTTACGTGGTCCTGTCGGGGAATACTTCGGTTAGTAACTTCAGCACCTCGTCTTCGTTTTGCATTTGGAAAAGCGTCCGCCGCGGTTACTCTAGTCGGTCTTCTCAAGTGTTCGGAAGTCCTTCCTCCTCCCATCTCCCTTCCTATACCTTCTTGGTTTTCATCCCGTTGCTCAGTTACAGCTACTCCCATCCCCTCTCTTCCCACCCCCTCAGCTGGCACCTTACTGCTCCCCCCCCGCGGTCGATCTTCGGTCGCTATACAAAAACCCGCCTCGGTTACGCCCGTCCTCCTGGCCGCCGTTAATGCCGCTTTGGCACTCCCTTCGGCGACCCCTCACCAGGGTCGCCTCCATACACTGTCCTATCCTGCCATCGGGCACCCCTTCGTTCCCCGGCACCGCGCCGGTGTGCAGGTCCATACTCTCACTTCCTAGCTCAGGCTGATACACGTCACTTATTAGACGTAAATTTCCTTTGTCCGGGGTTCATTCAGCTCCTTTGTTTTTATATTTTGCAGATGTCACTAAGGGTTCTCCTCTCCTCCTGCTTGTTTCTTTGCTTTCTACTTCCTTTGGGTGTACATGTATATTCGTGGGATTTGGTTGGGCGATAGGCGAGATGGGCAGTTGGTCTCATACCAGAGGGACTTGGGGGTTTGGATGTTTCCTGGGGTGTGGAGGGTAGGGTTTTTGTCGGCCATATCGTTAAAGATGCATGCTGTCTTTGCACCTGTAACGACCCTACGATAGGTAGCTACAATCACTATCACCTTAACCTAAATGGTATACCAAGTGGTATCCAGAGGTGGTATGGTGTCGTATATATTATACACATGGCTGGTAATCCAAGAATAAGGCGTAGGGAATAGTTGAGTAGCCTTGAGGTACTCTACTAGGCAGGGTAACCTTTCGGGAAAACGTTCACATAAAGTCAAGTGATTTATGGGAATGTTACACGGACCTCCAAGAGGATTTCTGTGGTCGACTGGAGGACTTCCTGAGGGGTTAAAGGCATAAGAGGGCAGAGTTACCCTACCTTGGGAATTTGGTCATTATGCCCATGGGTCCCAGTTACCCTACTGAGGAACCCAAGTTACCCT
>Ga0307509_10007497_pt1 | contig 14232 bp, 7 predicted proteins | sample 10_EM_MG_FD_202245 | JGI IMG/M metagenome (GOLD analysis project Ga0307509, IMG submission 202245) | Populus trichocarpa ectomycorrhiza microbial communities from riparian zone in the Pacific Northwest, United States - 10_EM | ecosystem: Host-associated > Plants > Roots > Unclassified | place... | reverse complement strand
AGTCGCGTCCACCCGCGCCGCGACGTGCAGACGACGAGCGAGAGACCGGCTGAACCGGCAGGGTCAGCGCCGTACTACGACACCCCGACCGCGCGCCAGGCCTCGACCAGCTGGGCCAACGGCGCTTCGTCGATGACGTTGCCGTGAGCGAGTGAGCGTCCGGTCGAGCGCGTCGGGATCGCCCTCTTGATCCCGGCGGCGTGATCGTGGCAGCCGCTATGTCGCGTGGGCAGCGGCAGCACGTGCGGCCGCCCAGCGCGTCGGCAGCAGCGACGGCAGATCCATCAGGCGGATGCGGCCGGTTAGCTTCGGGAGGACATTGGTGAGGTACTCGACGGGATCGACGCCAGCGAGTCGGCACGATCCGAGGATCGTGAAGGCGATCGCGGCGCGTTCGCCGCCGGAGTCGGCGCCCGCGAAGAGAAAGTTCTTTCGCGTCAGGGCCGCACGGACGTGAAGCCTCTCGACGATGCCGTTATCCATCGGCACGTATCCGTACTCGAGGAAGCGGCCGAGCGCGACGTGGTGGTTGGTGAAGTAGCGAAGCGCGACGCCGAGTGGCGACGACGGCTGTTCGTACTTCTTGTGCACGCGGCACCACGCGGCGAGTTCGTGCCAGACTGGCGTCGATCGTTGTTGTCGTTCGACGAGCTTCGCGTCCGGATCTAGGTCGCGGATCTCGGCCTCGATCTCGTACAGCTTCTTGTACGCGGCGAGTGGCAGCGCGGCGCGTTTGTCGCCGGCATCGAGTGCCTTCACGAAGTAGCGGCGGCCGTGCATGTTATGTCGAGCGCGGCATAACGCGCATTATCCCGAGCCCGTCATTATCTGGTGTAGGGCGGCGGAACGGCCGATAGCTGGCTCCTCGTGCCGAAGATCGGCGCGCCGACTCCAGATAACGTCGGCGGTCACAACGACTCCAAGAACGCGATCAGCTTCGGCGACGCGCGCCATCGATCCGACTTGTGATCGAGACCAGCCCGCTTCCAGAACGCGGCGAGGACGTCGCGTTTCATCTGAAGGTTGGTCGCGAGGTATCGACTGGTGGCCGCTGCGCGTTGCGCAGGCGAAGCTCGCGATTGCGATCCCGATTGTCGGCGCGTCCCTCGGGTGTCTGCTGGTGCCGTGCGCGTGCGGCGCGCTTCTGGGCCGTGCGGGATGCAACGCGGCACTCGTCGGCGCAGTGCATCGCGCCTCGGAAGCACGACCGGCACGTCGCGACGAGAACCTCGCAACCACAGCATCTCTCAAAACAAAGCGCGAGCTGGACGTCCATCGACCCGCGGTCGTGACGCCGAGAACTTGCCCTGGTCGCCGGCGTCGAGCATCGTCAGCTCAAAGCCGGTGTCCGTCGGCTGAGGGTCTCGGACTGCAATCCGAGGCCCTCGATCTTTTTCGGTGTCCGTGCGGACCCAGAGCGTAACGGCGAGATCCTCGAGGTCGCGACTTTCCCGCCGATCCGTCGACTCACCCGTCAGAACGCGACGGGATCAAGCTGCCGTCAACACACGTCCGTCGTCGGCCTCGGGTACAGCCGCGCGTCGAGCTCGGCGTCGGTCATCGCCCCGATCGCGGCGGCATCGAGCCCGGCGGCCCTCGCTCGGGCTGCGGCCTCGCTCACCGTAGCCCCGCTCACGCCGAGCACCCGCGAGATCTCGCGATGGCTCCGCTTCAGCTCCTTGAGTCGAAGAATCTCTCGTGTCTTGCGCATGGACAGTCGCTCCGTAGCCATCGAGCCCCCTGTGAAGGAGGCGTTCGGCTGCAGGCCCGTCCAGCGTCGTCCGCGCGACCTCCGATCACCGAAGGTCGAGCAATGGTCTGACCACCGAGGTCAGGCGATCGCCATCACCGGTTTCGGTGATCGGGATGCCCGGTTTCGGCGATCGCCATGCCCGGTTTCGGCGATCGCCATGCTCCGGTTTCGGCCATCGCCATCCTCCGGTCTCGGCGATCGGGATGGTCCGAATTCCGCAGGTACCACCTCCAGGAGGGATAGGACTTCGCACTCATCCTGGGCCTGTGAGGTTAATGTTGGGGTCACGAAAACTACGCCGAATTGGGCACGCGCCTCGGACGACTTGCGTCAGGTCCGTTAACTTCTCCAGCAGGCCTGCTCGCCAACAGTCGGTCGCTGCAGCTACGCGTCCACGCCTTAGACGCGTGCCGATCGCTGACGGATCAGGATGATCCATTCGTTGTCGCCGGCTGGGAGCGAATCGAGCGGTGGCCCCCCTGGCGCGCTTTCGATCAAATGAAGAAGCGTCCAAGAGAGGCCGAAACAGTCATCCGGACCGAAAGCCGTCGCAAGTGCGACCGCCTCCTCGCGAGTGACAGGCGCCTCGATCGCTTTGAGCGCAGTCTCCAAGCCAAAAACCTGGTCCGCTTTCGCACCCTTCTCCCGCGGCAGTGGACCAAGCTCTAGGAACGATATGACTTCAGGACGCATAACACTACTCATCGCCTCATTAACTCCGGAAAGTTTTGCCTGTAGTACTGTAGTAGATCTCGAAGCCCCTGATCGTACTTTCCACCGGCAATCCTTCGCACGTCACGGATGTCTCGAGCCAGAGTAGTTCTGAAGTTGAGATCGGCTTCCTTCTCGGCGGTGAGCGTTCCGCGTCCGCCATACGTCCGCGTAAGCATGTGTTCCTCTTTTGTGAGGGCGATCGCACCGCCTTCGGTGCGAGTCGTGAACTCCCGCGCTGCCTGTGGCATGTGATGAAGGTCCAGCCCGTCGCCGACCACCGACCGGTACTTGAGCATTCCATACGAGCCCGCCTCGCCCGCCTCCACGCCTTTTCGAAGTCCGTTTAGTCCCTCTCCTATTTCGCCGAGTGTGCCTAGCTCGCCGACCGGCAATACGCCCAAGGCTATCGAGCCGACAGTCTTGACTCCAAGTCTAATATCACCGTGGTATACGGCATCGACGGTTGCCTCTATGTGGTCTGCTACAGCTTCTATGGTTTTAATAGGATGATGTGCCATGTAGTTTGCGGCCGTGAGCATCCCTTCGACGGTGTCGATTGGATGTCGGACCATGTGTCCGAAGCCGCCCAGCGTCTCGGCCCCGGCATCGTAGAGGCCCCCAACAATCTGAGTTCCAATGCCATCGGGTTCGGGAACACCGAGGAATTGATTCATCACGCTCATTTGACTTAGGTGAGCGTCGAAAGAAGCGCTGTAAGCAAGAATCTGGGACTGGGTTGCCATCGGCATTGGCGCCTCTTTGCCCGTTGCAAAATAGAACGCTGCCGCCTGGATGCCGAATGCCACCGCAGCGCCAGCGTTTCCGGATGCCCCCCCAGAATCTCCACCTGCCGACGTCGAGATACAGAGCTCACTCGCTTCGCAGTGAGGATCCATTCCGGTCGAGTCGGACTCGTTCAATGGATCATTGAATGCGAATCCGTACGGGTTCGTGGATGTCGCCGTCCTCGCAACGACAATGGGGTCACGGCTCAGGAACCGGCCGATCGAGGGATCGTAAAGTCGTTTCCCCACGGCGAGCAGGCCAAAACCCTCGAGCGCGTCACCGTCGTTCCACTGCTCGCTGGTGAACTCTGGGGCGCCGGGCGCTGCGCCAGTCGAGGATGCGTTTCCGAAGGGGGTGTAGTTGATGTCCTGCACGAACTTGCCGCCCTCGTCGATCGTGAAACGCGTGCCACGCGCTTCGCCGAGCGCGTAGATCCACCGGCCTGCAGGCCCGCGGCGGCTCAGGTTCATGCCCGGAGCCGGAAATTGACGAGCGATGTACGTGGTCGTGCCGCCGGTGCCCGTCTGGGAACGCTGAGTGATCGAGGCGCCGAAATGATGATCGTGACGTACTTTCGTTCCGCCCTCGGTGATCTGTAGATCTTGTAGGCTACCGAACGCGTCGTAGGTGAAGTCGGCGATACGGGTCGGATTGGAGATCCGACGGACATCGCCGCCGTTGAAGTACGATAGTTTGTTGAAGGCCGTGCGCGTCGGTTCGTGCGTGATGTTGCCGAAGCTGTCGTGCTCGACGTTGCACGGGCCGGGGGCGCCCGTGTACGCGATGGCGCAGATCCGATCGCGGTCCGTCGACAGGTACGTCATCGACGCGTCGGCCGTGCCGAGTTGATCGTCCAGCTTGGTAACGTTGCCGAGGGGGTCGTACGTGAACGCCCATTGGGCGATCGTCGCAACGCCGTTGCGGCGAATCGTGTTCTTCAACCGACCGAGGGCGTCGTACGTCGAGTCTTCGCTACCCGCGAAGCTGGGAATGTCCTCGGTGCGTGAGAGCTCGCGCCCGACCGCGTCGAACTTGTCGAACGTGATCACGCGCGTACCGGACGCTGACTCGAGCTTGGTGTACTTGGGAAGTCGACGGCCCACATCATCGAAGCTCCCCGTGAACTGTGTCTTGGCGAACGATCCGGTGCGCAGTCTTCCCCACGCGTCCAGGCCCGAGGCGTTGAAGAGCTCTTGCGTGTTGGTCCCATCCGAGAACCACATCCATCGCAGGCGTCCCGCGGTGTCGTATGCGTAATCCATTCGCTCCGGCACGTACGTCGCGTCAGGGAGACGAAGCTGAACCCATGACTGAGAACCGTCGGCGTGGAACCCCTGCTCCTCGACGTACGCGCTACTGCTGACATCGGTGTAGCTACGTCCGGTCACGTTGCCGAACCCGTCGTAGCTCAGCGCGACGGTGTCCGTCGGCGTGCTCGCGGAAGCCAGTCGGCCGAGGACGTTGGTTGGCGAGATGAATGGTGCGGTTGCCGCGTGGTCGTAACTGTACTTGTTGACCGTGGCGGGATCGGTCGACCCACCGTTCTGTTCCTCACTGGAAACGAGGCGTCCCAAGGCATCGTAGACGCTCACAATGCTGTGCTTTGGCTCGGGTGCAGTCGGCGACCACGTGGTGGACTTGAGCTCACCCCAGTTGCTGTAAACGCGATCCTGCGGCGCGCTCGCAGGCTCGGTCATGTGCAGTGTTTGGCCGAGGGTGTCGTGCTGCCACGACCAGGTAACCGGGCTACCGGGACCCACCGGGTTTTGGTAACGGGTCATCGACGCCTGCTGGCCGAGCAGGTCGTACGTGAATGTCTCGTATTCGAGGTTCGAGCCGTTCTGTCGGGTTTGAGCCGAGAGGGTCCTACCGACCGCCGTGAGCGTGCTCTCGTGCGTGACCCCATATTGAGGCGCAACGGCGGTTAGTGAGCTCGCGTCTTGAGAAACGGTGGTTTCGACGTGGTTCGCAAACGTGTGCGTGAACACCGCCGGGAAGAGCTCGATCGAAGCGTTGGGTGCGGTGGTGAAGAGTTGTGGTCCCGAACCTCGGATCGACACCCAGAGCGAGCCGTCCTTGTTGTAGTAGTTCGTCGTGCCGTAGGCCTTCGTAGCATCCTGGGTCGCGGAGTACGGATCGGCTTCGAATGCGACCCGGCCGAGAGGATCGTAGGTGCGAGCGCCCACGATCAGTCGGTCGCCGGCGTAGTCATCGCCCAGCTCGACCTCGTCAAACCTGATACGGCCGAGCTCATCGAGGTAGGTGGTAGTGACTCGACCGGGCTCGTCGTGGATCTGCGCCTCCTTGACCGGATCCGCAAACTCCTTGACCGACACACGGCGACCGAATGGATCGCTACCGTCGAACCCGAGGTATGAATGCGCGGCCAGAACCCCGCTGTTCGCGCCGACAGGGGTCGCTGTTTCGAGAACGATCCGGCCAAATCCATCGTACTGCGCACCACGCAGCGTTCCATTCTCGTCAGTCCGCGTCAGGATTTGCTCGGTAACCGGATCCAGCGCCTGAGAGCTCGACAAGGTCGGCACCGCAGAACCGCTCACGCGCGTGGAGGTCGGGGCCAGACCGAACCCGTCGTACGTCACCTCGGTGGTGCGCCACGCGCCGTCCTCGCGCGAAGTCGTGACCTTGACGGCGTTGCCGCTGACGTCGTAGTCCGCATCGAACTGACGAATCGTTCCGAGCCACGCTCCGGTATCGGTGGCGTGCCGATAGACCGTGTGCGACGTGGGGAGGCCCTGGGAGACCATCCCGCCGTACAGCTTGTCGTACTCGAACGATTCCTCCCCGAGGACGATCGAGGTGCCGGATTTTCCGCAGTCCCAGACCTTGCGCGACGCGACGGCAGCTAGTATCGGCGCCTCGACACTGGTAGGCGTGGCATACGTCGTGTCGACGCAATAATCGTCATCGTTGCGCGAGAGGTCGTTCGAGTACAGGATGCTCGTTACCCGTCCGAAGTCGTCGACGCTCCGCACGAACGTCCCAGCCTGCACGTTCGCGGCGGCGGGTGGAGCAGCGCTGCCACGCCAGGACTGCGTGCCCCTCGTGACCAAGAAACCGCGCGCGATGCACGTGTTGAAGCCGTAGTTGTTGTCCGCCGACTCCTTGTAGTCGTACGGAAAGTTGATCTCGACGCAGTTGTCGTCGGTGGGTGGCGATGCGTCACCAAAATAATGCGTGTCCATCGTGTCCACGCTGTAGTGGGCGCCGGCGATGCGTGACGGATCGCTGTTGACGTCTGTCGTCAGGAGCGCCCAGGGATCTGGTGTGGTCGTCGCAAGGACGGTGACGTCGCTGATGCGGCCGGCTTCGAGGATGCGTCCGAGTCGCTGTTTCTCGGACATGAACTGAAGAGTCAGAGGAGTGACGGGTGCGACAGGGTAGGTGTCCGTGATCGTTGCCGTGGTCTGGCTCGAGAACTTGTGACCATCTCCTGGTGCGGTCGTGAGCTCGACTCGGCGCAGGTAGCCGTCGGCGCGGAAGCCATCTGCGATCGAATCAAACACCAGCCCGATGTCGCCGTACGCGTAGTTGGTCGTTGCTAGCGTTCCGCCCAGATTGGCCGTTCCGACGGTCTCGATGGATGCGACGACGACTTCCGCGCCAGGCACTGCGTGTCGCGTGGTCGTGTCCTCTTTGGCGGACCGATAGCTGATCTTGATCTTCGCGCCGTAGCCGTTGTCGATCTCGGTCAGCCGGCCTGCCTCGGGGTTTCCCGGCCTGCTTCCGCCGGAGAGCGGCGAGATACGGAGACCGCCGCTCAACGTCTCTACATAGTCTGGCATCCCGTCGGCATCGACGTCGTAGATTCCAGCGACCGTTGTCGAAACGCTCTGGTCGCAGTTGTCTCGACTGTAGGAAAGGCCCGCGGACTCGCTCATCGTGAACGGGACGTCGGAGAAACCAGCCCCGGTGCCGGGAAAAACGCGATATCCACCGTCGTCGTCGTTCGGACGAATTAGATCCGGAATTCCGTCACCTGTCAGGTCGCGAAGCCCGACGATCTGGTCGGCGTGGCCGAATTGCTTGGTGTCGTGGACACAGCGGTCCACGTAGTCGCTGTGTTGTTCTGCAAACGCGGCGCCTGGAGGGGCATACACGAATGCGCGGGTGAAGCGGTAACCGTTGCCCAGCATGACCCTGTTACCCGCTTGAAAGTCGACGAGGCCGTCGCCGTTGACGTCAACGAGGGAGCAGGTGGTGAACAACCAGCGATCGCCGTCCAGTTCGGCACTTCCCCATTTCTCGACGCCGCAGTCGTCGTAGTCGAGCAGCACCTCCGGTATGGAGAACGGATAGGGGGACGCGTCACTCGGTAGCGCCATTCCTGCCACGTTGAAGACGCCCATGAGCTTTGGCGTGACGAGGTCAACCGGTCCGAGGGTCCAGGCACGATCCCGCTGAAACCGCTGTCCCGACGGCACGTCGGGCTCCTTGTTCCAGTCGACGCGCGATGACGTGAAGGCCACGTCGGCAAATCCATCGCCGTTGAGATCCTTGACTTCATATTCGACGAACGTTTGCTCCGCGTGGACCGGATACTGCGGCGGGGACGCCCAGCATAGGTACGGATCGATCGGGACGTAGCCCGAGCCCCAGTCGCTCAAACACGCGACCTCCCGATGATCTCGACCGGTCACTCGGTGCATTAACGGGACGTAGTCCGCAGGTACGGTGAGACCACGTCGCTCGAACTCTGCACGCAGCAGCGTGACATCATACGTCCGCCGCACCCACTGGATGCCGGACGCACCGCTGCTGGGGGTGTTCAGGTAGATGACCCAGGTGTCTGGTTGTTCGGCGGCATCGATGACGTCGAGCCGACCGTCGCCGTTGACATCGAGCGACTGCGTCCAGACGTACTCGTGTTGGAGGTCTCCTGCCGTTGCGATCGGGTCGTGAATCGAGTGGAAGCGATCTGTGTCCGAGCTCCGCAGGTCCAGAGAGTGGCGCGTGAACCCGTCTGTCTCCAGGCTCGCAGGCGTTCCAAAGTGCGATGCGCCGACAGTCCCCTTCGCAATCATCAGGTGACCTTGATCCTGATAAACAAGATCCGGGACACCATCACCCGTCATGTCGACATAGTTCTGCGAGGTGCCGAAGGTCTTGCTACCGACGGGTGGCGAGAAGCCAGTGCCGGTGCCATCGCTTCGCGCGATCTGGTCGCTCGCCGGCGCTGGCAAGACGATACTGGTAGCAGAAGGCGCGTATTGCATGACCTCTGCGGAACCCGTCCACGTCGATGCGGAGCCGTAGTGGTAGCGGGCAACGGGAACAGGCGTTACGGCCTCCGGGGTCCCTTGCCGACCGAACATGGTCACCGATGCGAGACGGTCTTGTTGTGTGTCGGTGTCTGGTGCGTAGTCGAACTGATAGCGACGAAGGATCTCCGGGGCGCTCGTACAACTAGCACGACTCATCACGCGCACACCGGCGAGCTTGTGAAACCGTGCGAGGACCGATGCGCCCATGATGCTGAGAGCATGGGGGGCGGCATTGACAGCCAGCGCGTCGTACGCCAGTAAGACATCGTTCTTGTAACAAGTACCGGCGACGTCCGAGTTGTAACTGACGCGCGTCAGGTCGACCGAGATAACGACCTCGGTCGGGTCATTGAAAGTGCCACCGGGTAGTGCACCTAACGTAATCTCGTAGCCGAGCTCGACGATCGAATTGGTCTTCGTTCGGATGTTGTCGAGCAGCCAGACTCCTGCCGGACCCGCGTACGGCCCGCCGGTGCCCTCGAGCTTGGGATCCTGGCGGAACGTGTACGTCCAGCCGTTACCGTCGTGCACGATCCAGGTGTTGCCATCCCCTTCTTTCAGCGTGACGTCAGGCGCGAACCGGCCGATCCATCCGTCCGTCGTCCGCAACATCTCGATGCTTCGGCCGAGAAGTGAAACTGAAACGCGCTCGCGCGGCCGAAGTGATTCGCCGGACCCTGGCGCGGGTCGTCGACGGACGTACGAATCATCCACGTAGACGAACGAGAGCGGGATGTCCCAACCGACACCTGCCGCGCCATAGCCGCTGGAGCCCGAGACGATTTGAATCGGCACCGGCAAGCCGCCGTGCGCCGGCGGGAGGTCGAGCGGGACCGATGCTGAATAGCCCCCGCGCCCGTTCGGACCCGTGAAGCCGGTGTCGGTTGGGCGGCCAGCGTAGTGCGTCCCGGTGGGGGCGAGCTGTGCTTCGCTCGGTCGCGTCCAGCACACCATCACCACGAACAAGGTCAGCCACGCGAGAACTTGCTTCGACATTGTGTGATCACGTCTAGCGAGTTCTTGGTGTGCTGATCAACGCAGCAGTTTGTTGCAGCAGATCTGGTGTCCGAAAGTCGGACAAAGTTGAAAAACGAAGTCAACTTTGGACGGAATTCGGACAAGACTTGTCGAGCGCGTCACGACCAAGCGATCGTGTGTTGCGTCGTTGGATCGCGATCGCTATCGTGTGATCGAGATGCAGCGGGTTGGTGAGCGTCGCGTTTGTGGTGTGCTCGTCGTCGACGACGACGAGGTGCTGCTTCGAAGCTGGGAGCGAGCGTTGCGCGTCGAAGGTAAGACAGCGCGCGTGGCTCGCGATCGTCGTGCCGCGTTGGCGATGGTCGATACGACGACCGACGTGGCGATCGTCGATCTGAACCTCTCTGGCTCGGAACGCGGCCTCGACGTGATTCGCGAGCTCAAGGAGCTCGTGCCGAGTATCTATACCGTACTGATCAGTGCGGCGATGTCAGTGGCACAGGCGGTGGCAGCGATGAAGGACGGCGTCGACGACTGCGAGATCAAGCCGGTGTCTCCGCAACAGCTGCTGCGCAGGATCGAACAGAGCGAGACGACACGGCTCGGGCACGGGCAGGTGCTCACGCTCGACGAGGTGGAGTGGGAGCACATCGCTCGCGTCATGGCCGACTGCGGCGGCAATGTCAGCCACGCCGCGCGGGCGCTGGGACTCCATCGTCAGAGCTTGCAACGCAAGCTTCGCCAGCTGCGTCCGCCTGCGCCCCGACGCGCAGACGACGAGCGAGAGACCGGCTGAGCGAATCCCGACCCGCTAGTAGGGGTGCCGGCGGACCACGCCATCCTCGTCGGGGAGAACCAGGGTCAGTGCAGCGACGCCATCGTTGTCCGCGGCGGGATAGTCGCCGAAGACGAGCGCCGTGGCGCCTGCGATCTCCGACGCGGCCTCGTCGAGCTCCTCGGGGGTGGAGATGAGGGTCATGTCGAGGTGGACGCGATCGACGAGGACTCCGAGCACCACGTCGTGATTCGGTCGGATCCGGTCGCGAAGCGATGCGACCGCGTCGCCGACATCGTGGCCAAGGCGGAGCCTGCCGTCGAAGTAGAAGCTCACGCGACTCCCCGATCTGAGCGCTCCTGCGATCTCGGCGAGGTCGGCCACGTCGCGGCAGCAGTACCAGCGGGTCGCCCCACCGCCGCGCGCCAACCGCTCGAGCACGATCGCCGTTCCCGCATTCAGGCGTGCAGCGATCGGTGTCGCGCTCAGCGCTCGATCGACGATCGGGAGGAAGGGGTCGCCTGTTCGCAACGCCGGATCGATGCGGTGGCCTGGAAATCGCGGTCGCGCGACCGTTCTCCAGGTGACCCGCGCCCCATCGCGCGTGAAGGTGATCAGGAGACCGGGGCCGGTCTCGAATGTCGGGCCCCAGATCTCGTAGTCGCCGGCGGCGGCGTAGCGCCAGAGCTCGTGCCCGAGTGCACGCAGTCCCGCGACCGACGGGTACACGAAGCTGCGGAGGTCAGGGCTCTGCGCCACCATTTCGCCGAGCACCGTGGCGAGCTCCGCGGTGAGGTCGGACCTCGTCTGATCGTCGGCTGCGTCGAACGCAGCTCTCGTGAACGATTGAATCCGGTCGTCGGCGAATTCCTCGATCTCCTTCACCATCGCGGAGATCCAAACCGGAAACGCCGTGCGTGAATTCCCCGCGATGACGCCCTCAGGCGAGGACGCTGCGCCAGGCGTCGACCAGCTGCGCGAGAGGCGCTTCGTCGATGACGATGCTGTGGGCGACGACGAGCCGCTTGATGCGCAACCCCTCGAGGGCTTGTAGCGATCGTGACGCCGCGGCCTTGTCCACGACCTTCTTCCTGACGTCCGGCGGGACGGCCAGCCGCTTGAAGCAACCCGTGACGCGCGCGGCGAATCGCCAGGTCCAGTGGTCGTTGTCGTCCGCCCGGAGGACCACGTCGGCGCCGAACAAGGTCTCCGTCGTCCGGTGGTAGAGGAGGGTCTCGTCCAGGAACGGAACACCTGCGAGGGGAACCAGCGCGAGCTCCGGCACGGCCTCGGCGAACTGTGGATCGTGGATCTCGACGTCGACACGCAACGCGGGGTTCTTCGCGGCCGCGCTCCTGGGCGCCACGATCTTCGCGCCAGGAAAGGTCGCGGCCGCGGCCGGCGTTCCGAGGTGGTGAAAGCTGTTGGGGACGACCAGCCAGCTCACCTCGCCAAGAGCCGCGACCTGCTTCACCCAGCCCTCGGTCGGCGGCGTCGGGCTGTGCACCAGCAGCCGGCCGTCGTCGAGCCGGATCACGGACGTCCGCGCGCGGAGCCGCACGCCGCTGAACCACACGGGTCGCTCACTGGCCCAGATGCGTGCGGCCACCATCTCCGTCAGTACGGGTTCCTGCATGCCGCGCACTCCTTCGTCGGCTTTCGATGTCGCGTCTGCCGGCGTCGTTGCATGTTCTTCTCGGCAGAATGGAGTACGTGCCTGGTGTCACGTACGTGCACGCCCGGCCCGTTCGTGAGGAACCGAATCCACTCGTTGTCACTCTCCGGCAGCTGGTCGAGCGGTAGTCCATCGGGGCGCTCTCGTGATTGCCTGGAGCGCTGTCTCGAGTTGCTGCACGTGGGGAACCTGCGCGCCTTTCTCCGCCGGAAGCGGAGCGAGCTGCAGGAACGACAAGACCTCGGTCCGCACGAACGCACTCATGGCGCTTTTCGATGGTAGCGCTGAATCCACGGGCACTCTCGAGCCCCGCCGCCTTGGATTCGAGCGCCCGGGACTCGCGATCGCCGGCGTGCTCGCTCGAGGGAGGTTCTTGCACGACTTGATTCTCGGCACTGTTGGAGAGCTCGCCGAGGGACCATCCTCGAACCGACCGACGCTGCGATCGGTGTGCCGGCGCTCGAGACGAGCGCCCCGTAGCTTGCAGGGGTCTGCAAATGCGATGACGTCGAGGTCGCAGTGACTGCCAGCACGCCGACGACCAGGTAGCGGGTTGCCGGGCCCTAGAGCGTGTCGAGGCAAGCGCGACAAAAACGAATCGAACGTCTGCGCTTTCACGTTACGCGAGTTCGGCGTCGGATCGCAGCGATCGCAGCCGCGAGCGAGGGCGGCCGTGGTCCCTTGACGGGTTTGATCACTCGCATGACGTCGGAAGTGAGGAGCGCTTCGCCGATCGCGATCGATTGCCTCACCGACAGCGCGCGCAGTTCGATTCGGTCGCGCTTCGCGCTTCGCTTCCCGCCGGCCATCGCCTCACAAGATACACGAGCCGCCCCGACGACGCAGCACGTCGCCCAGGACCGAGACGATCGCACGGAGTAGCAGCCGTGTGCGCAGATCGACGCGGGCGGCAACGGCGCCAGTTCTACTGCTTTGCAGCACGGAGGGGGGGCGGCCCTCGAATCGACACCTCGATCTGTCGCGTGGCTGTGGCGCTCGACTCGATTCCGGCTTGGGATCAAAAACGATCGTTGCGGCGAGGAATCGTCTCGAGCGCTTCCGACCGAGGTCACACCGCAGTCATGCGCTGCGTCGGCGTCGGCGCAGGACCGCCCCGAGCACGATCGCGCCGAGCAACAACGACGCGCGCGGATCGCCGGAGGCGGAGCAGCAGCCACCACTGCTCGGCCAGCACACGCCACTATCGCCGTTGGCGAGGCAATCGAAGCCGTCGGGACAGCTGCCGCCCATGCCCGGATCGCACGCGGCGACGCAGTGCTTGAACATCTCGCCGCCCTCGGCGCACGTCAGCGAGATGCAGTCGTGGGCTTCGGTGCAGATCGAGCCGAGGCCGCCGGGCTCGCCGGGGCCGGCGATGCAGCCGCCGGCGACGCAGACGTCCGTGCCTTCGCACCCACCGGACTGCGTACACGCAGGGCCCTGATCGATCGAGATAGCGGCGGTCGCCGACATGTTCGTGGTGTCGATCGCGTGGACCTCGATCGCGTGTGGGCCTTGGGCGAGGTCGGGCGCGGTGAACACCCATGGCTCCGCGGTGAGCGTGGAGGCGAGCGTGCCGTCGGCCCACAGCTCGAGGTGATCGATCGCGGCGTCGTCGGTCGCGTCGACCCGCACCGCGAAGTGCGGCGTCACCTTCTTGTGGTCGGTCGGCGACATGATCGCGACCGTCGGCGGGGTCGCCGCGCCGACGCCGAACAGGTCGTAGATGTGCTTGTACGAGTTTTGTCCCCCTGCGCCGCACATGCACGACGCCGGGCCGCCGGTGCCGCAGGGCGCGTCGGCCCACTGGAACCGCTTGGGCAGGTCGCCCTGGATGTACGTCATCGGATCTTTTTGCAAGAACTCGTGCTCGAGACCGAACGTGTGCGCGGTCTCCTGCGCGACGGTCCAGCACAGGAGGTTGGAGTTCGGGCCCCACACGTCGAACGTGAAGCTGATGCCGTTGGGGATCTCGTCGCAGTTGAACGGCGCCACGCCGCCGGCGTCGGCGATGTCGTTGCGCAGGTCGTTCGGGTGACCGCCGATGATCTCCTCGAAGTGCGGCACGTTCCCCGGATCGACGTCGGTGATCGTGACGTCGAACGCGGCGTACGTGTCCTTCACGCACGCGACCGTCGCATTCCACACGTCCCCACTCTGGGTGAAGGCGCCGATCGTGCGGTCGCCCTGCGCGATGCTCGAGGTGTGGGTGCGCGAGTCATCGTCGGTGCCGGCGAGGATCGGACAGCCACCGACGTCGCAACGA
>Ga0307509_10007496_pt1 | contig 14232 bp, 15 predicted proteins | sample 10_EM_MG_FD_202245 | JGI IMG/M metagenome (GOLD analysis project Ga0307509, IMG submission 202245) | Populus trichocarpa ectomycorrhiza microbial communities from riparian zone in the Pacific Northwest, United States - 10_EM | ecosystem: Host-associated > Plants > Roots > Unclassified | place... | reverse complement strand
CAACGATCTTGGTGCGAAGGATCGTTGGGCTTCGAAGACTCAGCCCAACCTACATCAACGCTTCAGCGCAGAACGCACTCGCACCAGATCGCTCTCGGTGTCGACGCCGCCGCCGGTAACACTGTTGGCGTCGGCCACGACGATGCGCATGCCTGACTGCAGCGCGCGCAGCTGCTCCAGTTTCTCGATCGTCTCCAGTTCGCCCGGCGCAGTGGCCGTCATGCGGCGCAGCGCTGCCACACGATAGGCATAGATGCCCAGGTGCCGGCGCGCACCGCGCCAGCTTGTCTGCGACGTCAAGCCGCCGGCAGCGGTATCGCGATCCCAGGGAATCGGAGCGCGGCTGAAGTACAACGCCGCGCCGTCCTGTGCCGTCACGACCTTCACGACATTGGGATCGAGGAATTCGGCCAGCGACGCGATGGGCGCCGCCAGCGTCGCAATCTGCGCCGACGGATCGTTCTCGAGCAGCTCCGCCACCTGATCGATGAGCGAGTGCGGCAACTGCGGCTCGTCGCCCTGCACGTTGACGACGATGGTGTCAGCGTTCCAGCCACGCAGTGCGGCGACTTCGGCAATGCGATCGGTGCCTGACTGGTGCCCGGTACCGGTCATCACGGCCAGCGAGCGCTGCACATTCCTCGGGTCGGCGCAGGCGCCTGCGATCCGCGCGTCGTCCGTCGCCACCAGAACTTCATCGGCGCGGCTTTGCAGCGCCGCGGCGATCACCCACTGGATCATCGGCTTGCCGCCGATCTCGAGCAGGGGCTTCGCCGGCAGCCGCGTCGAGGCATAGCGCGCGGGAATGACGACTTTGAATGACATGGGCGGCGACGCTAGCGGCTAATTCTTGAGCAGCGGATCGGTGGGTTCCAGCCGCTGCGCTTCGTCCTCCAGCATCACGGGAATCCCGTCGCGGATCGGAAAGGCCAGTCGGTCGGCGCGGCAGACCAGCACTTGCTTCGGCTTGAAATGCTGCACCGGGCCCTTGCAGATCGGGCAGGCAAGGATGTCGAGAAGTTTGCTGTCCATGGATGGCCGTGTACGCGCGTGGAGGAACGGGACGGCATTATCGCCGCATTGAAGCCGGATTCAGCAGGTGCTTGACGAATCGGTCGATGACGGCCAGATCGGCTTCCGCCAATGCCACGTCCAACACGACCGCCCAGTGCCGCGCAGCGGCGCTGCCGCGGCATTTTACGGCATCTTTCTCAGTCATCAGCACTGGCGCCCCGTCATCGAAGCCGATGTCCGCGCTGCTCAATGCCGCGTGATCCGGAAGCGCGCGCGCGTCGACAGTGAGGCCCGCCGCGCGCAGGGCGCTGAAGAACGCTTCCGGATTGCCGATGCCGGCGACGGCATGGACGGGTGCGGATTGAAACGATGCTACTGGCCGCGTGCTGCCATCGAGCAGCGACACCGCGTCGGTGATACCTGCTATCGCAGTGATCTGCGGCGGACCTGACTGGAATTCGGCCCCACGCTGAGCAACTGGAGTCGCGGAGCGGCGCGTGCGGACGATCACGTCCACCGATTTCAATCGCGACTTCGGCTCACGCAACGGACCCGCGGGCAGCAGCCAGCCGTTCCCCAATTCGCGCTGCTCATCGACGACAGCGATCTCCATGTCGCGTGCGAGCCGATAGTGCTGCAATCCGTCATCGGCGAGGACAAATTCCGCGCCGAGTTCGATGGCGCGCCGCGCAGCGGCGACGCGGTCGGGACCGGCGACGACAATGGCGCCGGTGCGCGCCGCGAGCAGGACAGCTTCGTCGCCGACTTCAGCATAAGGAGTGTCGGCGGCCACGTCGCGAGGCCAGGTTGTCGATCGGCCGCCATAGCCGCGCAGGACGATGCCGACGCGCCAGCCCTGCGCCTGCAGATGTTGCGCCAACCAGATCGTGAAAGGCGTCTTGCCGGTGCCACCGACGGTGATGTTGCCGATGACGATGACGGGTTGCGGCAAGCGGACAGCAGTGCGCCAGCCTTTGCCGAATGCGAAACGGCGCAGGCGCACGCTGAGTCCGAACAAGAGAGACAACGGAGTGAGCAGCGCGAAGAGCCAAAGAGGTTTGCGTTCGTACCAGACAGATTGCAGGCGGGCGTCGAGGCTCATGGTTGGCGCGCCCCCTTCCCCGCCCTCCCCCGCGCAAGGCGCAGGGGAGGGAGCAGGACGAGAAGGGCACTGAGCATCGAAGACTCAAGCATCGAACGACATGCGATGCAGCGACGCGTACTGGCCGTTGAGCGCGATCAATTCCTTGTGGGTGCCGCACTCGACGACCTTGCCGCCATCCATGACCAGAATCCGGTCCGCCTTCTCCACCGTCGACAGCCGGTGCGCGATGACCAGCGTGGTGCGGTTGTGCATCAGTTCTTCGAGCTCGCCCTGGATGATGCGCTCGGATTCGGTATCCAGCGCTGAGGTGGCTTCGTCCAGAATCAGGATGGGCGCATTCTTGAGCAGCGCGCGCGCAATCGCGATGCGCTGGCGCTGGCCGCCCGAGAACAGCACGCCGCGGTCGCCGACGATCGTGTCCAGTCCCGCCGGCAATTCGCGCACGAACTCCATCATGTGGGCCGCGTGCGCGGCCGCCTCGATCTGGCCGGGCGATACGCTGCGGCCGAAGGCGATGTTGGCGCGGATCGTATCGTTGAACAGCACCACTTCCTGGCTCACCAGCGCGATCTGCTCGCGCAGGCTGCGCAGGTCGTATTCGCGCACGTCCGCGCCATCCACGCGCACCGTGCCTGCGGTGGCTTCGTAGAAGCGCGGCAGCAGATTTACCAGCGTCGTCTTGCCGCTGCCCGACCGGCCTACGATGGCAATCATTTCACCGGCTACGACCCGCAGATTGATGTCCCGCAGCGTCACGGCATTGCCGGCGGGGTACGAGAAGGAAACACCGTCGAACTCGATTTCGCCACGCACGCGCGGCGTCTTGAGCGTGCCGCCCGCGGGTTCGGCCGGCTCGTCCAGCAAATCGAAAATGCTCTCCCCCGCCGCAATGCCCTGCTGGATCGGACCGGCGACGTTGACGAGGCTGCGCAGCGGCTGCGCGATCTGCACCAGCGCGACGAGGAACGCCAGCAAATCGCCCATCGACATGCGGTTGCTGATCGCATCCGAAATCGCGATGGACAGCACGAACGCGGAACCCAGCGCCGTGACCATCTGCACGACCGGATTGGACAGCCCCTTGGTGAGCACCAGCCGCATGTTGGAGCGGCGGTTGTGTTCGTTCACCGCGTCGAACTGCGCGTTCTGGTAGTCCTGCGCGTTGTAGACCTTGATGACGCGCGGCGCTTCGAGGGTTTCCTTCGCGACGCGAGTAATGTCGCCCATCGAATCCTGGATGCGCCGGCTGTAGCGGCGGAAACGCCGATTGATGATGGAGACCAGCCAGGCGAGCAGCGGCCCCATCGTCAGCGCGATCATTGCCAGCCGCGCATTCAGCACGAACAGCAAGGCGATGGAGCCGGCGATGGTCAACGTCTCGCGCACCGAGATGGTCACCGAGTCGGTGGCGGCCTGGCCGATCTGTTCGGTGTTGTACGTGAGGCGCGACAACAGCACGCCGCTGGAATTGCGGTCGTAGTAGCCCACCGGCAGGTGCGTGATGCGCTCGAAGATCTGGCCGCGCAGGCGTTTGACGATCTGCCGGCCGACATAGCCCATGCAGTACGTCTGCGTGAAGTCGCCGAGCCCGCGGAACAAGAACAGCACCACCAGCGCCACCGGCAATAGCACGATGGTGCGCGGATCGCGCTGCTCGAACGTGCCGTCGCCGAAGATCTTGGCGAAGCCGGTGAAGCTCACCATGCTGGCCGAGTAGATCACCGCGCCGAAAATACCCAGCGCGAACATGCCGCGATGCGGCTGCAGATAGCCCAGCAGGCGCCGATACGTGCGCCAACCGTCGGGAGAGATGGATTGCCGCGAGCCGAGTTCTGGAGGAGCCATGGGCAGCAGCGCTTAAGGTTTCGACGCGGTCGCCGTTTCGTTGATGGTCGCGATGTTGATGCCGCGGAAGCCCAGACGGCCGACGACATCCATCGCGGTCACGACGGACTGATGCGTCGCGCGCGCATCGGCGCGGATAGTGACGGCATTATCGCGCGCGGGTCCGGCGAGCTTGGCTACCGCTGCGGACAGTGTCGTTGCGCTGGTGTTGAGCAGCGTCTTGCCGTTGACGCGATACTCGCCTGACGCGGCGACGGTGATCTCGATGGGATCGCGCTTGGGCTGCGGGGCCGCTTCCGCCCCCGCCTGCGGCAGCGTGATCTGGATGCGCGACTCGTCGACGAACGTGGTCGACACCATGAAAAAGATCAGCAGCAGCAGCACGACGTCGATCAGCGAAGTGAGATTCAGGTCCGGTTCTTCGTTAGGCCGCGGCTTGAGATTCATGACAATGCGCGCCGCGCGCTACGCAGCCCGGCCGGCCGCTTCGCCGGCTTCGATGGATTGCACCAGCTTGATCGCTTCCTTCTCCATCTCCACGACCAGGTTGGCGACGCGGCCGCGCAGATACTTATAAGCAAGGAGGGCCGGAATCGCGACGGTCAGGCCGGCCGCCGTGGTGATCAGCGCTTCAGCAATACCGCCCGCAAGCGCGGATGGGTTGCCCACGCCGCCGGTGTTCAACGTGTTGAAGGTGCGGATCATGCCGAGCACGGTGCCGAGCAATCCCAGCAGCGGTGAAATCGAGGCGATGGTGCCGAGTGCGTTGAGGAACCGTTCCAGTTCGTGCACCACGTGCCGGCCGGTGTCCTCGATGGCTTCCTTGATGACCGAGCGGTCGCGATGCCGGTTCGCCAGCCCCGCGGCGAGAATTTTGCCCAGCGGCGAATTCTGCTGGAGCGCGACGATGTGCTTTTCCTGGATCTGCCGCTGCTCCACCCACTTCCACACCTTTTCGGTGAGTTCCGCCGGCAGCACGCGGCGCTGCTGCAGGGTCCACAGCCGCTCCAGGAAAATCGCCGCGGCGATGATGGAGGACAGAATGATGGGCACCATGACGATGCCGCCGGCTTTCACGATTTCAAACATGGTTGCGCGGTGTTCGAGCCTTGAGTGAGCCGCGCGAATACTAGCAGCTTTATCAGGGCATTGGCCTGTCCCTATCAGGACAGGCCAACCACGCATTACGGCTGCAAAAAGGCAAGCAAGTGAGTGCAGGTTTTGTGCTTCAGCGCGCCCGCCAGTAGCGGCGCGCGGTTCTTCTGTGAAGTCGGGGCGCCTGCACGCCGGTGACATCGACGGTCACTTCCACGGCGCCGGTGTCCGCGCTCGCCAGCGGCAGTGCTCCCGCGTCTTTCCAGCGCTCCACGACGTCCTGCTTCGGAAACGCCCAGCGATTGCGGTAACCGGTGCCGAACAGAGCGAGCCGCGGCCGGGTGGCGTCGATGAAGGCCTGTGTCGACGACGTGCGGCTGCCGTGATGAGGCACAACTACAACGTCGACATTTGCCAGGCCTGCAGCGGTCAACGCAGCCTCGGCATCCCGCTGAATGTCGCCCGTGAGCAGCACACTGCCGCCGGCACCGCTCACCCGCAGGACGCACGACGAATCGTTGTCGCGCACGTACGCGCCGTTCACAGGATGCAGGACTTCGAACTCGACTTCATCCCAGCGCCAGCGCTGCCCGCGCCGGCACTGCTGCGTTAGCAGGCCCGCTGCTTTGACGGAGGGACCGACCCGCAAGGTAGTCACCGGTATGCCGCCAACGATGGACCGCATACCGCCGCTGTGATCGAGATCGCCATGGCTGATCATCAGCAGGTCGATGCGGCGGATACCCTGGCTGCGCAGATACGGCAGCACGACCAGCTCGCCGGTATCGCGGCCGGTGCGAAACGCGGGACCGGCGTCGTACACGAGAGTGTGCGCATGCGTGCGGATCGCGACCGACAATCCCTGCCCGACATCCAGCAGCGTCAGCTTGAAACCGCCGGCCGCGGGCACGGCAGGCTGGAAGAGCAACCCCGGAACGCAGAGCGACACTGCGGCTACACGCAGCGGCCAGATCCCCGGCAGCACGAACAACAGTGCACCGGCGGTCAACGCAATCGTTGCGAGCACCGGCAGCTGCGGAAAATACCAGCTCGCGAACGGCAGCTGCGCCGACCACTGCAACGCTGGCCAACACGCATCGAGCATCCAGGCCGCGAATCCCAACACGACGCTTCCAGCCGGTAGCCATAACGCCGCCGCAACACTGCCGACCAGCACGAGAGGCACCAGCACGCAGGTGAAGAAAGGTACCGCCGCCGCGTTAGCCAGCGGCGAGACCAGCGACAAGCTGCCGAAGGTGGCAATGAGGATGGGCACCAAGCCAACCGTCACCGCGAATTGCACGCGTGCAAATGAGCGAATCACTCCTTCCTCGGCGAACCTTCCGGAAACCGCCAGCAGGATGATCGCCACCGCGCCGAACGACAGCCACGCTCCGATGGCCAGCGGCGCAAAGGGATCGACGAGCAGCACGCCGATCAACGCCATGCCAATCGCCCGTCCCGCGCTGAGTTCGCGCCGGCACCAGCGCGCGCCGAAGTAGATGCACAGCATGATCAATGTCCGCTGCGTGGGCACCGACAATCCGGCCAGCAACGAATAGCTCACCGCGCCGAGAACCCCACCGATGACCTGCCCATGAACCGCGTCGAGACGCAATCGCTGCGCCCGCGGCCAGCGCACGAGTGCGCTGCCGAGCCAGGCGCCCAACGCGGCGATCATGCTGATGTGGAGTCCCGAAATGGCCATCAGATGCGTCGTGCCCGTCGCGGCGAATATTCGCCACTGCCGCGCGGACATCGCGTGCGTGTCGCCGACAGCGAGCCCCTGCAGTACACCAAGCATAGGGTGATCGCCTACTGCCGCCTGCACTCGCTGTGCGATCCACTCGCGAGCTCGCAGTACCGCGTAACGAGGCGACGCTGGCGCGAGCCGCAGATTGCGATCGTCGGCGCGAATGTAGCCGGTCGCGCCGATGCCTTGGCGGAACAGGTAGCCTTCGTAGTCGAAGCTCCCCGGATTCGCGAAACCGCTGCGCCGCTTCAGGCGTACTACGAATTGCCACAGCTCACCGGCCTGCGGCCGTGCGACGCTGTCATACCATGCGAGTCTGATATGTTTCGGCACCCCCGCCGCGGCCGTCGCGACCTCCAGTTCGAATTGCGGGTCGGTGTCAACGGTGTCGGGCAGCGATGCGATTGTGCCCACGACGAGCAGGTCTTCGCCCTCCAGCGCGGCGGGCAAATCATCGGACAACCGTGCCGCAGCGTGGCCCAGCGCCCAACCCGCACCGAACAGAAATGCGGCGGCCAGGATGAAAACGCCACGGCACGATTTGAAGACCAGCGGCGCCGCCAGCGAGAGCAGGCCGCACGTAAACAAGGCGCCAGTGCTCCACACCGACGCGTCAGGCAACGCGGGCAGGCAATGGATACAACAATGACCCAGCAGAAACGCGATTCCCTTGCGTAACATCTCCGCCTCCTTGCGGATGGATCGGCGCAGGAAGGCTGATGCGAGCCGCGCCGAACTGCAATAATCGCACGCTGCACCGGTAATACCTACCGGGCACAGGCAACTTGTTTCGATTCACCATGCCCCGACGCGTTTTCAAAACATTGAGCCGGCAACGCCATCGCTGGCGGCAGCGCTGGTTCATGCGGCCCTTCAAGCTGCTGATGGAGCATCCCGCGTACTGGTCATTGAATCGCCGCAACGTGACGCGCGCCTTCGCGCTCGGCCTGTTCCTCGCCTTCGTGCCGCTGCCTGTGCATCTATTGCTTGCCGTCGCGCTAGCACTGCTGCTGCGTCTCAACATCCCAGCCGCGGTGCTAGGCACGCTGCTTGCGAATCCACTGACGGCGGTGCCGATGTACATGCTCGCGTACTGGGTTGGCTGCCAACTGCTCGGGATTCACGAACGGCCGTTCGCATTCCAACTCACCTGGGATTGGCTGACCAACCAACTGCTACCGGTATGGAAGCCGTTCCTGCTTGGCTGCCTGGTGATGGGTACGATATCCGCGCTCGTCGGCTACGTCGTTCTCGGCGGCATCTGGCACTTGAGCCTGGTGCTCAGTTATCACAAACGCAAAGCGGCGCCGGCGCGCAAGCAGGAAGGTTCAGAGTAATAGGTACCGACTACCCCGACCATCTAACCCGGCACCCTTAAGAAGGTCGGTCCGCGTAACGGTGTGGTCGGCGATTGTCTAGTTGGCGCGGGTGCCCACTATACCGGAGACCGTGTCTGTTTTTGGCAGCGCGTCATACACGGCTTTCCACTCGCGAGCGAGTTGGGGAAGCCTGGTCAAAACCTCCTTTCCGAAAATAACTTCATCCACAAAGCCCATGTGAAGTATGTCGATTAAGCGGCACAGGTAGGACCGTCCTTTGACCCACCACGTGAAGTGATCATCTACCACTAATAGGTGATATATTTTTCGGTGCGCGACGGCCTCCAATTCTTCCAGTTCCATTCCGTCTAAAAGAGTTTCGTACACCCCATCAGCCACGCGGCTCCCGAACGTCGTCGTGTAGTAGTATTCCTTGATCTCCCAAATAGCGACTGGGTTTACAATCGACGGGAAAGCACCATCAACGCGTCGAGCCAGCGTACGCAATGGCATTGCGTTGTGCGTGATGGTTGTCAGGCTCCGCGGATCATAGTTGCACGCAGTGTCCCCTATGTTTGCCTGAATGAGCATGTTCACCATGCCCGTCAAATAGGCGTAGTTCTTTTTGTCACCCTTCTGCTTGTTCATTGGCAGAGGACATGATGGCTGCAGCTGAATCTGCAGCCGCGCGAATTCCGCCGCTGCGGTGTCCTTATTCATTAGCATGCGCTGCACGAAATGATTGAGGACCAGCGCTCGGTATTTGAAGTACTCGAGCAGAAGGCCCCCAAAACCAGTTAAGGCGTCATCGCCATCGGCGATGTGTGTCGAAGTCAGACCGAGACATTGAAACGCCTGCGTGACTTCAGCGACCGTCGGGATATGAATGCCCTTTGTAGAGCGGTTCGTATAACCGATCTCCTGGCTGATCGTACGAACGTGGGCCCAAAATTCTTTAGGCTGTCGCAGAAATCGCGGATCAGGTTTCAAGATATCGCCTCACGAAGTCGGGCAAGGCAATGCCAACCGCTCCGCAGACAGCTTCAAGTTCGATTAGATCGAGCCGCTGCTCGCCACTCTCGTACTTCGATACGTACGATTGTGTCTGGCCGATCTTTCCCGCTACCTGCTCTTGGGTGAGCTCCGCCTCGATGCGAACTTGTCGTAGCAAAGCGGCGAGACGGCGTTTTTTCATGGACGCACCCTAAATTTCAAGTTAGAATATTCAAACTTCGAATGCCCGTCCTCCTTGAAGAGATGTCGAATGCTCACGGCCGAATCACAGGTGAATCTTTTCCGCCGCGATGAGTTACCGACAGACGCGGCACCCTTTCGCAAGCAGTTGCTCAAATGGATTGGCAACAAACAAAAGCTCGCAGACGAGATCATTACCTTTTTCCCGGATCACTTCGGCACCTATTACGAACCCTTTCTGGGTAGCGGTGGCGTCTTGGGTGTACTCGCGCCAAAGCAGGCTGTTGCTAGTGACGCATTCGGTGCCCTTGTGGAAATCTGGCAGACGCTCCACGACGACCGAGCATTATTGAAACGCCAGTACTCACAGCGGTATGGATTGATCGCCACAATGGGTAAGAAGCAATCGTATGAGCATGTGCTCGCGCGCTATAACGCCAGCCCGAACGGCGCGGACCTTCTATTCCTCTGCCGTGCTTGCTACGGCGGGGTTGTTCGTTTCCGAAAGTCGGACGGGCACATGAGTACCCCAGTGGGTGTGCATCATCCCGTTCCGCCTGAAAGCTTCTCTCACCGCGTGGACCTTTGGTACGAACGCACGGCGGGAACTCGATTCCTACACGCAGATTTTGCCGCTGTGATGGCTACCACGAGCCCCGGTGATTTGGTGTACTGCGATCCGCCATACACCGATAGTCAGGCAATCCTATATGGCGCTCAGGCTTTTTCCCTGCAACGCCTAATGCACGCGATCGCGGAATGTAAGGCGCGAGGTGTATTTGTGGCGCTGAGCATCGACGGCACGAAATACTCTGGGAGGAAGATATGCGATGTTCCGATCCCAGACGGACTTTTTGCTCGCGAGGAGTTTGTGAGCCTGGGGCGTTCAATGCTGAAAAGATTTCAGATGGATGGGCGCAGTCTGGAAGAACACGAAGTTAGTGACCGACTGCTACTCACCTATTAGTGCGAATCGGACCCGACTACACACGCATGCAAAATGGGGCGACCCGACAGGCCCAACTTATAAGCTACTTCAGACGAATATCGGTCGGAGTCGCATATACGGGGGCAAAGCCCTTGAGCCCAACCTATACCAACCTCCCGTCGGTCAGCGTAAGCGTGCGCTGCATGCGGGCAGCGAGTTCCGGCGCGTGCGTGACGATGACCAGCGCCGTGCCCAGTTCGCGATTCAACTCCAGCATCAACTCGAACACCTGCCGCGCATTCGCGCCGTCGAGATTGCCTGTGGGCTCGTCCGCGAGCACCACCGGCGGCTGTGTGACGAGCGCGCGCGCTACGGCAGCGCGCTGGCGCTCGCCGCCGGACAACTGCCCGGGTCGATGCTCGACGCGTGCGCCCAAGCCCACTCTTTCCAGCAAGTGCCTGGCGCGCTCACGCGCTTCCGGCACCGGCGTGCGACGGATCAGCAGCGGCATCGCCACGTTCTCCAGGGCAGTGAACTCCGGCAGCAGGTGATGGAACTGATAGACGAAGCCCAGCGCTTTGTTGCGCAAATCGCCGCGCGCCGCGTCGCTCAATGCATTGATGGGCTGGTCGAGAATGCGCACCGCACCTGAGCTCGGCAGGTCGAGGCCGCCGAGCAACTGCAGCAGCGTCGTCTTGCCCGAACCCGACGCGCCGACGATGGCCAACCGCTCGCCCGCCTGCACCGCCAACTCGACGCCGTTCAACACTTCGACACGGGTATCTCCTTGTTGAAAATGTTTGACCAGGCTGCTGCAGGCGAGAACCGGGGACGGAGTCGGCATTGATAACGCTCGTGTGATTGTTCGCAATTGGGGACGATGCTCGCCTAATCGTGCCGCAGCGCTTGTGCCGGTTGAGTGCGCGCCGCGCGCCACGACGGATACAGCGTCGAAATGCAGCACAGTCCGAACACCGTCACGCACACTTTGAAGACATCCATCCATTGCACGGCGGCGGGCAGGTCGCTCATGTAATACACCTTGGCGTCCATGAACTGCGTGCCGAGCACGGCTTCCAGGCCATGCACCAGCGTTTCGAGGTTCACGGAGATCAGGATGCCCAGCAGCATGCCTGATAACGTGCCGATCACGCCGATCACCATGCCCTGCGTCATGAAGATGGCCAGGATGCCATTGGGCCGCGCGCCGACGGTGCGCAGGATGGCGATATCGGATTGCTTCTCCTTCACCACCATCACCAGCGTAGAGATGATGTTGAATGCGGCGACCGCGACGACGAGCAGCAGGATCAGGAACATCACCGACTTCGTCATCTCGATGGAGCGGAAGAAGTTCGCATGCTTGCGCGTCCAGTCATCGACGTAGTAACCGCCACCCAGCGCCAGCGCGATGTCGCGCACGACGATGGGTGCGGCGAACATGTCGTTGAGCTTCAGCCGCAGGCCGGTGATCTGGTCGCCCATGCGATACAGCTTCGCGGCGTCGGCCAGGTGCACGTACGCCAGGTTGCGATCGTATTCGTAGTAGCCCGAGCTGAATGTACCGACCACCTTGAAGCCGCGCATGCGCGCCGTCACGCCCACGGGTGTGATGACCGGCTGCGAAGTCGCGATCACCACTCGATTGCCGACGGCGACGCCGAGCACTTTCGCCAGTTCGCTGCCGAGCACGATGCCGTATTCACCCGGCGCCAAGGCATCGAACGAACCCGTGTGCATGCGCTCGGCGATCGCCGCGACCTTGCGCTCCTCCTGCGGGATGACGCCTGTGACGATGGCGCCACTGCTCTTGTCGCCGCTGATCAACAACACCTGGTCTTCGATGTACGGCGCGGCCGCCGCCACCTGCGGATTGTCCATCACCTTCGCGGCAGTGCCTTGCCAATCCGCGAGGCCGCTGCCGAATGCGCTGATGGTGGCGTGCGAGGTCAGGCTGAGAATGCGGCCACGCAATTCCTGCTGGAATCCGTTCATCACGGACAGCACGACGATGAGCACGGCGACACCGATCGCGACGCCGATCATCGAAATGATGGAGATGAACGACACGAAGCGATTGCCATGCCCCGAGCGCAGGTAGCGGCGGCCGATCAGCAGTTCGTAACGGCTCATGGGATGGATCCGTTACTCATAGCGCAGCGCATCCGCAGGCTCGGTCGCTGCGCCGCGCATTGCCGGATAAAGCGTTGCAAGCACCGTGAGCACCAGCGCCGTGACGGTAATGCCGATGACCTGCGGCCATTGCACTTCGGACGGCACTTCCGGAATCACGAAGATGGTGGGATCGAACACGCGCGAGCCCGTCAGGCGTTCCAGCACGGGCACGATGCTTTCGACGTTGAACGCCAGCGCCAGGCCCAGCATGAGGCCCAGCAGCGCGCCGAACCAGCCGATGATGACACCTTGCGTGACGAACACACCGACGATGGCGCGCGGCCGGATGCCGATGGTGCGCAGGATGGCGATATCGGTGCGCTTTTCGTTGACGACCATGACCAGCGCCGCGACGATATTGAACGCGGCGACGGCGACGACGAGCATCAGGATCAGCGTCATCATGGTCTTCTCGATGCGCACCGCACGGAAGTAGCCGGCGTTCTCGATGGACCAATCGCTGACGTCGAAGCCGCCGCCCAACGTTTTTGCGATCAGAGGCGTGCGCGCAGGCGCCATGAAGATGTCCGCGAACTTCAGTCGCAGACCGGTCGGCGCGCGATTCGTCGCGGCAATGGCCGCGGCATCCTGCAGATGAATCAACGCCAGCAGGTTGTCGTGTTCCTGCAAGCCCACTTCGAATATCCCGCTGACCGTGAACGTCAAAATGCGCGGCTGCAGGTCGATGCCTGCCACGATACCTTGCCCGGGCGCCGCCTTAGTCGGCACGAGCACAGTGATCTCATCGCCGACACGCGCTTCGAGCGCGAACGCGAGCCCGGCGCCGAGCACGATGCGCTGCCCGCCTTCGACGAGATCGTCGAGCGAACCGGCGGTCATGTGCCTGGCGATGTCGGAAACTTGCGGCTCCATGTCCGGCAGCACGCCGCGCACCATCGCGGGCCGCAGCTCCTGGCCGCGGCCGATCATGCCCTGCAGATCGATGTAAGGCGCCACGCCCACGACACCGTCGCTGCTGCGAATCCGCTGCGCAAGCTGCCGCCACTCCTGCATGTGCGGTGCGGGAGCGCTCAACGTCGCGTGCGCGGCAAGGCTCAACAGCCGGGTGCGCATCTCGCGGCCCAGCCCGTTCATTACGGAGAGAATGGTGATCAGCGCGGCGACGCCGACGCAGATGCCGAGCATGGAAATCCAGCTGATGAACGAAACGAAAAAGCCTTTGCTGCGGCTGCGGACGTAGCGCAGGCCGATGAACAGGGACAGCGGATGGAACATGCGGTGCGGTGCGGGCCTGGCGGGATCTGGCGGTGTGTCGGGGTGGGACTTGGGGCAGCAAGGCTACACGTAGCGTTATGTCTTTTCACGCCTTTGCGCACCGCGCCGGGCGGCGCCGGAATGTGAACCAGGGCACCTTCCGGGAAGAACCGTCTTGGTCCTTATGTAACGACTGCTATAGAGTCACCGGGCGATATCACTTGGGAGGATAGAAGTATGCGGCCCGCATCCTGGATTCTTTACACGCTCGCCGGCCTGACAGTGGCTTGCGGCCCGGCTTTCACGTCGGTCGCTCACGCCGATGAGCTGAAGATGACTACGGCCCCTGAAGCCGGCGCCAACCGGCCTGCCCGGGGTATGTCCATGGAGAAGGTGGAGGCGACTTACGGCGCGCCTTCAAACCGCGTCCCTGCTGTCGGTGAGCCTCCGATCACGCGCTGGGAGTACCCTGGCTTTGTCGTTTACTTCGAGCACCAGCTCGTTATTCACGCGGTCGGGGTTGGTTGAGATCAAGAGGCGCCACCGGTTATCTCGTGCCGGCGGCGTCTTGGTCCCCGGCGGTCTTTTC
>Ga0307509_10007495_pt1 | contig 14235 bp, 24 predicted proteins | sample 10_EM_MG_FD_202245 | JGI IMG/M metagenome (GOLD analysis project Ga0307509, IMG submission 202245) | Populus trichocarpa ectomycorrhiza microbial communities from riparian zone in the Pacific Northwest, United States - 10_EM | ecosystem: Host-associated > Plants > Roots > Unclassified | place... | reverse complement strand
ATTGACTTGCGGGGGCCGTTAGAGATGACACAGGTACTTGGAACTACGGCGTGATGGCTGCAAACACTCCGTAGGTTGTCCAACGTTTGCTGGAGTAGACCTTGATCCAATCCCTCAGTCCGTAGGGCCTAAAACCGGAGTCAATATAGGATTTAGACAGAGAACTGCTGGGTATTTGCCATACGTTATCTAGGAAGTCAACAAACTCTTTCAAATCCGCGCCGTGGAGACTGTCCACGCGGTCTCGGTATTTGGTGCTCCCATAGAACCGACCGAGAGTAAGCTGAAACTCATGTGAGGCCATCCCAGGTTGGTAAAGACGCCGGAGCTTGCTGAGAGCGTTACTGGGCAAGACCTGGAATACTTCTGACAATTCTGGGCGCATGTGGGATTCCTGGTCCCAGTACCGTTGCATTAATGCCCACAACTTGTTTGAACAGTCCGGATGTGTCGGCCGTGGGGGGCGAATTCGCTGCATGATGGCTACCGCTGCCACGTTGGGTAGACTGGTATCAAACGGGACCGCGCCAGTGAAAACCTGTGTTGAGACGAAACAACAGTAAACCAAAGTCTGGCGCGTTTCAGTTCATTCGTAGCGCACCTCGATCATGACCATGGCAAACGAAAAAACATCCGCTTCCTTGCTGTACGTCCCAGAGTCGTGTAAAATCTCTGGCGCCGTCCAGCGTGCAGTTTGGTCATCAAGGAAGGCTCGTTTTGCAGTCTGGTTTTGGGGTATCACGGCGAGGCCAAAATCCGCGATCCGTGCTTGGCCAGAGTCGTCCACAAGGATGTTCGGCTGTAGTATGGGTGTTAAATTGATCACAACGCCAACTCGTGGACGGTGACGCACCCCCTTTAGGTTCCCATGAACCACGTTGTTAGAGTGGAGGTATTCGAGGCCACTGGCGATGTTGGATACCTTGAAAGCGGTGAGTATGTCGGTTATAGAATGCAGATGTGTCGTCTACCAGGCAGAGTCGGTCTGCCCTTTGGTGGCCCCCGATGTACTCCGTCAGATGTCCACCCGAGATCCAATCCGAGATTAGCTGGGGGGGTGAAGGGGCGATGGTGATACCAAGGATGGGGACAATGTTTGGGTGTTCCAGGTGTTTCCACGCTACGGCCTCTTCGTAGAAATTCTGTGGGTTTTCCCAGCGTCGGCGAAAAGTGGAAGGTGATGGTACGGATGGTATACTTTCGTAGAGTTCTGCTTAGCCCCATCGGACGAGAATAGCCTTTTGACTCGAATTGTTGAACCATCGAGAGATCCTAAATGGACGTCACCATAATACCCCCGGACAGCCGGCTGGTCCCCAACTTCTAGAAGGAAGCATGGGGGCGTGTAGGATTGTGGTAGTGTTTGGCGGATGCCACATATCCTTCTGAGTTCACTTAGACATGTCCGGAACGCAAGGCTGGTAGGAGTAGATGCACCAATAACCTACGCCGAAGTTGAGCACAGATGGGATCGAAACGATGGAGAGAACATACGTTGTCGAGAAAGTCCACGAGCCACATCAGGTCCTTATCTTGGAGAGTTTTAACGCTGGCTTTGTATTCTTCCCCGTCCAGGATGGTTGCGATTTCAGCGGGAAACTGAGGCGAAGACGCCTTGAGACGATGGAGTTGTCGTAAGGGATTTGGCGGGGACATGGGGCCGGGATAACTTTGGGGAGGTGGTGGGCGGATAGTTTATCGGCGTCCGTTGTATTTAGAGCGCTACATCGCGGCATTGTGCCCGTGCGGGATACGGCGTCAGGTCTTCAGGTCGGGAATTGGAAGGGTAAATCTTCTTCGGGTCCCAGGATGTGGCCGACATCATCATCATAGAATTTTTGCCGATGTCAACAGGACGCGACGACCCACATTTCCGTGCCACTGGGTCACTCCGCTGGTAGTTATTCGACGCGAATTACCCTCTTCCAGTTGTCCTGCTCGACTTCTTCCTGTTCTTTTCACGATCCAGATTCGCGACTCTCGTCTTCTCAACCTTTGGGCGCGATTTACCGTCCGGTTTAACGTTTGGATTCCGGAAGACAGGTTCGGATTTCTATTCCATCACACGCACCACACTCGTTGACCGCGACCTACAGTTAAACACGGAATCAAGGTACCCTATATGCAGCGTGAAAACGAAAACCTCCAGCATGTGACCTCAGTGGCCACGCCAGACGCGTTCCAAGAAGGTATACCACCTTCACCTCTGCACGCGCTATCCTTATGCCACCTCGACGCGTGACCAACAACTTCCCCGCCATGCCGAATCCTCATGCTATGCACTAGGACCGGACTTCCGGGCGAAAGTGATGATGGACACCAACTGCTCCCGGGATTCGCGGTGTGAGAAAAGTCGAGCTAAGGACGAGCCGTGACCAGAATTTTCGCCTCGAGGGAAGGCCTCGCGCTTGTGGAGTGTGCGTGCAGGGCAAAGCGCGGACTCGTGTGTGCATTGTCGTCCCCCCTCACCAGTCACCAGACCTCATACGCCGAGGTGGCATCGTGTTACACCAGTCTCTCCCCTTGCGGGCAAAAGAGATGTCGACGGGAGCGCGGCCCTCGTCAATTGATGAGCTGAACACCTTCACCGCCCGACTTGATGGACTTCGCGTGGATCAGGACCCAGATGATCTTTCAAACGCTCTGCGGGCTGCATTCGAGAAACCTGAGCTATACGACCTGTACATTTCATCCCTGGTAGGGGATACGGAAAGGGCAAAGACGTTATTGGAAGTTTTTGACAAGGTGCGTTCTGAAATATCCTCTCCAATAGGTTGGTTCTCAGTGCTGGTGTACGGCACAGGCGCTTCAGGCGACCACATGCGATATCGTAACCTTCAAGCGAGTTCGGCAACTGTGCGGTTGGACGGGGTTTCTACCAACATCCCACATCATTCCCAAAGGGCTCATTCAAACGACCGAGGATCCCGTCACCTCCGGTAGTTTTAGCGATGTCTGGGAAGGCATCTACGACGATAAACGAGTGGCGATAAAGGCTCTTCGCGTATACAGGGGAGATGATATACGGAAAGTGAGCAAGGTAAGCTACCACATCCAGTATTTCCGATCCCTCTGCACCCCCAGTTGACTGTCGCCACTAGGTCTTTTGCAAGGAGGTGGTGATATGGAGGCGGATCTCCCATCCCAACGTCGTCCCGTTCCTGGGAGTTTCAGAAGCACCCACACCCCTTAGCATGGTGTCTGAATGGATGCCGAACGGGAACGTGCGGGACTACGCGGGGAAAAACCCAGAAGCCAGTCGATTACAATTGGTGTGTGTGCCCGAGAGCACATTGGGTTCGAGCTGACCCAATTCCAGTTGCTTGACATCAGTCGCGGCTTGTCGTTCTTGCACGCCCTGGAGATCGTGCACGGGGATTTGAAAGGGGTGCGCTTCAACTTATTTCCCCGCATACCCCGGTTGGTGGAATTCTCACCATCTCCCACCCCAGGAGAATATTCTTGTTGACAGGTCGGGCCGTGCGCGCCTCAGCGACTTCGGGCTCACCAGCATCGCTAGCCTCAAATGTGCGGAGACTTCTTCCCCTCGGTTCAGGGGATCCCAGCAATGGATGGCCCCAGAGCTCTTCGGCACAAAAAAAGGAGAAGTTGGTCTCTCCACGCCCGAGTCGGACACCTTTGCTTTGGGGATGGTCACTTTTGAGGTAAGGGACACTCACTGTGAAGAGTCGTTTCACGATTTTGAAAATCCTTTTTGTGCCTTCCATCAGGTGTTCACCGGGCAGTTGCCGTTCCCGGAGAATAAAGCCCAGGGAGTTATAATGAAGAAGATCGTAGTTGGTGAGCGACCATCGAGGCCTTCTGGGGGGAAAGATTGTGGGCTATCGGACGAGCTTTGGGAAGTGATATTGTCTTCCTTGACCCCCGAGGCGGAAAAACGGCCTTCAGCATCCGAATTCGTCCGTTTTCTGGAGAAGGCTACCCCGGACATCGCGGTGCTCGAAGAACTCACCGAATTTGATGCAAATTCAGCAGGGCACATTCAGAAGATCCGCCACATGTTCAACTATGGAGATAATACACTTTTGGGAATGCGAAAGGAAGAGACCCTCGTAGTCATCGAAGTCTTTGATCGGGTAATCCACGCACTTCACCCCCCCTGAGCGTTTCTGACTTTGTCTGGTTTAAGGTTCTTAACTCCTCGTTGAACGAACCCATACTTCGCAGTCGGTGTTTGTACGGGCTTCAGAAAGTCTCTGCCCGGTGTGGCCTGTTGCCAAAGAGCTACTTGATCTCACCCGATCGTATCACTGAACCTAACGGCACCCCCTACTCCGACACTCGCCAGGGACTGATGCATATGGACGGGAAGTTGGTGGCTGTCAAAATTATCAGCCCTGACTGCACCAAGAATTTCCCTGCATTTAAGCGCGTGCGTCTCTCTCCCTTCTCCAAATTACCTCTTATTGATACCGTTGTCTATTTTGGCTCCTGCAGAGACTGTGCATGAGTGGGGTCATTTGGAAGCGACTACAACACCCAAACGTGGTCAATTTTCTAGGGTTCGGCGCCGGCGTTCCCCCTTTCTCCCTTGTATACCATTGGGTATCCAACGAGAGCTTGTCTGACTACGTGCGCGAGAACCCCGATGTGGACAAACTCGATCTAGTAAGCAGTTGCTCCCGGTGTGGTCGTCGATGTGTTGAATGGTCCTGACCCTCCGTTGGTGCCAGTTAATGGATGTTGCTCACGGGTTGACCTACCTGCATAAGTATAATGTGGTTCATGGGAGCTTAACAGGAGTAAGCCCTGGTTTTTTGGTCCGACATGTGGGGGGCTGACAACCTCATAGCATAATGTCCTGGTGGATAGCGGTGGGACCGCTCGCATCTCGGAGTACGGCCTTGAAATTGTAATGCGCGACGAGGCTTCCTCAAAGTCGATCCCGGCCAACGCCCGATGGATGGCACCGGAGGTTCTCAACAAGAAGAACAGACGCATTCCATCCGCGGATAGCGGCAAAGCTGCCGACGCGTACTCGTTTGCCATGGTCATGTTTGAAGTATGCCTACCTACCCTTACCACCCACGTGTGTATCTCAATGTCTATTCCCCGACCCTAGATTTTGACGGGTAGTATCCCGTTCCCAAATGAAAGCGACGAAGAGATCGTGAACAAGGTCACCGCGGGTCTCCGACCTGAGCGGCCGTTGAACAACCCCTCGCAGGGGATGTTGGATGAGTTGTGGGAGGAGATCATGGCCTGTTGGAACGAAGAACCAAACAAGCGACCCACCGCGCCCAAGGTACTGCGAACGCTCGCTGAATCCAAAAACCGAGAACCTGCGGCATTCGTGGAGAACTCTGACGACGAGATGGTAATGAGGGAGTGGGATTGGGTTGAGGGGCATCGTGAAGAAAGTACGTTTTCGGGTTGGTTTTGATGACCCAAGGGCTGACACTTGCCTGGTGGGCTTACAGCGCCTCCGACCCCCACGCCGTCACACCATAACGAGAGTGGCACGCACAAAAGCAGTGGACCTGGTCGCCGGTTTGGCAAGAAGGTTGGGAAATACGTACGCAGCATCCTCCACCTGCCGAGGCGCACACCAGCGACAACAACGACGGGGATAACCCGACTCGAGAAGCCCACAGCAGGAACTGAAATGATGGACCAACGTGAAGAAGACGTGATCGTTCGCGACGGTCGTGTTTCTTACGTCGTCTCTCAACCAATTCCTGAGGGAAAGGTGCTGAGGAAAGTCGTCGTCACCGTCGTCTCCAAAGACCAGGGGTGGTCTAGCCACCTGGAAGACTACGGCACGTACCGTAACAGTTGGACTTGGTTCGAGCTGTCGGTTGGATCACCCACACCTGGCTCGCCGGAGAAGTGGCATGGCATGGTGGTGAGGAACCTTCTTGCACACCACACTTTTAAGGAACACACAATCGAGATATCGGATAGGGAGTTGTACGAGAAGGCGGAGGGTGGAGATGTCCTTACGGTTTGGGCTCTCGCCAAGTTCTCGGGTTCGACGAATATGGTGAAGAAAGTCACGATACGATATGTTGTCGGGTAGTTTGTACCTATTTGTGTCCTGGATCTGCACAATCAATATCTTTTGGACCATGCGTACCGTGGGGTGTGCTGACGTGCGAATTCGCACCCAGGGACGAGAGGAAATTCCACAGAAGCCACATCCATCTCTTCCTTCCCCGTTGGCCCAGAGATTCACATCCACGAATTCCAACCCTTCAATCTCACTCTGCCGCGTGTTGGTTTTGGTTGTTCACGAGAGTTATGTAAACAGGGCCTTGAGCGAGTCGGAGTTTTGCGTTTCGGGTTTGGGGGAGGTTCCCTCAAAATGACTGTGGACCTGTTCTACGATTGGTGTTCAGTGTTGACGACGGAGGGTGGCTCCAGTGGGTTTTCGTGGGAGAGTGCGGGGCCGAGTCCCGATCTGGCGCGAGCATGCCCAGAAGGAGATGATCACGGGGGCGCTTAGCGCGTGGTGACCCAGTTTGTCAACACTGGTGACTAGTAGGAACACCGTGGCGGAGCCACCATGAGCCCCGAATACAGGCAACGATGTAACCTCGCCCTTCCCTCGCTTCCTCTTTGCTCCGCACCCCCCGTCGTTCGCTGAAGGGACCTATTCATGCTCACGGACGCCTACCTCCGAACGCTTCCTCAGTTGGACGGGTCGGTGCCCCAGTTCTCCGACCAATTGCATGATATACTTGGTAGAAGAGAGTTCGACGAACGCATCTCGACCCTTCAAACCGACGACCTGATGGAGGCCATTGACTACCTAGACAAAGTACCGTCTCTCTGTCGCCTCGGTTGCCGCCCGCTGAACCCGCCGTAGGCGTTGGATAACCTGGATCCCACCGGTGTTGTCTCCAAGCAGGTCCTTCGGAAGCTGCAAGGAATTTGCACATCCCGGATGCGCGTCCCATCATCGCACGTCTTAGCATCCACCCAACTCAACGTAAATAAGGGCCACGTTGCCTCCGGTGGGTTTTCCGACGTGTTTCAAGGGACATACGGTGGCCTCGAGGTTTGCGTCAAGAGGCTGAGAGTGGCTGTCACCGGTAGCCGCGAGAAGGTCACAAAGGGACACACTCACCATGCCACTGTCAATCGTTCCTCGTTTCTAACGATTTCAACAGATGCTGTACAGAGAGGCTGTGATATGGAAACGTTTAATACACCCCAGCGTCGTCCCGTTCACAGGTGTAACCTTTGACCCCCTCCAGATCGTGTCGGAGTGGATGTCTGGCGGGAATCTGACCACTCATATCGAGGCAAACCCGCGAACGAACAGGATCGCCCTTGTGAGCGCCTCCTTTGATCCTTTCGCGAAATGCGACCTGATCTTTTCAACAGTTGGTCGACGTTGCGGAGGGGCTTAATTACCTTCACCAGTGCGACGTAGTTCACGGAGATCTCAAAGGGGTGAGTAACCTGCAGTCGATCATAACCGAACCCTGGGTTCACCTATCGATGCCAATAGCCGAATATTATGGTGGACGCCAACAGCCACGCGCGAATAACAGATTTTGGCCTCGCTCGTGATCAGGGCATCGCAGAGGAGACCTCTATCCCGACAGATGGCACTGCACGCTGGACTGCACCAGAAATCTTGCAGGGGCGGGGGGTACCGAGCAAGGAGGCCGATGTTTTCTCGTTCGCAATGGTCATGGTCGAGGTACGCCCTGGATAATCCGTCCCTGACCGGTCTCTGACTGATGATCTCCACGGCTCCACGAAGGCCTTCACTGGTTCCCCTCCGTTCGACCTGCATCTTTCTATTACAGTGGCATTGGCCATAATGCGGGGGGACCGCCCTTCACGCCCCCTCCACCCTACATTTACGCATGGGCTCTGGGAGTTGATGGAACGTTGCTGGAGCCAGGAGCCCGACTCGCGTCCGGATATGCTGGAGGTGTTACGGATTTTACACGACCCGTTAGCGCCACTTTCGTTTCATAACCAGGTGTTCGCTAACCTAATCGTTTCGTTTTGTGCAGCGAGACCTCTGAACCCACCATAAGTGGGCCCAGCGTTGATTCTCACCAAAGAACATATTCTGCGCCGTCCCGCCCAAACCAGAACTATGGCCGGCAGAGCAGGGACCCGGGGCAAAGAAGTGTGTCCCTTGTGTCCCCACCCAAACCCGCAACCACGCAACGACCCCGCACCGGCCTGGGCGGAACCGGGAAATATCGTCACCGAGTACACTCGGTGATGGGAACAGGGGGAGGAATGTTGGTGGAAGATTCGCGTGAGTCATCGGTTGTGAACCCGCTTTGCCGCTGCTGAGTCCTGCTTAGGATTGTCTGACTTGGGAGAGAAAGACGAGGGGGTGGATCGATCTGGAGCACGACAGAATAATAACAACGCCCCCGGTATGTTGTCCATTTCAATGTTCCCCTTCCCCGCACCTGGAGGTCTACCCACCTCCTGACCCTGAACTCATCCTGAACTCTTCGGGTCTCAGGTCTCAACCAACAAACTGAGAGTGAATCCTGCGACCAGTCTCCCGTGGAACCGAAGGAAGACACCGAGCCGTCGGATCCGCGAATGAATGGTGCGTGAACTCCAGGCGCGCGAGTACTCCTGGTAGATACTAAATCTGATTTTCTGTAGGTGGTCGTGGAGGTATACAGCAGCGGGGAGCTCAAACCGTCTCGGAAAATCCGCTGGGTGGGTATTTACACTATGGTATCGTCGCAGACATTTTGCCTGACCGCAGGTCATCTAACAGACACACCCGATTTCCCAGAGAAGGAACGTCGGCCATGGTGGAGTTCGTGCTCGGTCGTATGCCAACTTGCCCATTACTGACGTAAACTTTAAATCATAGAGAACCTCCTTTGCTGTTAGTAACCCAGAACGGGCGCGTTGAGGGGCTCACCGATACCTTTGGGTGATCGGAATCGTCCCGGCCACTTTTTTTCCGCTCATACTGGACACGATATTCGATACTGGTAATCCCAAGCATCGGTCGCACCCTGCGGATGTAAAATCGCTCACCCGCCACCCCACGACACCTGGAGGTGTAAACAGACATCCCCAGCACAACCCGTAGGTTGTGGGGCCCGCGTTAGCGGTGCACCAAGGAACTCGGCACAATTGAGATTTTCGCGGCGGCACAGATTTATCCGAGCCGATATTGACGTGGGACTCAAAGCGAGACATTCCCCGATCGACGCTTTGTCGTTTTGGGAGGGGCGCCCAGCGCCACCGCCATGCAATTGTGAAAAAGGTTGTAAATTTTAGACGCGCACACAAGCGTGGAAGGTTGAGGGAAGTTCTACCCGGGGTGTGCAGCAGTGTACCCGCTCTGTGCGCCCGTAGCTTGATCGCCCAAATTAAAGACACTGGGTGGGTGGGTTGCGTGTCGCGCGTTGCGTTGCTGCCCATCGCCTGGGATGTAACTTGGCTGCAGCCTGGAAAATTAGAGTCAGTAGCAGCCCGCGGACAACAGGCCAAGCGACCGCGGGGCGACGTCAGTCCTGGCACTGCTAATTTTCTACGTGGCTGTATATGATCCATGAATATTGAATCATAGCCTTCGGTTGAGATCAACAGGCAGGCATCTGTCCCATGCCACGCCGTCAGTGCCTCGCGTTCTGGGCGTGGTTTCAATCTATATTACCAAGACTCTACAACCCCGATGAGATGTAGTCTCCGTTACCTCCTGCCGGCTCAGGGTCAACACACATGTCTGCAAGAACCCAAGCCCCCCAGGGTGAGTTCCGACCCCCACCGCCGCGAACATAACCACTGACAAGGAGGGTCCTTCTCCAGAGTTCCCTCCTATCGCTCCCGAAGACCTCACGAAGCTCGGGGTCGAGTCGCAACTCATCCCCTTCATCGTCTCCACGACGTTGCGGGCCGAACAATCCCCCAATGGCTTACCTCCGCTCAGTCCGGTGGAAGCGGAGAGCCTTGTAGAAATACTGGACAAGGTACACCTCCCCCCGTGTACTCTTCTCCGCGTGCTAAATCCCCAGACAATCAGGTCGTGTCATCTGAAACGGCGAACCAAAGCTTGAAGAATGAGTGTTTCAGAATCCTACGAAAAGTTTCACCGGCACATGGCATTCTACCCAAATCATATTTTCCCACCGGAGTTATATTGAGTGACGCCATGCCTCATTCCATTGAGGGGGGGTCTGCGGATGTTTGGAAAGGCCGACAGGGTGGGAACCAGGTTTGCGTCAAGGTTTTTCGGACCCAGCCGGGGGCGAATCTGGAACAAATCAAACGGGTGTGTGGCAGTTCTCTACTCCGACCGGGGTGGAGTTAACCTGATTTCAATCAGCGGTTCTACCGTGAGATCATAGCGTGGAAGTACATCTCGCATCCGAACGTGGTACCTTTCCTCGGAGTCTCGGAGACTTTGTTCTCGTTTTCCATTATCAGCCCTTGGTTACCGAACGGGAACATCACTGAGTACATTCGGAAACATGAGGAGGCCGATAGATTACAACTGGTAAGCGATCCCCATGCTCCTCACAGGCGGGTCATCTGAGCCCTAGCCCTCGATATCCAGCTTGGCCAAACAACCTGTGGCCTCGAATACTTGCATTCACAGGGGATCGTACACAGTAACGTCACTCCGGTGAGAGATAGAGGTCATTGAAGACAAACATGTACCAATTCTTGATTTATCCAGGGAAACATCCTGATCACCGCGGAGGGTGACGCGCGACTCGGAGACTTTGGAGTCACAGAAATCATCACCGATCCCGCCGTCGTAGAGCGAGGCACCATGACAGCATCCAAGCCAGGAGCTACCCGTTACCGACCTCCAGAACTGTTGGACCCACAGTGGTTTGGTCACACGGACAGCAACCCTTCGAAGGAGAGCGACGTTTACTCGTTTGCTATGACCGCCTACGAGGTATTCCTCCTATTTCGTAGCTCGTATCGATATCATTAACAAACGTCTCCTCCCCATGTACAGGTCCTCTCGGGGGTCTTGCCGTATGGCGTACGGCCAGAGAGCGTGACCGCGTTTAAGGTTGTGTCCGGCAACCGGCCACCCCGCCCAAATAACTCAACGGCTAACCGCTGGCTAACCGATCCGATCTGGGACGCCATTAAGCGCTGCTGGGACCAGAATCCACAACGCCGGTTGCGCACCGATTTTCTACGCCGAGCATTCGTTGGACTGGAATTTGAACAGGAGGGGGATACCCTTGTAGCTGGGGGTGGCGGAGGTGAGTGTGATGTGGCGTAATTCGTCGGTAAAAGCACTTTTTAAAACACACCTTCACATATAGCGACAAAGGGTATCGGCGGAACGGTAGCACCACTCTCAAAACCGGAACCGTCCGAGGAAGCACAACCTCCGAAGGAACCTCCCGACGAACACCCCCGGCCACCCGTCAGTCCACCACCGGTTAAACACAACCCGTTCAAGAAAGTTCTGGCCAGGATCCGACGGACGGTCAAGCGCGTATTCTGTCGCGGCTGATGCCACACTGCGCTCAGCGGGAGTGTGTGCCGCGTCGCGAGATTCGTTCCCCATCATCTCCACGATTTATACATTTGTCGTGAGTGGCTCTCGATGCACAGACAGGGTCATATCCACCTCAGCGGCATCGATTTATTCACTCGTGTTAACCAGTACATTTCAAAGAGTAATTAAATTGTAATTTTTGGCGGGTGCTACTCTGGCAGACCGCCTCCCAGGGAACCCGACCATCCCCGGTTACTTGGGAGGGCCAAGTGGGAGCCTCGCGAACGACTGTTCCGACCTGTACCCCCTTCAGATGGCGGAAAACCCTTCAAGCAAATTCCAGGCCCTGGTGGCGTCACGCTGGTGAGATTCTCGATAGACATCAACTGTTCCAGTTGGGGCATTGTGTGTGCCTAAAAGGTGGTCTACGGGACAAGGAACTGCGAGGGAGATGGTTTGAATGGGATTAGCGCTGAGGAGTCAGCCCGTGACAGCTTCTGACAGCTTGGAGTCTGAAATGTGCACGGAGGACGGCACGTGGCCCTGTTGTGCTTTGTTACAGTACCCCCACCCGACCCGATTCCACCCGTTGGGGTAACACCGTGCCGTCCCTCCTCGTGGGTGAAGACAATGCCGGCGGAAATCCAACCCTCGCTGAGCGATGATCTGACGGCCTTTACCGCCCGACTTGATGACCTTCGTGCGGATCAGAACCCCGACGATCTTTCCAACGCCCTGAGGGCTGCGTTCAAGGAACGCGAACTATATAATGCATACATTACCTCCCTGGTAGGGGATACGAAACGGGTGAAGGCGTTGTTGGAAGTGTTTGATAAGGTGCGCCCTGTGATGAATACCGTATCAAGGGTCGGCTCTCACCCGGATTGTGTGACACAGGCCCTTCAGACTACTACACATGATGTCACGATCTTCAAGCAGTTTCGGCAACTGTGCGGCCGGAAAGGACTTCTACCAACCTCCCACATCATTCCCGAAGAGTACGTCCGGACGACTGAATATCCCGTCGCCTATGGTGGTTTCAGCGATGTGTGGGAAGGCATCTATAAATATAAACGAGTGGCGATAAAGGCTTTCCGTGTATACAAGGGGTGCGACGTACGGCAAGTAAGAAAGGTACCCCAGATGACACTTCTGATCCCCACTTGATACCCGTAGCTGATTCTCGCCATCAGCTCTTTTGTAAGGAGGTGGCGATGTGGAAGCGGATCTCTCACCCCAACATCGTCCCATTACTGGGAGTTTCGGAAGCACCTGCACCCCTTTGTATGGTATCCGAGTGGATGCCCAACGGCCACGTGCGAAACTATGTCGAGAAAAACCCAGGAGCGAGCCGATTGCAATTGGTGCGTCGGTTCGAAAGTGTGCTGGGTTCAAGCTGACGCAGGTTCAGTTCCTCGACGTTGGTTGCGGCCTGTTGTTCTTGCATTCCCTCGATATCGTGCACGGAGATTTAAAAGGGGTGCGCCTCAGTTTCTTCCTCCGCTGCGCCTCTGCCGGTGGTAATCTCACTGCCTCCTGTCCTAGGATAATGTTCTCGTTGACAAGTCGGGCTGTGCACGACTCAATGACTTCGGGTTCACCAGCATCGCTAGCCTCCACTGCACGGAGACTTCCGCGTCGAGGTTCAAGGGATCCCACCGATGGATGGCGCCCGAGCTCTTTAACCTCGATGAAGGAAAGTCTGGTCTTTGCACGCGCAACTCAGATATCTTCGCTTTGGGAATGGTCGCCGTTGAGGTAAGGAATATCTACCGTGAAAGGCCGTTCTGGGGTTCTGAGGCCTTCTCTCGTACCTCCCCTCAGTTGTTCACCGGACAAGTGCCGTTCTCCGAGAATAATGCTTCGCCAATCGTGATAAAAAGGATCATAGACGGTGAGCGACCATTGAGACCTTTGAGGGGGAAGGAGTTTGGTCTTTCGAACGAACTTTGGGAGCTCGTACGATCTTCGTGGGTCCACGAGGAGGAGGAAAGGCCTTCGGTGTCTGCGTTCGTCGACTTCTTGAAGCAGGCCACCCCGGACATCGCCGTCCTCAAAGAACTCACCGAATTTGATGCAACCTCTGAAGAGGACATCCAAAAGCTCTGCCACATACTTGGCTACGAAGACAACACGCTTCTAGGGATGCGAGAGGAGAACACCCTCATACTCATCGAGGTGCTTGATCAGGTAAGTTTCTCCGCTCACTACCCCTTCACGCCTTCCAGCCATTTCCGACCTCGTCCGGTTCCAGGTCCTTAATTCCTCATCGGAAGACTCCACACTTCGCAGCTGGTGTCTATACGGGCTTCAGAAGATTTCCTCTCGGTGTGGCCTTCTGCCGAGAAGCTATTGGATTTCTCACAGCGGCCCCGCCGAACCTGCTGATGCTCCCTCCGCCGCGGTGAGGGCACCCAGCACCTGCCGGCGGTTGACGAATGGAAGGTTGGTGGCTGTCATGACCATCAGCCCCGATTGCACCAAGGACTTTACTACCGTTAAGCGTGTACGTCCTCTCACTCTCCAAAACTCCCATTATCGACGCCTTTGCCTTTTGGGGGCTCACAGAGACTATGCACCAATGGGATCATATGGAAGCGGCTACATCACCCGAACGTAGTCGGGTTCCTTGGGTTCAGCCCCGGTGCTTATCCCTTCTCCCTTGTATACCATTGGATGTCCAATGGGAGCTTGTGTGACTACGTGCGCGAGAACCCCGATGTCGATAAGCTCGATCTGGTAAGCAGATACCCCCAGCGCGGTCGTCGGCGCGTTGAATGATCCTGGCCCTTTCTCGA
>Ga0307509_10007494_pt1 | contig 14236 bp, 11 predicted proteins | sample 10_EM_MG_FD_202245 | JGI IMG/M metagenome (GOLD analysis project Ga0307509, IMG submission 202245) | Populus trichocarpa ectomycorrhiza microbial communities from riparian zone in the Pacific Northwest, United States - 10_EM | ecosystem: Host-associated > Plants > Roots > Unclassified | place... | reverse complement strand
GCCGCTCCAAAAAAAAAAAAAGGCAGCGGGTCATCGCTGCCCTGGCTGACACCTCCCCAAGAGGTAACTAACCATCGATACCTTGCCAAGACATGCCAAGAACTAACCTGTTACCCGGGTAGGTTCAATTGGGCGAATCTAAAACGTGAACCTGCATAACCGAGGAAAAAACGTTGCCTCTTCGGGACTAAGCGCCCTGGGCTCAAACTGGTAGCGTCTGAGGTTATTTTCAGAGGAGCAAGAGGGAAGCGAAGATATGTGCTCTATGGCTGTGATGGAGTTTCAAATGTCTGTTTCTCTCTTTCTTTCCCTTCCCTCTCCTCCTCCTTTTGTGGCACTGCGCTGCCGCCCCCCCCCCCCTTCAAGGGGTGGCGGGGAGGGAGAGGATGGGGTATATAGAGCGGTCGGCAGATCCGCATGAAAGTCCTTTCCTTCCCTCCCTTCTACTCCATCCCTCCTTTCAATTGTTGGCAACATTGAATTTTTTTCTTTCCTCTTTCTTTATTTTCTTTCGTTTTCCGTTTTCATTTTTTATTTATTTTATATACCTTCACTTCTTGGTTTTTTTTACAGTCTTGAAGACGTAATTTTGTTTATTGGGATTATTATTATTATTACTACTACCATCATTCACTTTTTCCAGTCCAGTCTCAGAGAAGCGGGCTTATTCTTTCGAATCGTCTTTTGCTTAGCTTGAACTTCTTGCGCTTCGACAATGTTTGGGAAACGAACGGGTTTTATTGCTGCGGCGGCGGCGGTGTTGTTTTCGGGATCGGTGCTCGCACAGATCCCCGACGCTTTTTCTTCGGGGTTCAAGCCCCAGGCTATTCAATTGAAGGTGGCATTTGGGTCGAAGGATTTGAAGAATGGGGATACTCTTACTCCTGCCGGTAAGTTGGACTTTTTCTTTTCTTGTTTGGATCGATGGGTAGAGGTCTAACAGTGGCTTGATAGATTCTGCCAATCTACCAAAGTTTGCATTGGGCGGATCCTCCGGTATCAGCCCGAAGGCGAAATACATCATTCTGATGATAGATCCCGATTCGCCGAGCCGTGACGACGCGGATGCGCCACAGGTCCTGCACTATCTGAGGACCGACTTCTCAGTGTCCGAGTTCACGGACCTTGCATCGTCGGTCACTCCGACACTCAAGTATGTCGGTCCCGACGCTTCCGTCGGCACAGGTCCGCACAGATATGTCTTCCTATTGTATGATCAGCCGAACGGGTTCACTGTCAAGGGTGTCCCGAGTGAGTCCAACAGGGGAGGATTCAATGTGGCAGAGTGGAGAGAAACAAACGGTCTCGACAAGGCCATTGCCGGTATCCACTTTGTCGCTACTCCACCAGCAGGGGGAGCAGCGCCGAGTTCTGTTGCTGCCGGGAGTAAGACTGCTGTCGCCCCACCGGCGAGCACTGGGACTTCAACTGGCGCTGTGTCTACTCAAACTCCACCATGCACCACAGGTCTCGGAACAACAAAGTCCGTGCAATCGGCGACCATTTCCACCAAGCCCCCAGGGACACAGACTTCTGCCCCCGGCTCTGCCAAGACCCATACCGTCATAGTCGGAGGCCCCAATAATCTCCTCAAGTACACCCCCGAGAACGTTATTGCCAACGTCGGAGACGTGGTCTACTTCGACTTCCGCGAGAGGAACCACACCCTCACACAATCCAGCTTCGACAACCCGTGCGTTTTCAATACCAGCGGCGTCAGGTCCGGCTTCAGACCCAACCCGGATAGCACTCCTGGGAAGGAAACCTTCACCTTCAACGTCACCGACGAAAAGCCAAAGTGGTTCTACTGCGCTCAGGGGACGCATTGCAAGTCCGGCATGGTCTTCGCCATCAACCCGGGCGCAAAGTTCGCCGAATTTGTCAGTAAGGCAAAGGGCGGTGCCAATGCTACTACCACTTCTGCTCCAGGCGGTATTCTCACTAGCACTACCCGCACAACCGTGTGCAGCGTTTGCACTGGCGCGGCTTCATCCTCTTATGCTACCGCACCGCCGGCTCGCACCACTGGGGGTGTGCCCGTTCCTTCGGGCACTATCAGACCCAGCGCCGGCATCACGGCCCCCTCTGGAAACCTGTCTTCGCCCACCATACCCCCACTCCCCATCGCCACAGGTGCTGGTTCAAGGGTCACCTTCTCCATCACCGCCCTGGTGGGAGTATTCTTTGCCGCGTGGCTGCTCGTATAGTCAGATTGTTTCCTTTCCTTTGCTTGCTTGCTTGTTCTCCTTTTCATAGCGTTTAAAGATACCTCTGGAAAACAGAATTCTTTGTAGTTTTAATTATGTATGATCACCTCTTATCGATACCGTTGTTTGTCTTTATTTTACCCCTCTCCCCCCTCCCCGTGCCTTCCCCCCCCCTCTTCTAGCCTTCTCTTTCTCTCTCTTGATCGGGATGAGTTCCTTTCTTTCGTTTTTTTTTTGCTTCATTTTTATATATATTGTTTGTTTTTTTATGGAAATTGAATGGATGAAATGGAGTGGAAATTATTTGTTCGGATGTGAATTATTGTGCTCTTTCCGAGAATTTAGTGTGGGGAACTTTATTAGCTGCGCGTGAAGAATTGTGTGCCGTGTTAGAGTTACAAGTACAGTACTCCACCTCCTCCCCCCCCCCTTTTTTGCTTTTTCAATCCCCCCCTTGCATAGTCACAGACACTCGTCTCAAACATGCTCCGTGCTACCGTAGAAAACTCGAGTAATTGACCATGTGCTATGCGGTTGGGGTTTGTTCTCCGGGAGGGGGGCTGCGCGGCCTGCTTTTTGTACTGTACTAGTACTGTTTCCACCCCCGCTTCCGGAGTGGGGAATTTTGACTATCATATAGTACGTACGTATCTCCTCCTACTGTGGGGAGGTGGGTGGGTTTATCTGTACTATGCTGTATCATACTCTACCTAGAGTAGCTAGCTATTGCCCCGAGAGAACCGTGCCGGCTGATCATGTCCTGTCACTCGATCGCTAGATCTGCCCTAGTGGGCACATGCAGGATTTCACTAGTGTGAATGTGGACCTGAACGCGAATGGTCGGTTATAATGCGCTGGAGGAGCGGTTATCGTAGGGGGATGGGCTTGTAAGTTATGCTGGTGCTATATAAGTAGGTGGGGAGGATTGGGGTAGTTGTTTTCTCCTCACATTTTTTTTTGGTTGATCGCGATACAATATGGGAGGCTTGCTGAATTTACTGCGCGGAGTCCTTGATCCCTGCTCGGACCGGATTACACTGGAGCACCCTTTTCACATATAGCATTGGTTTTTCGGCGGCTTGTTCCCTGGATTGTCAGTCAGTCTTTGTATTATATCTTCTCGCGGATATCGACATGGTATTTAGGTCGGGGTGCGTTCGGGTTGTGTTTGTTTGTTTGTCTGCTTGGTAGTCGCCTTGTTTTGCTAGGGTTGCCTCGCTTCAGGGATTTGGACTGAGGTTCTATTAGGTATGCTGGTTTATGTTTGTTTGCGTTATCAGGTTGGGGTGATAGAGGAGGAGGTGGGGTTATTCAACATGCGGGAGGAAGCAGGAAGTATTTTTTTGGAGAGGAAATGTAGTCCCGAGACCCGGGGCGCTCTGGACGAGCTGCGCTGTTCGGGATGGATTTCTCTTGGGCTGGTGGTGGTGGGTCGGGGGGTTGGGTCTGTTCTGTCACCTAGTCTATGAAGGCTTTCGTGGAGGATCGGCTGCGGAATGATATGGGATGGTGTCCTATTACAGGTGTGGTGGGGATTTGTCTTGTATGTGAGGGCGTGCGGTGGCTTGGGGGATTCTCGACATATCGAATGGCTTGAAAGTTACGGACTACTATAAGTGGAGTTATCATACAAAAAGTGGGTGATTTCGGCGGCGGCGGAATTTGTGCCTCCGGAGCGGACCTTGAACGCTGCTGTGTGCCCGGAAATATTATCTTGGATTTGTGTGGCGAAGCATAGGCCAGTAACGGGACTTGGGGGTACTAGCAAGGGGAGGTTTGGGGTTTATAGGAAGTTCTTACAAGTAGGTGGACACACTCTCTTAGGATGGGATATGTTCTAGTTTTTCTTTGGCATGGATATCCGCACTGGTGACCTGGGGTTAGAAGGTTGTGCGTGAAATATTCCTATGCCCCCAGTTTGTCTCCTCTCCCCTGAGGGGTTTCCATGCAATATCTGACAAACTTCTCGGAGCTCAAGTGAAGAGTGATTGGGGGTTTCGCAGGGGATTCTTGTCTTCTACCATTCCAGAAGAGGAAATTTGGGACTATGATACCTGGCACATGGTCCGTTTATTCGAGCTTTTTACGGTATGCTCCTCGGCCGCGAATCTCCTCACGATACCGGCACTATTGGGCCTTCACTATATCAGATGGTTATTAACGTAGGCAGGTTATGTTTGGCACAGTGGTAGACGATAGAAAGAGAATTCACACGGAACTTAGACACCTCGCTCAGCTCTTCAAATTCGCTCTAACTCTCATTAAAAACTCATGACAGAAACAAGTGTATAAGTAAAATATAAGTAGCACTTCATGATCATTCCGTCGATCACCACACCTATCTCTCTATCCCCGCCATGCCTTTATTCCTCCGTACACTCCCGTGATACACAAAGGAAAGACATGTCTATCTAATCTCTTTCATAAACCATTTACCATTCTATCTCAATCTCTCAAATCATCCGCAATCATCTATTCAATCTTTCAGACTCTCCAGCATCTTCAAAAGTCAACCACATCCTTCCAACAATGGTGCTATGTCCTGCTGACTTGGGACAGGGGTCAACTCTATCTGGTCTTCTCCAGGAAACTCATGGCCGAACTCTACTACCGTAAGAACTCGAATAATCGGACTATGTGCTAGGACGTTGGAGTTGCCTCTCTTAGTATGGTCTGGTGTTTTTTTTCTTTTTTCCTCTGTCTCGAGGGGCAGATTCTTGGTGTGTTTTTCGCCCCTTTTCCAGAGGAGGAAATTTCGGACTACATAGCACATGGTCCGATTATCCGAGTTCTTACGTTGCTCTAATGCTCAGCGTGCTGGAGATTTGGGCTAACGGTGGGAGTGTCGACTGTAAAACCGTGCTTGGGTGAATTCACAGAATGCGGGGGCTCAAGAATGCGGTGTTAAAACGGTAGGAACCTTTACCAATGATACACCTGCATTCTCTCGAGGTATGATAGACGGGATCGCACTTCTCCGGGAATTAAACGCGACCCGCCGCCGCCCGGCACAGGGTTCCGATATCCTGAACTTGTGCTACTCCTACGGCTTTGAAGGCTCGTTATTAGTTGTTATGCTTTGCACGCTTCTCGGTAGGCTACTTTCTATCTGCGCAGCGGGGGATATAGCCCGTACCAAATGCCTACAAAAGAGCACTAGAAATCTTTGTCGGGTTTACAGACAGACGGCCAAGACACAGCCCTACGCATCCTTGCGCGCTCTCCGGAGATTTAGCATGGGCTTGTAGGGTAGATTGCCTGGAGAGTCTGATCCATACCGTAATTTAGTGCTTATCTGATGTGCATACCTGTGCACCATCCAATTTCGGCTTGAGAAGCCTGACTGGCTTACCGTAAGAACTCGAATAATTGGACCTCACACTAGGACGTTGGAGTTGCCCTCGCTGGTAAGGTTTGGCTCTTTTTCCTTTTTTTTTTGCCTTAAGCCCAAGCTGAGAGGGCTAGTTTTTCGCTGTGCACTCGCCCCCTATCAAAGAGAGGGAATTTCAGACGCCTTAGCGCGATGTCTAATTATTCGAGTTCTTGCGGTATTCGTTTCCCCTTCTGGGATGGGGAGTAACGTGAGATCCAAGTTAGTGAGTGATGACAGAATTTCCCGACCAGATGTCTGGATTACGGTAAGCGCTAGACGTGAGGATCCTGGAGCGTCACTCGGTCAGGTGAGGCGCTAACTGGTGTGGTACGGTAACAGGCTGGAATTTCCGGGGCGGGGCTTAGGCAGTCTTGGGGCGGGAGAAAACTTAATGCTGGACTGGTGCTATGTCATAGAATACCATTGCCCTTCTTATTGTTTCCTTAAAAAAGAACTTTTTCAAGGACTGAAGTGGACAATTTCCTAATGCGGGTACAGGTACCGTACTGGTACCGCACTAAGTCTGGGAGTCCCTTGTCTGTTACACAGCTACTGTGCCATGGGCTAACGGCCGCTTAGGGAGCCACATGCCCCTGGACTGTATGGGTACCTTATTTCGTCATAAATCTACTCCGCCCCCACGAGGCCTAAGGTATTTTCGGGGTGCACCGTAAAGCTCTCTCTGGAGGTCACTTTGGCCGGAATTTCGCGCCGTGGGGTTCACTCCTCCGCTGTGGGATGGAGAGTTGCTATTGAGGGGAAGAGGGTAATTTGGGGGTATTTGAGATTAGCTCTCTTCTCCTGAGCGCTTAGCCGGAGGGCTGGCAAGGGAAGGGATAAAAGCCCGAATCTTGCCATCACTGTGCTTTTTTTGTTCCTCACCCGAGTACCTCTTAACCAATTGGTCCAGGAATTGTAGTGTGGCGTTTAGATCTAGCAGAATTACCGTCATCATTGTCGTGCTTTCTCCGGTTTCTCTCCTCTTGGGGCACTCCTGCCTAGCTCGGCTCCCTGGGTACTTGTTTATGGTAGTCCGCTGGTCGGGGGCACACCTACAACTGCCTATAACTCTGATGGTCAGGTTTCGAACTGCATTGGTTTCGCCAAGCCTGGGTATGCACAGCAGCTCGAGGGTACAGTTGCCAGTTCCCTGACCGGGGGGGACGATGACTGTAAAATATTAGCATTTCCGTGTGGGTCTTTGTTTTCGGAGATGTAAGTCGCACCCATAATCACTCACTCGGCTGTCTCCAGCCGGTAAACCCATGGCAATCGGGTGCCATTTGCGTGTTCAGATTCCAATCTTTACCACTCGCCTTGAGGAGGTAGTTCACTAGCCATATTTTTGCGGCTATCGACAAGCCACCTTGTGATAGACTCGATCTTGCCGTTGCCTCTAGCCTGACTCCCTGGGAGATCTCGTCACTAACCTGGAGCCTGCGCCCAAGCGCAATATTGCGGAGTCAGCCAGCTTACAAGGAGGTTCTTTATTATGCTATTAGGAAATTGGAGTAGAAGAGTGCTGCGCTATGTATCGATGCTGTAGATAATAATTGGCTTGGGTGGCTGGGGGATCTCGGGCCGCGCATGTTCCTCCCGTCCTAGTGAGGGAGGAGGAATGAGGGGTGTGGGCTAATTGATGGTGGTTATACTCGAACGGGTGCCAAGGAAGTGACTTCAGGCGCAGGACCGAACGCCAAAATCCGTCGCTTTGCCAACGGTAGCAACCACAGGGTATAACGCTGCTGCACCTGACTTTATCTAGATTATGCCGCCTGCCCCGACAACCCGAACTGGTCCGAGCTCCGCTACCCGAGAGCCCTTCAGCTCTACCTCGAAGCTGAGGACCTCCCGCGTAATCCATCATTGACCAGGGCCGCTCTGGATCTTAGATCATCAGAGGCCTTGATGACCATTTATGCGGTATCGGGGGTGCCGGGGCTGGGCCCCCTGCCCGCACCCCCGTGGTAGTAGAACATTAACTCAACTCTTTATCAGAGGGTTTGGAATCTCCAGACCACAACCAAAACAGGTGACTGCAACCTCGACAGCCTTGCCTGGGCAAAGCGTGGTGATGAGAGGAATGGCACTGACCTCGTATAGGGGCTAGTATCGACGCGAACTGCGTCATTTCCTGGTCGCACGTCTCTGCGCTCTAGCCGCCTAGTACGTTGTTTAATGATTTTGTCAAGGTGGTCGTTAGGAATGCGAACCCCGCGCTGGAAGAGTGCCGGGCATTTTCGTTCTTGAAAGTGTGCTGTGACCCTATGCACAGTGGGAAATGGGGGGCGTTTTGTATAGGTTGATCGTTATCATTGCTAGAGGTGGGGATGCATTGTTTTCCCATGCTGTGCAGGTAGACGTATCGGGGAAATGTGTGCTTATGTTATCCCTTTTCTCCGATTGCTTTATTTGCGCGCAGCAGCATGCGTGGTGCTCAGCTAAGTTTGGGGCTCACACTTCGCAATCGGTGAGGAGGGGAAGCCTGGCAGACATGGTCACAGTGGCTCACTCGCCGTTCCTGAGTGCTTTGGTGGTAGCCAATCCTGCGGGCGTTCTTTTTTTCCTCTTCGTTTTGTTGAGTCTTGGATTTGCGGGTGATTACTGGAAAATCGGGTAAGCGCCGTGAAGCGTGACCTAGAGAGCCCAAATGACAGAGGAACCTTGAGGGTCTCACTGTTCAAAACAGACAAGAATAACAATAAAAACATCTGATAATTCCAGATTGAGCTTTCTTATAAAATATCTTCTACGAGATGGTAGGTAACCTGGGACTTTTTAATATTAGGTATCTGCAGAAAGGGTCATCATTACTATAGTTGACAAGCTAAGGGTCAGGCTAATTAACTACTTTCAAGTTCAGGTTTCTAGCTAGCTTACTAATACTGTATTGGAAAACTACACTGTATTTAGAGTAATTACTTTTCTTAAGTCTTTTTAGTATGAATTTAGGTCTGTTGGTAGTGAATATGAGGTTTAACTATGAAAGGTATAGTTTTGAGAACCGGAGCCTTAAGTTGCTTAAAGGCAGATGGATTAGAAGATATAATATGTATTAAGCTCACTAAACTTCTAATTTTGCGTTGGCCAGTATGGTTGTATTAGTATAGAGTGGTTGTGTTGCTATCTGGATATAGGCCTTAATGAGACAACTTGGGAAGGGCCTTAGCATAATGTGTCAGAAAGGCCCTGTGCCATACTCCCAGGTAAAGCTCATACAGTACGATTAAAATTTTGTTTGATTATTATAAGAGACTGAACATATTTGGTTAAGATAGAGTCAAATGAACTCTCGGCAAATAAAGATGCCTAGATTAGAAATAGAAATGTTCTAAATAATAGCACTACCTTCTCACATCCTATAGGATTGAGGGGTTTAATTATAGAATTCTTAAGCTGCAGGAGACTAGGATTAGAATAATTCCTAGCATTCTTTTCCTGGCTTGAAAGCGCAGATGTTGGTGTATGGTATGGAGTCTGGCTACCCCCTAAGCCCATTTCCTCGTTAGAGGAAGCCATGGTTTGGCAAGTTTATCTTGAGCTGAGGGGCAAACTGCATTCGTTAGTGGTGAAAAAGTGCGGTTCTCGAAGGTAGGTAGAATTCAAAGGAAGAAGCTTGGCCAATCGCCCGAGCACCTGTTTCCCTTTTTATCGGCGAAAGAAACAACGCAGAAAATGAGATCAGTGGCGTCTGGGTTTGGGCTATAGCAGAAGAAAAAAAGGGTTCACCAACTCTCACTCGGGCCGCTTTTTGAGTGGGGAGATTAAGACAGCCTATCGCAATGTGGGCGGGATGCTAATTTCCTGAAATGGTTGATAACAGCCCGGCAAGGCTGATCGCACGTGATACCTTGCATATTTACTTATTTTTTTTGCCCTCTCGCGTTGGAACGACTATTCAACCGTTGTCTGTGCAGTACGAATAGTATTGTATGGATCAAGGCACGCGGAAGGTAAGGTTACATCAGGAGGAAAACTCATAGTGGCATTCGACAGCTCTAACGTCTTTGCATCGGCGTGATCAGTAAAAAAGCGAGGGTTAGGGCATCCCGCCAGCTGGCAGGTGACGTATAATTTCCGCCCCAAGATTCATTGGTGCGATTGAGCAGGCTTTCTCTTTTCCATTGTCTACATTCAGAACAGTAAGGACAGCCTCGCTTTCTGTTCTACCCGTACTACCCCCCTCTCCATCTCATTTACTCACCCACTTCCCTGCAGAAGACGACGACAGCCACGGACACTAATTCCAAGCTAAGCGTTGTATGTAGCACGAAGGAATTGGGGAAAGGGCAGAAAAAAAAAGTAAAGTAAGGAATCGAAGAAAAGAAAAACATAGACAACAACAGCAACACAACAGCAACTATAATAACAACATATTTAACTGTACCGCGACGTACCGGTGCCATACGTACCGTGGTTTCTAACCTCGTATCGCTAAAGAGGGAGTAAAAAATAGCAATCCACTCAGTTCCAAAAGATATGAGAGGGAGGATGCACCTCGCTGCTTGCGGCTGGTCGCACCAATCCACTTCGAGTGACGATCCGTGACTGGCACGATTCTTCCATGTTATTATTATCGCCTTTTAGCGATTATCTTGTGAGCGCATCGATCGAATTGGCGGTTTCATTTGTTGTACCTTGAATGTTCCTCTTTGTTTTTTCGCTTTGCAAACTGATGAGCCTCTCCGGTGGATGTGTGGTGTGCCGCGACCCTGGGAAAAGGGAAAAGCAAAAAAAGCGATGGGTATCCCGTTCCAGCGAGTTGCATGATTACCCTGATTTGTCGAGTGAGATTTAGCAAATCAGCGCCCCAGGGTACAAACTCTCAGCCCTCTGGCTATTTAAAATGCTCAGCCGGGTAAGGTTTTCCATGATTGGGCAATCGCATTTTATTACCAAGATTAAGAAGTCAACCATCGAATGCCAGTAGAAAGCGGCACAGGGCTAACATTTTTAGTCGAGCAGGGCTCGCTGGTTGGGCAAAAGTGGAGGAGAGGGGAGGGGAGGGGAGGAGAGAGGGGGTTAGGAGAGCTAATATATTAATCCCAAGGTGCGTTTTATGTTTTGCGGTACTGGAATCATGATTCATCACTCGTACCAATATATTCGGCAAGGGCAGAACCTTCCCCACTCTCCTTTCCTCAATACCGTCACGCGGTGAAGATCATCAATTCTCATTGCGTATCTCTCTCCTCTCCTCTCCCTCTATCTTTTTATATTTTATTAGACTCCTCCCCTTAACTCTCTGACTTATTCCCTTCTAGGGTCCCGAACTGCAGAATTCGTTCAGAGCTCCAGGATTGCGTTTCAGACAGCGATATCCCCTGGCGTGCAGGGAATCACAGGCTGCGATTCACGGAAAAAACACTCCATGGAAGGAAATCCCCTGAATGGCTCAGAAAAAGGGTAAAAAAATAAAAAGAGTGGTGTTGCCCCTCCATGTTTTACGGAGCCTATGAATTTTATTCTTGAACGCGCTTTCCGAAGACACCAAACGCACTGGGTGGCCGTTTTTTTATTTTTTACTCTTCATATTTCTTACTCTTTCTTGCATCCTCCTTCCCCCAATGGAGTGCGGGGAAAGAGTTCGGGTCGAGGGGATGAGTCGTTTCAAGTGGAGGCCCCGTCGAAGGAGAGGCAGGTCCTTAGGATTTGAGAAGGGAACAAGTCCGGGTCATGAATTCGGAACCTGTGAATGGGCCCCCCTTAGGTAATTAGCGACACGCCACGAAACATCAAGAAACAATTTTAACAAGTCATTAAGACAGTCAGCCGATGGGCATTGGCTATGGAAGCCCGCCGGGCGGGGGGAAGGCAGGTATGGAGGCAAAAGGTGTGCTGACACAGTGAGAATACAGCAAGTGTAGCAGATAATCAGGGAATTGTGTCTGTGCAGAAAAAATCAACCGATGCCGAGAGTGAAGGGATCACGTCAAAGAGGAAAGAGGGGACCAGAGGACACAAAGAGCAACAGGCAATATTACTACAAAAAATTAGAAAAATTGCATTTGAAAAACACTGAGGTATACGCAACAAACCTAGACTCACTTATTGCAGCAGCAGCGCCAGAATTATTTCTCAGTTAAGTCCCGCAAGTTGGATGGAGATTCAGTTAGTTGGTCTAGGTCACTCCTCTACAGGGCCTGGGTAGGACTCCCGCAGATATGCGGCCTTAGCTTAAATTCGATGGGCCCGAACTTTTTTCTGACTGAGGCGTTTTCAAGATAGGTTACTTGCAAGCGAGCTTGTACTGGTAGTTTGGCATCAGCACTTTCGGTAGGCCTTTTTCTATCCATGATCGCTGGTCACTTGGGACGGGTCGTGACCAGGGGAATTGACTTTGGTGACTTTATCTACTGGGCCGCCGCATCCAACCATTATAGGCAATTGCAACTAGCTGCGGGACACGAAAGTGTAAAAATAGGCAATCAGGGAGAGCATCTGGTCGACGAGAATGAGGTGGGTGCGGCACCGCCGAAGCCTGGACATTGCCACCCTCCTCATCCTCTCCTCTCTTAGCAGAGTATCAGTTGGGATACCGTAGTTGCACGGTACTGTGTTGGACTCATTCATGGTTGGGAGAAATTCAGACGGCCTCTCGAAAACCATGGCTTTCCTCACTCGCCTCCCTCTGGCACAGGAAATGCAGGGAGATTCTCGGACCACGGAGTATGGAACCACTTGACGCTCCGAGCAGTTTTAACTTACGGGGTTTGTTGGTTTCCCTTTTATTGTTTTTTTACCAGTCCACTTCCCTACCCACTTCCCTGTTCACATTTCCCTGTAATAATGTTAGTGCCAAAGGGCAACATTTATCGCTTCTTTCTCATCTTACGAGAAGACACGTACGTAACGAGTAAACCTTGCAATGACGCTTTTACAGACCAACGGAGGGCGTTAGAATCACGGAGATTTTCCGCCTTCCCCCTCCCGATGAGCCAATTTATTGAAATGTTGGCCCGGCGATGCCTGATCTTGTTTGGGAGGACGGTAACCCGGTCTGCACGCAACTGGCTCCTAGAGCACCCTTTTTAGAAATTGGAGAGTGAGGAAAAATAATAATTAAAGGTCGATAGATTTCTAATGTGATCTCACGAGTATCTTGGAAGAAATTACGCCATGTTACAGGGGGAGAGGGCAACGAAGGGCAACTAAGGGCAATTGAGTACGCTGGGATGTTCAACTCAGCATACACCACGGTACCTGCTTGAGAGGGATATCAATTTTTATTTATTTTTCTTCTGAAATATTGATGCCCCCAAGCCAGCTGTTAGTATCCTGACAAGTAGCCATAGGGCTCTAGGCTAAAACATCACGGGAATATCCGGTTCTCCGGTCGATGATTGATAGAGATCGACCACGAAGCCAATATATCGGCTCGCGCATCATGAGCTGTTCACTTATCATTGATAAAGTATTAGTGAATTCGGTCATCACATAGTGCTAGTACTTTTGATACCTTTACCGTTCACCACTCTGGGTACTCTATCATAAAAGGGAAAAAATGATTCATTGGGGGGAGCGGAAGGGACAAGGAGTCATTAGACCCGCTTGAGAGGTTGCCCGAGACACGGCCAAGCACTCGCAGGGCTTCGGGGCACTCAAAGAATCGTCATAGATTCTCGAATGCACTAATACACTCGGATGAAACAAGATATAGCGTTTAGCTCGAAACGATAGGTATTAACATAACATTCGGTATTGTAACCTTTCAGAGTATGTGAATATCTGAACCTACAATACGGTAAGAATATACATAGAGTAAACAGACCACCTCGCAATACGGAGAGGGGCAGCCGGTAGGAGGAGCTGAGGGCCATAGCAAAGCCGGTGGTGGCATATTCATCGACCACTGGACAACGCATCAATTGAACGCCAATAAACCGGCCCAATATCTTGAATCGAGGTGAACTATATAAATCATATCATATTAAAGTGGCAATATAACACGGTCTAAGTATGCATTACACGTAGGACTCACCCAATTAGGCAATTTTATGAGCTGGGAAAAGGGATTGTGGTGGGGAATAATCAGCGGCCAAAACAAATTTCAATGCAATCGATCCCCGTTTGAGTTAGCCCGTGATATGCTTGGAGTACGAGATCATGTCCTCATAGGAACTTTGGATAATTAGTTCTAGGGCAAAGGAAAAAAATAAAAATAAAAATAAAAAGTAAATAAAAGCGAATGGAGGCTAATCGGGGCTGATCTTGCTTATACAATTCGGAGAATTGATCCGTAATCAGTTATAGCATAGGGTACATGGGTGGAGAAATCCCATCGAATTGAAAAAACGAAGATCCAAATCTGGTGGGTGTGCAGGGAGTCCCGAGAAGATCCAAGCTCCCGGTTGTTGTTTTTTCTTTTCTCCTTTTCGGGGTTCAATAGTCGGGGGAAAAAATGAGCTCTAAAATTGAGTGAAAAACTCAAAATTTGTAGTTCCAAGTATGCAGAGAATATCTACGGGAACGAATATTCAGGGAAGGCCATCTCAATTCATACGCTCTACTTAAGTAATAGACTAATGGAGCTTCCCGAACCCTAACCCGGGATTCCCACAGAGCCGCACCTTAATTCCCGGCATGGTTAGTCGGTTACCCGGGCGTTCCGTCTTTCCTCCAGGCGGAAAAAATAAAATAAAATAAAAATCCCGAC
>Ga0307509_10007492_pt1 | contig 14237 bp, 9 predicted proteins | sample 10_EM_MG_FD_202245 | JGI IMG/M metagenome (GOLD analysis project Ga0307509, IMG submission 202245) | Populus trichocarpa ectomycorrhiza microbial communities from riparian zone in the Pacific Northwest, United States - 10_EM | ecosystem: Host-associated > Plants > Roots > Unclassified | place... | reverse complement strand
CTCCGTACCGGTGTCGGCTCGGCGCGGGCGAACGAGCCGCGGCCGTAAGCTGCGGGACAACCTCACCGGTTACGCGTTCCTGATCGGGGCGATCTTCTGCTTCGCCCTCTTCTCCTGGTACCCGATGGTCCGCGGCGTCGTGATGAGCTTCCAGCACACGAAGCGTGGCGTGACCAGCTGGGTGGGCTGGGACAACTACGTCCGCATCGTGCACGACCCGAGCTTCGGGACCGCCTGGCGGAACACGTTCTACTTCACGGTCCTCGCGCTGATCTTCGGTTACGCGCTCCCGTTCTTCGTGGCCATCCTGCTCAACGAGCTGCGGCACGCCAAGGGCTACCTGCGGATCCTGGTCTACCTGCCGGTCATGCTGCCGCCGGCCTCGGCGCTGTTCCTCTTCAAGTACTACGCCTACGACCCGAGCGACGCCGGCCTGTTCAACGCGATCCTCAAGTTCCTGCACCTGCCGACCTCGCAGTGGATGCAGTCGCCCACCATGGCCGTCCCGGCCATGGTGATCGCCTCGACCTGGATGAACATGGGCAGCGCCGTCCTGATCTACCTGGCCTCGCTGCAGAACATCCCCGGCGAGTTGTACGAGGCGGCCGAGCTGGACGGCGCCGGCCTCTGGCGCCGGATCTGGAGCGTGACCATCCCGCAGACCCGGTTGATCCTCGCGCTGTTGGCAATGCTGCAAATCGTCGCCACCATGCAGCTGTTCATCGAGCCGCTGATCCTCGCGAACGGCGCGGGCACCCAGGACTCGGCGACCTCGGTCGCCTACCTCATCTACCAGCACGGTTTCTTCCAGGGCGACCTGAACGGCGCCGCGGCCCTCGGCGTGATCATGCTGCTGGTCCTGGCCGCCTTCTCCGCCGTCTACGTGCGGCTGACCACCAAGCAGGAGGACTGATGGCAGCGGATTCCGGCACCCGGACCCTCATCTCGCAGGCCCAGCTCCGGCGCGGGCGAGGCAAGTTCATCTACTGGACGCTGCTCGGCTTGGTCGTCCTGGGCTTCACGCTGGTCTTCCTCGGGCCGCTGTACTGGATGGTCACCGGCGCGCTCAAGTCAGGTCAGGAGATCGCGCAGACCCCGCCCACGCTCTTCCCGAAGCATCCCGAGACGCGGAACTACGCCGACGCGTGGACGAACCTGAACCTCGGCAAGCTGATGTTCAACACGTTCTACTACGCGGCCGGCGCGGTCTTCTTCCAGTTGGTCTTCGACACCGCCGCGGCGTACGCGCTGTCCAAGCTGCGGCCCGCGTTCGGCAACGTGATCCTCGGCCTGATGCTGGCGACGCTGATGATCCCGGCGATGGTGCTCATCGTCCCGCAGTACGTGACCGCGATCAGCCTGCCGTTCGTGCACTGGAGCCTGATCGACTCGCCGTGGGCGATCTGGCTGCCGCTGATCGCCAACGCCTTCAACATCTTCCTGCTGAAGCGGTTCTTCGACTCGATCCCGGAGGATTTGATCTCGGCGGCCCAGGTGGACGGCGCGTCCCCGCTGCGGACGTTGTGGTCGATCATCCTGCCGATGTCCCGCCCGATCCTGGGCGTGGTCGCGATTTTCTCGGTGACCGCGGTGTGGAAGGACTTCCTCTGGCCGAGCCTGGTCATGCCGTCGGCCGCCACCCGCACGCTCAGCGTCGGCATCTACAACTTCTCCGGTGGCACGCCGATGAATGTGGTGATCGCCGCCTCGGTCATCGCGGCGGTCCCGACCGTGATCATCTTCCTGCTTTTCCAGCGGAACATCATGTCGGGCCTGACCACGGGCAGCCTCAAGGGCTAGCGGCTTCGCCCGTCGTTTACGAAATATCAGTAGAAAAACTGACGGCCTGGTGCCCCGGGTCTGACTATCCATGCAGAAAGCAGGTGCTTGTGTCCACAACAGACGGTGGTCCGTGGTGGAAGAGCGCGGTGATCTATCAGGTGTACCCACGGAGCTTCGCCGACTCGGACGGCGACGGTATCGGGGACATCGACGGCATCCGCACCCACGTGCAGCACCTGCGCGCCCTCGGCATCGACGCGATCTGGATGAGCCCGTGGTATCCGTCGCCGATGGCCGACGCCGGCTACGACGTGGCCGACTTCCGCGACATCGACCCCGTCTTCGGCACGCTGGCCGGGGCCGAGGCGCTGATCGAGGAGGCGCACGCGGTCGGCATCCGCATGATCGTCGACATCGTCCCGAACCACATCTCCAGCGAGCACCCGTGGTTCAAGGCGGCGCTGGCTTCGCCCTCCGCGAAGGAACGCGACTACTTCTGGTTCCGGCCGGGCCGCGGTGCGAACGGCGACGAGATGCCGACGGACTGGCGAGGGGAGTTCGGCGGCACCACCTGGACCCGTACACCCGACGGTCTTTGGTATTTGCATTTGTTCACCCCCGAGCAGCCCGACCTCAATTGGGATCACCCGGACGTGCGCGCCGAGTTCGAGAGCATCCTGCGGTTCTGGTTCGACCGGGGGGTCGACGGCATCCGGATCGACTCGGCCGCGCTGCTGTTCAAGGACAAAGACCTGCCGGAGGTACGGGACGACGCCCCGCACCCCTTCCACGACCTGGACGAGGTGCACGACGTCTACCGGGCCTGGCGCCGGGTGTCCGACTCGTACGCCGGGGATCGCGCCCTGATCGGCGAGGTCTGGATGCCCGACGTCGAGCGGTTCGCCAACTACCTGCGCCCGGACGAGTTGCACGCCGCGTTCAACTTCGACTTCCTCGGCTGCGCCTGGGACCCGGAGCTGATGCGCGCCTCCGTCGACCGCACGCTCGACGCGCACGCCGCGGTCGGCGCGCCGGCCACCTGGGTGCTCTCCAACCACGACGTCACCCGGCACGTCACCCGGTACGGCCGCGAGGACACCACCTTCAGCTTCGACAACAACCTCGACGGCACCCCGGTCGACCTCGAGCTCGGCACCCGCCGCGCCCGGGCCGCCGCGCTGCTGTCCCTGTCGCTGCCCGGCGCCACCTACATCTACCAGGGCGAGGAGCTCGGCCTCTGGGAGAACGAGAACATCCCACCGGAGCAGTACCAGGACCCGATGTGGGCGCGGCGCGGGCACAGCCGTGACGGCTGCCGGGTGCCGTTGCCGTGGAGCGGCGACGAGCCGCCGTTCGGTTTCACGACCGGCATTCCCTGGCTACCCCAGCCGGCCGAGTGGAAGGACCGCACCGTTCAGGCGCAGACCGGCGACCCCAGCTCGATGCTGGAGTTGTACCGGGACGCTATCCGGCTGCGCCGCGCCGAGCCGGGCCTTCATCTGGCCGAGATGACCTGGCTCGACCTGCACCCGCAGGCGCTCGCCTACACCCGCGGCGAGCGTTTCGCCTGCGTCGTCAACATGTCCGGCGCCCCGATCCCCCTGCCGGACCACGAGACCTTCCTGCTCGCCAGTGGCCCTCTCGACGGTGACCGCCTCCCCCCGGACACCGGCATCTGGCTGCGCCTGAAATGAGACCGGCCGGCGCCGGGGCCCACCGCCGGCGCCGGTCCCGTTCTGAGCAGGAGGAGCACCATCCCTGGGGGCTTTTCACGGAAGAAAGGCACCGCTCCCGCCATGCCTAGTATCTCCAGACGACTCCTTGCCGCGGTCGCGGCCGTGGGTGTCGTGGCCGCGATCCTCTCCGCACCCGCCGCCGCCTCCGCCGCCGGGCCCAACCTGGCCGCCGGCAAGACGTTCAGCGCCAGCAGCTACACCGACGTCTACCCGGCCGGCAACGCCGGCGACAGCAACGCGAACACTTACTGGGAGAGCCAGAACAACGCGTTCCCGCAGTGGCTGCAGGTCGACCTGGGCTCGGCCGTCTCGGTCAACCAGCTCGTGCTCAAGCTGCCGCCGGCCACCGCGTGGGCCACCCGCACCGAGACGCTGACCGCCACCGGCTCCAGCGACGGCTCGACGTTCAGCACGCTCAAGGCCGGCGCCGGCTACACGTTCGACCCGGCCTCCGGCAACTCCGTGACCGTCGACCTGACCACCGCCACCGCCCGGTTCGTCCGGCTGACCTTCACCGCCAACACCGGCTGGCCGGCCGGGCAGCTCTCCGAGCTCGAGGTATACGGGCCGGCCACCGGCGACACCACGCCGCCCAGCGCGCCCGGCAACCTCGCCTACACCCAGCCGGCCAGCGGCCAGATCAAGCTGACCTGGTCGGCCTCGACCGACAACGTCGGCGTCACCGGGTACGACGTGTACGCCAACGGCGTGCTGCGCACCAGCGTCGGCGCGGGTGTGCTCACCTACACCGACAGCCAGCCGGACTCGGCAACCGTCGCCTACTACGTGAAGGCGAAGGACGCGGCCGGCAACGTGTCGGCGGCCAGCAACACGGTCACCCGCACCGGCACCCCGGTGACCGGCAGCAACCTGGCGCTGAACAAGCCGATCGAGGCGTCCTCGACCGTCTTCACCTTCGTGGCGACCAACGCCAACGACGACAACACCGCCACCTACTGGGAGGGCAGCGCGTACCCGGCCAACCTCACGGTGAAGCTGGGCGCCAACGCCACGGTCCAGCAGGTCGTGGTCAAGCTCAACCCGGACAGCATCTGGGCGACCCGGCAGCAGACGTTCTCGGTCCTCGGCCGGGAGCAGAGCTCGACGACGTTCACCACGCTGGTCGGCTCGGCGACGTACACCTTCAACCCGGCCACGGGCAACACGGTGACCATCCCGGTGAGCGGAACCGCCGCGGACCTCCGACTCTCCTTCACCGCGAACACCGGCGCGCCCAGCGGCCAGGTGGCCGAATTCCAGGTGATCGGCGTGGCCGCGCCGAACCCGGACCTGACCATCACCGGGATGTCGTCCTCGCCGGCCGCGCCGGTCGAGACCGACGCGGTCACGCTGTCGGCCACCGTCAGGAACGGCGGCACCGCCGCCTCGGCGGCCTCCGACGTCAACTTCTACCTGGGTACGACCAAGGTCGGCACCGCCTCGGTGGGTGCGCTCGCCGCCGGCGCGTCGACGACCGTCTCGGCCAACATCGGCGCTCGCGATGCGGGCACGTACGCGCTGTCGGTGAAGGTGGACGAGTCGAACACGGTGATCGAGCTGAACGAGGCGAACAACTCGTTCACCTCGTCGTCCAACCTGGTCGTGACGCCGGTCTCGTCGTCCGACCTGATCGCCTCGTCGGTCGCCTGGTCGCCGGGCAACCCGTCGGCCGGCAACACCGTGACCTTCACGGTGACCATCAAGAACCAGGGCTCGGCGGCCTCGGCCTCCGGCGCGCACGGGGTGACCCTGACCGTTTTGAGCGGGTCAACGGTCGTGAAGACCCTGACCGGTTCCTACACCGGCACCCTGGCCGCGGGCGCCTCGTCGCCGGCTTTGACGCTCGGCACCTGGACCGCGGTCAACGGGAAATATACGGTTCATACCGTTATCGCGGTCGACGCCAACGAGCTTGCGGTCAAGCAAGCGAACAACACATCGGACAAATCCTTCTTTGTCGGTCGTGGGGCCAACATGCCTTATGACGCGTACGAGGCCGAGGACGGCACGCTCGGCGGCGGCGCGGCGGTCGTCGGGCCCAACCGCACGATCGGCGACCTGGCCGGCGAGGCGTCCGGGCGCAAGGCGGTCACGCTCAACCAGACCGGGGCGTACGTGCAGTGGACGACCCGGAACCCCACCAACACGATCGTCGCCCGGTTCTCCATCCCGGACGGCACCACCAGCTCGATCAACGTGTACGTGAACGGCAGCCTCAACAAGACGCTCCCGCTCACCTCGAAGTACGCGTGGCTGTACGGCGCCGAGGCCTCGCCACAGAACTCGGGCTCCGACCCGCGGCACATCTACGACGAGGCGAACATCCTGCTCACCGGCTCGTTCCCGGCCGGCAGCACGATCAAGCTGCAGAAGGACGCGGCCAACTCCGGCACGATCGCGATCGACTTCATCAACCTCGAGCAGGTTGCCCCGATCGCGAACCCGGACGCTTCCAGGTACGTCGTGCCGACCGGCTTCGACCAGCAGTCGGTGCAGAACGCGCTGGACACCGCCCGGCAGGACACCACCAAGGCCGGCGTCTACCTGCCGGCCGGTGACTACCAGGTCTCCAGCAAGCTCCAGGTGTACGGCCGGCCGATCGTGGTCACCGGCGCGGGCCCCTGGTACACCCGCTTCTTCACCCCATCCACACAGACCGAGACCGACGCCGGCTTCCGGGCCGACTCCGGCGCGAACGGCTCGACGTTCTCGAACTTCGCGTACTTCGGCAACTACACGATCCGCATCGACGGCCCCGGCAAGGTCTTCGACTTCTCCAGCGTCAGCGGCATCACCATCGACAACATCTGGGCCGAGCATGTCGTCTGCCTGTACTGGGGCGCGAACACCGACAACATGGTGATCAAGAACTCGCGGATCCGGGACACCTTCGCCGACGGCATCAACATGACCAACGGCAGTACCGGCAACCTGGTCGACAACAACGAGGCCCGGGCAACCGGCGACGACAGCTTCGCGCTGTTCTCGGCGATCGACGCGGGCGGCGCCGACGAGATCAACAACACCTACCAGAACCTCACGTCGATCCTGACGTGGCGGGCGGCTGGTGTCGCGGTCTACGGCGGTTACGCCAACACGTTCAAGAACATCTACATCGCGGACACCCTGGTCTACTCGGGCATCACGATCAGCTCGCTGGACTTCGGCTACCCGATGAACGGTTTCGGCGCCTCGCCGCCGACCGTCTTCGACAACATCTCGATCGTCCGGGCCGGCGGGCACTTCTGGGGCGCGCAGACCTTCCCGGCGATCTGGATCTTCAGCGCGTCGAAGGTGTTCCAGGGCATCCGGGTGAGCAACGTGGACATCACCGACCCGACGTACTCGGGAATCATGTTCCAGACCAACTACGTAGGCGGTCAGGCGCAGAACCCGATCACGGACACCACGTTCACCAACATCACGATCAGTGGGGCGCAGAAGAGCGGCGACGCGTACGACGCCAAGTCCGGCTTCGGCCTCTGGGCCAACCCACTGCCCGAGGCCGGCCAGGGCCCGGCGGTCGGCTCGGTCACCTTCACCAACCTCCAGTTCAGCAACAACTACCGGGACATCGAGAACCAGACCACCACGTTCACCATCAACCGCAACTGAGCCCGCTCCCTAGGTAAGAGGAAGGGCCCGCGTCACGTCCCCCGCGGGCCCTTCCGCCCCGGTCGGGCTCTCAGTAGGTTCGCTGCATGGAACATCTGACCCTGCCGGATGGCCGCACCCTCGAATACCTCGTCGAGGGCCCGGCCACCGCCATCCCCCTGGTCCTGCACCACGGCACCCCGTCGGGCACGGTCCGGTACGCACCACTCGTCGACGCCGCCATGGCCGGCGGTTTCCGCTTCGTCCAGGCGAGCCGGCCGGGCTACGCGACCTCCACCCCGCAGCCCGGCCGCCAGGTGGCCGACGTGGCCGCCGACACCGCGGCGCTGATGGATGCCCTGGACGCCCCGGCGTTCGTCACCGTCGGCTGGTCCGGCGGCGGCCCGCACGCTCTGGCCTGCGCCGCCCTGCTCCCGGGGCGCTGCCGCGCGGCGGCGACCATCGCGGGCGTCGCGCCGTACGACGCGAAAGGTTTGGATTGGCTCGCCGGCATGGGCGAGGAGAACATCCAGGAATTCGGGGCGGCCGTCGCCGGGCCCGAGGCGCTGGACGCGTTCCTGATCCCGGCGGCGGCCGGCATGGGCGACGTCAAGCCGGCCGACCTGGTCGAGGCGTTCGGCGACCTGATTTCCGAAGTGGACAAGAAGGCCCTGGTCGGCGGCCTGGCCGACTACCTGGCGGCGAGTTTCAACGCCGCGGTTCGGCAGGGCGTCGCCGGCTGGCGCGACGACGACCTGGCCTTCGTGACCGACTGGGGCTTCCGGCCCGAGGACATCCAGGCCCCGCTCTCGCTGTGGCAGGGCGACCAGGACCGGATGGTCCCGTTCGCGCACGGCGGCTGGCTGGCCGAGCACCTGCCCACCGCCGAGCCGCACCTGGTCCCCGGCGAGGGTCACCTCTCGCTGCTGTCGAACTTCACCACGATCGTCGGCGATCTGCGCCGCTTCGCCGGGTAGCCCTCAGGTGTTCCCGCGGCCGGCGAGAACCCGTTGATCGTGACCGCGAGGGAACGCACCGGCCGGAAGCGCGTGACGGGGAGTGAGGGAACGCCTCGCCGGGCAGGCATCTCGGGAACGGCCGCCGCTCGGCGAGGGGCGAGGCCGCCCGTACGATATCTAGATTTCGATGGGCGTAAGTTCCGGCAGTACCTCGGCCGTCGACGGGGTTTGCTTGCGGCGGCTTGCCGTCGGCACCAGGAGCGCGACGGCGATGGCGGCCAGCGCGATCGCCGACAGGATCAGGAATGACTCGGTGTAACCGGATTCGGCGGGGAGGCCCGTCGCGGTCGCGTGGCTGGTGATGATCGAGCTGACGATCGCGGTGCCGATGGAGGCGCCGATCGTGCGGATATTGGTGTTCATGCCGGAGGCGGCGCCGGTCTGGTGCATCGGGACGCTCTGCACGATCAGGCTGATCATCGAGGAGTAGACCAGGCCCATGCCGATGCCGAAGACGCCGCCGGCCAGGGCGACCATCGGCCGGGAGCCGTGCTCGGTGGCCAGCGAGAAGCTGGAAAGCGCCGCCAGCGCGGAGCCGGCCACCAGCTGGATCTTGCTGCTGATCCAGCGGGTCAGCGGGCCGCTCGCCGAGCCGAAGACGGCCATCGTGACCATCATCGGCAACATCAGCAGGCCGGCCTCGGTGACGCTCGCGCCGAAGCCGTAGCCGGACGCCGTCGGCACCTGCATGAGCTGCGGCAGGAAGGCGAAGATGCCGAACATCGCCGCGCCGAACAGCAGGCTGACGAAGTTGGTGGTCCAGACCGCGGGCAGCCGCATCATCCGCATGTCGATCAACGGGTTCGCCGAGCGGACCTCGGCGACGAACCAGGCGACCAGCAGAACCACGGCAAGACCAAGCAATCCGAGCGTACGGGCGGAGCCCCAGCCCCACGTGGTCGCCTTGCTCAGCGGCAGCAGCAGCGCGACCAGCCAGCCGGAGAGCAGCACGGCCGCGAGCCAGTTGACCCGGCCGGGGCTGCGCACCGGGGAGGCGGGGATGAGGAACTTGGCGAGCACGCCGACGACGGTCACCACGATCATCGGGATCCAGAACAGCCAGCGCCAGTTGAGCACGCCGACGATCGGGCCGGCCAGGACGATGCCGAGGCCGCTGCCGGTGGCGATGACCGCGGCCATGATGCCGACGGCGGAGGTGACGCGGTGCGCCGGGAACTCGTCGCGGATGATGCCGAACGAGACCGGGAAGATCGCGCCGCCGAGGCCCTGGAGGACGCGCGCGAAGATCAGCACGCCGATGCTGGGGGCGATCGCGGCGACCAGGCAGCCGAGGGCGATCGCGGCCAGGGCGACGAGGAGGGCGCGTTCCTTGCCGATCATGTCGGCGATCCGGCCTATGAGCGGGGTGGCCACCGACGCGGCCAGCAGCCAGGCGGTCAGCACCCAGGTGACCGTGCCGGTGTCGGTGTGCAGGTCGTGCTGGATGGTCGGCAGAACCGGCGTCACCAGCGACTGCATCAGCGCGAACGCCGCGGCGGCGGCGGAGAGCACGCCGAAGGTCTGATAAAGTCGAGGCATGCCTCCACATTAGCGGAGGGGCGCCTCCGGTTGGCAAGCGTGTTTCGGTGAGTTTCGTAGTGAGGGAGATCTCCATGACGGAGCTGCCCGTTGGGGTGCGGCGGCCCGTCCGGGCCGACGCGCGGCGCAACTTTGACGCGTTGATCGCCGCGGCTCGGGTGGCGTTCGCCGAGAATGGGGCGGATGCCTCGCTGGAGGACATCGCGCGGCGGGCCGGAGTGGGGATCGGCACCTTGTACCGAAATTTCCCGACACGTCAGGATTTGTTCGAAGCGGTGTACGTCTCGGAGATCAATGAGCTCGCCGCGGTTGCGACGGCCGTCTCGGCGCTTCCGCCGTGGGACGCGCTCTATGCGTGGATGAAGCGATTCGTCGAGTACGCCGTGACCAAGCGGGCCATCATCGACGCGCTCAACCGCGAGTCCGAAATGTTCGCTACGTGCCGCAAGGCGATGTATGCCGCGGGTGAGCCGCTTTTCGAGCGGGCTCAAGCGGCGAAGGTGGTGCGGACCGACGTCAGCTTCGACGACGTGCTGCGGATGGTCTCCGGGCTGACGTCGGCGGCGTTCGTGGACGACGGGCAGCGCGAGCGGGTGCTCGCGCTGGCGCTGGACGGGCTGCGGGTTCCCGGCGCTTAGGCGTTTCGCGTCTCGCCCCGCTTGCCTCTTTGTCGGTCTGCTACAGGCGGACCGCGGTTCCGGTTCGGGCGCTCTCGCGGGCCGCGTCCAGGACCGCCATGGTCCGCAGGACATCGGCGGGATCGACCGGGAGCTTGCCCTCGCCGCGGACGGCCCTCGCGAACGCGGGGTAGTAGGTGTCCCAGCGGCCGCGCTCGGTCGGGACCGGGGCGCTGGTCGGGCCGTGGTAGAGCCGGCCCCAGGCGTGCTCGGGCTCGACACCCCAGCGGTCGCCGAGCGTCTTGGGTGACCGGCCGGCCTTGAGCAGGGCCTCTTGGCCGTCCATGCCGTCGATCCCGTCGACGATGTAGGTGCCGGTGGAGCCGCTGACCCGGAAACGTGGGCCGGGCGCGGCCTGGCGCCAACTGCCCCACAGGTGCGACTCGGCGCCGTTGACGTGGTGCAGGGCCACGAAGAAGTCGTCGTCGAGTTCGCCGTTGCCGCGGATCTCGGCGTACACGCGGACGGCCGGGCCGTGCAGCAGCAGTGCCTGGTCGACCAGGTGCGAGCCGAAGTCGAGCAGGGTGCCGCCGCCGGCCGCGGGGACCTTGCGTTCGGGGGCCCAGCGCTCGAACCGCGACTCGAAACGCCGGATCGTGCCGAGGCCGCCTTCGGAAATCAGCTTCCGCACGGTCAGCAGGTCCGAGTCCCAGCGCCGGTTCTGATAGGCGCTGAGCAGCACACCCTTCTCGGCGGCGGCCCGCACGACGGTCTGCGCGCTCGGAGCGTCCAGCGTGAACGGCTTGTCGACGACCACGTTCAGCCCGAGCGCGATCGCCTCCTCGGCCAACGCGGCGTGCGTGGCGGCCGGCGTGGAGATCGCAACAGCCTCGGCCCCCGCGGCAACCAGCGCGGCAAGCGAGTCGAACGCGACAGCGGTCGGGTGCTCCTTGGCAAGCTCGGCGCGACGCTCATCGGAGCGGGTAACCACACCGAGAAAGTCGACATTCTCCGCCGAAGCCAACATCGGGGCATGAAAGATCCGCCCGCCGAACCCATAGCCGACAAGCCCAAACTTGACCGCGTCACTCATTCCGAAGAGATTGCCACAACGTTGCCACTCCCGCCGATCAAGGGGTGGGAAGCGCTTGGCGCGGCCGTCTTCAGGCCGCGACCGGTTGGGCCGGGGGGAACGCCTCGATGCGGTTCTTGCCGGCCGCCTTCGCCGCGTACATGGCAACGTCGGCCCGCCGGGTCAGCTCGATGACGGTGATGCCGGGGTCGGCCACCGCGACGCCGATGCTCGCGCCGACCGTCACAGTGGCGACGGTCAGCGTGACTGGTGCGGCCAGCGCGGCGCAGAGCCGTTCGGCGGTGCGCTCGGCGTCGGACGGGTCGGCGAGATCGGTCAACAGCACCGCGAACTCGTCGCCGCCGAGCCGCCCCGCCAGGCCACGCCCGGCCGTCACCGCGGTCATCCGCTCGGCGACCTGAATCAGAAGCTCGTCCCCGGCCGCGTGCCCGTAGCAGTCGTTGACCTGCTTGAAGTCGTCCAGATCGACGTTGAGCACGGCGGCCATCGTCCCGGCGGCGAGCGCCTGGCCGACGGCGCCGATGAACTTCGCCCGCGTCGGCAGCTCGGTCAAGTGGTCGTGGTGGGCGCGGTGCTCCAGTTCGGCGTGCGCGTGGCAACCCTTCTCGGCGAGGATGACCTGGTGCGACAGGTTCCGGAGCGCGTCCAGCACCTCGGGCCTGATCCGCTGACGGCCGGCCACGGCGATGAAGGCCTCGGCCACCGCGGGATCGGCGCCCAGCGAATCCAGGTGCCACGCCTTGAAGCCCGGCACCAACGCGGTGAGCACGCCATGATCGGTGACGACGTCCGGGCCCAGCACCCGCCCGCGGATGTCGGGCGGCCCGCCGATCACGGTGGTCACCTCTAGACCGCCGGGCGCGCGGCGCAGCACGACCAGCGCGGTGCCGGGGGAGAGGGCGACCACTTCGTTGGCCGTTTTGCGGCCGATGTCGCGGATCTGTTCGGCATCGGTGATGCCCAGCATCGCGACGCCGGCCCGGGCGAGCAGCGACTCCCGGGCGGCGGCGCCCTCCTGCCGCTGGAGCGAAAGGTAGATCCCGCGGGCCAGCACGGACATCAGCAGCAGCTGCGGCAGCACGCCGACGACCGTGGCGGAGTTCCAGGGCATCATCCGGTCACCGGTGAGCGGGGTGACGGCGATCGCCGCCGGGATGCTGATCAGCGCGCCTGCCACCCGGACCAGCCACAGTGCCGTCGAGCCATACAGCGACATGACGATCGTCGACGACAGCGCCAGCGCGGTGGTGGCGACGGGGTCCTTGAGGCCGGCGCCGCCGACGGTGATCAGGACCGGCAGCGGCACCGCGGTCCACCAGCTCGACCGGCCGTGCAGATAGGTGCCGACCAGGATCAGGAACATGACGAGGATCGAGGCGGAGGCCAGCCGGAGAAACGCCGGGGACCGCATCGCGTTGCCCATCTGCGGTAACTGGATGAGTGACGCAACGCTCCCGATCGCCACGGCCACCAGGCGGGTCCGGTCGAGGCTGCCCTCGGGGAGCGCCACCCGTCGCAGCCATTTCCTGCTCAGCCTCACCGCGGTTTCTTCGGCCGCGCAGCGTCGCACTTGAGTGCGCGACGAGTGATCCTTCCTGTCGGATGCGTGACCTCTGCCAGCGAAAAGTACGGCGGGTGGGTAAACATGTGCCCCATGAAGCCCGCGCAGATGGAACGCACCCCCTTCGCTGACCTGGACAGTCAGCCCAGCGAGATGACCGCCATGCTGCTCGCCGCGCTCGAGGCGATGGGCCGCCATCCCGAGATCCGCCGGGTACGGCAGACGGCCTGGCAGGCGCTGCGCCCGCAGCCGGGGGAGCGCTTGCTGGACGCGGGCTCCGGCGCGGGCGACGTGGCGCGGTGGCTCGCCACCAAGGTCGGCCCGGCGGGCGAGGTCGTCGCCCTCGACTACTCGGCCGCCACCATCGCGGCCGCCGTGGAACGGCACGACGGCAGCAATGTCCGCTACATGACCGGCGACGTCTCGGCGCTGCGTCTGCCCACGGACAGCTTCGACGGCGTCTGGTGCGAACGGGTGCTCCAACACGTCGACGACGCCGACGTGGCGCTCGCCGAACTGATCCGCGTGACCCGCCCCGGCGGCCGCGTCTGCCTGGTCGACACCGACTGGGACTCGCTCGCCTTCGACGGCGTCCCGTCCCGGCTCGCCGCGACGATCGTGGCCCACATGCACGGCAGGCTCACCCCGACGCAGCGCGACATGGGCCGCACCCTGCGCCGCCGGCTCGTCGGCCGACAGCTCGCCGACGTCACCGCAACGCCCGTGACCTGCCTTTTCGGCGACCCCACCTCGGCCGCCGTGGTGCTGCCCATGATCAACCCGCTGGTGCCCGAGGAGGTGTGGATGACGCCCCCGGGCGTCCGCGACGAGTGGTTCTCGTTCGTCGACGCCGCGGGGGCCCGCGGTGACTTCCTGGCCGTGCTGACGATCTGGGTCGCCTCGGGAACGGTCTAACCGTTGCGCTTGACGGCGATGAGCGTGATGATCGCCCCGATCACCAGCAGGGCGGCCACGACGGCCGCGGCGATCTTCGCGGCGCTGTACGGCCGCTCGCCCGCCACCTCGCCCGTGCGCGCGTTGACCAGGATGTTGTAGGTCTTGCCGGCGTGCAGGTAACACGCCACCCAGACCGGCAGCAGCATCAACTTGAACATCACGTCGTGGTACGCGGTGTCGACCGTGTGCACCCGCTGCTCGTCCCCGCCGATGTCGTCGCTGCAGTCGCCGCGGATCACCGGCGCCATCCGCTCTTTCGCGGTGGCCAGCCCGGCCTCGGGCTCGACGTCGTAGCGCAGCGTCTCGTGGCCGGCCAGATACTCCGGCCGGTAGGCCTCG
>Ga0307509_10007491_pt1 | contig 14237 bp, 16 predicted proteins | sample 10_EM_MG_FD_202245 | JGI IMG/M metagenome (GOLD analysis project Ga0307509, IMG submission 202245) | Populus trichocarpa ectomycorrhiza microbial communities from riparian zone in the Pacific Northwest, United States - 10_EM | ecosystem: Host-associated > Plants > Roots > Unclassified | place... | reverse complement strand
GATAAGACTCATACCTCTAGAGTTCAATAACAACCCATAGTAATGCTACAAATCAAGGGGAGAAGGTCCGGGCTGGTTACTGAGGTATTTGTCTCGAAAGCACCCTGGCCTTCTGAGACTACCTGAGTACCACTAGGAAGACTACTCTACAACCCGTAGGCTAGAATATACTCCTAGATGCCCGAGAGACCATATATGAGTGACCTCCATTTTGGCGGTTACCCATACTCCCCTTATATATCCTGCGAACGACATTCAGTCGGACGGACCGCGACGACTTATACGGTGTTACGGCAGCTGCTCCAATGACCTCTTTTAACTAGTAAACGAGCAACTACACAGCCATCTGCCTTTGCCGCGCCGTCCCAACGCTGGGGCCAGAGGGGGGTGTTAGCAAAACCCGCCCAAGTTCAATAGCATGTTCGGGCCACTCTTACATAGGCGTGGGGCCTCCCCGCGTAGATGCGTGTGCGCCCAAGAACACCTAAGAGCACATAGACTGTGAGGCAATCGACCTCTAAGTTCTAGGATGACTTTGCGGGTGAAGGTAGGGTAACTGGGACACCACAGTAGGGTAACTGGGGTCCATGGACATAATGACCAAATTCGCAAGGTAGGGTAACTTTGCCTTCTTATGCCTATAACCGCTCAGGAAGTCCTCCCGGCGACCACAGAAGTCGTCTCGGAGGTCCGTGTAACATTCTCATAATTCTCTTGACCTTATGCGAATGTTTTCCCGAACGGTTACCCTGCCTAGTAGAGTACCTCAAGGCTACTCAACAGTTGCCTAGGCCTTATCCTAGGTTTACCAGCTATTTGTATAATGTATACGGGACCATACCACCTCTGGTTACCTCTTTGTATACCATTTGGGCAAAGGTGATAGTGATTGTAGCTACCTATCGTAGGGTCGTTACACCAAATGCTTTGTTCATCAACAAGAGGAGAAAGGATTACCGGGAATGAAACTGATGCCCCGCGCAATCGTAGGATATCTGATTGGTTATACCTCTTCCTATAAGATATATAGGATCTATATCCCATTCCAGCACAAGGTAACAGAAACTCGACAAATCCATTGGACAACCAAGACGATAACAGCACTTGGAACACCCATTGAACACCTCCTTGACATGGCATCATATGCTACTGTCTACACCATATCCCGTCCAATGGCTACAACTACAGTTGAAAAGCCTAATGACCAGGACTGGCACGGACAAACTATACTACCAACATCAAAGGACTTTTCTTCCTCACAGCCCTCTAAGGAATTCTCGTCCACTGAGGATTCCCTTCTAGAACTACCTGAACAATCTGCTACTCTACCCGCACCTCCGGCACAGGTCCAACCGCAACAACAGCAACTTGCGCCTGTCGTACCTTCAGTGGAAATGCCTGGACCTTCAAGCCGTTCTGCAAGAATCTGAACAAAACTCCAAACAAGTTATAAATGGCAACTCGGTCATCGAGTTCAACTGGTGGCTAGCATCATTCCTGATGAGCACCCTACCACCTATCGCCAAGCTGTAAATAGCTAGCTTAAGGAACAATAGACCTTGGCCATGAACGATGAGATCAATGCACTAAAGAAGAATAAACCATTTGACCTTGTCAATAAACCAACGTGACGGAACATTGTGGGTAGTAAGTAGGTATTTAAAACCAAAAGAAATGCTGACGGTACTTTGGAAAGATTTTGAGCAAGAGCCGTTGCACAAGGATTTTCACAAGCCTCCAGCTTCGACTTCAAAGACATCTTGGTCCCGGTCATTTATGATGGATCACTCCGACTACAACTTGCAGTATGCATCAGAAACACATGGCGACCGTGTCTATTTAACATCTAATCTGGTTTCCTTAATGGTAAATTGAAAGAAGAAGTTTACATGCGACCGCCACCAGGGTTCAGTGACGGAGACAAAGTGTGGAAACTTAACCGATGCCTATATGAACTTAAGCAATCTGCAAACGAATAGTATGCTCTCTTCGCTAAATTCTTGACCTTCAGAGATTTCCCCGCGTCACATCAAGACTCTTGCATGTTTATCCACCATAAGTTCAACTGTTACATTTCGCTTTAGGTGCACGTTATTGAAATATACTCAGCCTGTACCCCTCACCTAACCACTCTCATCAAAGACCAGAAAATGGCATTTGAGATCTCTGCCCTTGAGGAAGCCTCATTTCTACTTGGCCTACATATCACGTATATATCAAACAGTATCGCTCTTACCCAGGAAGCTTACATCGGTACTATCCTCAGCCGATTTGGAATGCAAAACTCGAATACAGTATCTATCCCCTTACCAAAAGGCATTACACTTCCAAAAGGGACTACGGAACAACCAAAAGACCAAGTTACTCTATGCCAATCGATGATAGGCTGTCTAATGTACCTCGTCACAGGCACAAGACCCAATCTCCCGTATACAATTTCATTTCTCGTACAATTTTCATCTTGCCCTACCGAAGCACATATAAAGACTGCTAAACCCGTCTTTAGATATGTTAACGGAACGCGAAATGTTAGCCTATTTTACCCGTAGACAACAACAAACACTATCAATCTCTATGTTGATGCTGACTTTGCTGGCTACCTTGACTCTAGAAGATCTACCTCCGGTTAAATTGTTCTATTCAATAACTGTTGTATCTCCTGGCTCTCGAAGAAACAAGCCTCTGTCGCCAAATCAACTACCGAAGCAGAATTCGTTGCTTTGTTCTACAGTACTCACCATATCCGATGGCTTCTTGAATGGCCTCGCGGACCTTCGCCTTCTTGTTTCTATTGCTATGCAGACTGACAATACCAGTGCACATTGCTTAGCTGCATCAGCAAAAATGATTTACCTGCGTCCTGAGGGTCCTGTGCATCTGACCCACAGGATGCTCAAAATGTCAACCACTATGCTGGATGTGGCGCGAGCATGATTGTGCATCTGGACGTACTCAGGATTCAACCGGGTACCCCACCTAATATTCAGGTGGTGCTTGGACGCAGCACTACTCCTTCTGAACGTTCTTCAAGGGTCCGCCCTTTACCCGCTCCTGACCTAGGTCACAATTTATTTTATAACTTGGAAGTCCTTGTAGCTAGCCTTCTATTATATTTCTAATTCTAATATATTTAAATACAGGCTTCTCCCAGGCATACCAAACCAAAGACCCACCTTAAAGGCCCCCCCTTCAGAAAACTCTGTAGTGTGATGGAGAATAGTCGTATTGAGACGTTCTTTACGGCGCCTCATAGCTGGGATGACATAGAACCATGCCCCAAAAGGACCCTGTGATCGCACACCAGATGCTAGCGGAATCTAGCTTTAAGGTCAGTGAGCATTAGACCCCTACCAAAAAAGAATGCGGCATAAGAACCCCCCCCTCATATGACTCTGTAGCACCATGGGGAATGGTCGCATCAGGACGTTCTTTATTGTGTTGGATAGCTGGGAGGACGTGGAACGACCTCCTAAATGGGCTCCATGATCGCACATCAAATGTTGGCGGAATCTGGATTCAAGGTCAGCGCTCATTAGACCCCTACTAGAAAAGAACCCGGCATAACAACCCCCGCCTCACGAGCCTCTCTAGCACCATGGGGAATGGTTGCATCCAGACGCTCTTTATGGTGTTGGATAGCTGGGAGGATGTAGAATAACCTCCTAAATGGGCTCCATGATCGCACACCAGACGCCAGCGGAATCTGGTTTTAAGGTTAGCGCTCACCAAACACTAAAAATACCCGGCATAAGACCCCCCCCTTCAGAAGACTTTGAAGCACCATGGGAAATTATCGTATCGGGACGTTCCTTACAGCATTCGATAGCTGGGAAGGTGTAGAATATGGTCCCAAAGGGGCTCAGTAATCGCATATCCGATGAGGGTGGAATCTGGCTTCAAATTCAGCGCTCGCTAAAGCCCTCAAAAGACCCGGCATCAGGTTACTCCATCAATGATAGTAAGGTCAGGATGGATCTCATACTGGTGTGTAGCTGTTGTGAAGCTTAATATGATGCAGGTATTGGATTCAGAATCAATAAATAGAGTGGTTGTGGTGGAGTCTCCAGGCAGGTGAGGCTATGAAGAGGGAGTAGGTAGGTGAGTGATGAAAGAAAAGTGCGGAGTGGTGTTGCGCGCATCGCGTCAGAGGCTAGGTGCCGAGAACCCACACCAAACTGTGCTGACTAAAGACTGCTAGAGCTATCACTAACTTTCAGACTAGGGTGAGCTGGCATTGTTGCCTTCAGAAATATCAGAAGTAAATTCAGAAGAGCGGTAGTGGTGTGAAGTGCCTCCAAATGAGCATTAGTGTTGTGAAGTGCGTCCAGAAGGAGTGGAGGTATGTCAACTTGCCTCCGGACGCCATTTGGGGTTGCAATACACCGCCAGAGTCACGGGATGCAGCGGACTCAAGAACGACCTCGAGACGCGGAGTGAGCGGATCAGATGCAGGTTACTTTTTTGCTGATGTTTCTACTCTCAAATCAACGTTCAAACGAAGCATATTGCTGTTGACTTCTTTATCAAACACGAAGCTCCAGAAGACAACTTGTTCATTCTCCTTAAGGTTGACTCGGTTAACAATCTCACCGACATCTGCACCAAAATCTTAGCGAAACACAGGAATGAACGGATGGTTGGTTTATTGGGCCGTTGATAATGTGGGGAAGTGTTGAAATTTTCTGTATATTTCCTGGTATATTTTATGACACTACTGTGTATTTCTTTACTTAGTTTGTGTTTCGGCTACGCCTGTGCACCACCTACATTACTACAGCTAAGACCTAGATTATGGTGTTTTATTGTTTATTTCAGGGTTATATTTGGGATTTAACATGTGCTTTCCTATCAGGTGTTTAGGATTTTATGGTTGTTTATGCATCTCTTATGCATCACTCTTGATCATGATATTTCTAATAATCTCCTCATACCCTTATAGATTCGTGCACATTGTTTGAGATTTACTTGGAAGGTTGTGAGGATCAAACATGTTCGCACTTGTGTTTCTTAGATTGTTTTCCCTATATTTCCATTGCTTTTATGAGCTCGCTCTTTTGTATAAATATAGTTGCTACAGCCTACCTCGCTTAGGGGAATAAGAATCAGAACTCCTACCAATCTGCTCTCCTACATCCTCCTTGCTTAGCGTGTTAGGCAATCCCCCTTGCACTTGCATAGTATTATCCACATAGAAATGATTGTGCCTATGGTGTTTACATTTTGAACAAAGATCTTTTTGAAGTGACCACTCTTAAAAGTACTATCACAGAGTAATTGTTTCTTAATATGAAATAAAAACGAAATTTCTGGATTCTCTATATTTTAAACTAATTTGAGCTGAACCTTCAGAGTATTATGTCTATTCTTTATAGAGAAAATAAAATAAAGATATTATTTTTCACTATTTGCCACAGGTAAGCAGGATGTCGGTAATAATTGGTTTTCTCGTAAATGACATTAATATTTAATAAATGTCTTCCTGATTCCCAGATTTCTGTAGCAAAACAAACTTGCCTTATAATAGCCTCTTTACAGGCCTAATTTGCACTAGCCTCAGAATTGTTTTGTCATGATGAGCCATTTCTCAAGATTGTAGACTACACAGACTCTTAAATATCATAAGGTTGTAAGCCAGGGTCATACCATAAAGTGATAGCAATGTCAGGACTTGAGACAACTGATCAAAAATAGTCTAGTTGTTCAACATATTGAAATTATAAGAGATATAGGAAATTGTCAGTTTTTGCCATATTGGAATCTATTTTAGGATATCTTCTACTATCTATTGTAATGTTTGTTTAGAAGAGTAGATATTAAGCATTGTTGGGTTAAAATCTTCCTGGGCGGAATCTTGTACCAGTAACCAAGCATTCTGAGCTGATTGAGTATTCTACTGGAAATCAACTCCACAGTATAGAGTGTGAGTCCAGACTCACAATTCCTGTATAATTCACTTTGCATTTTCAGTAACGGCGTAATATGAGCTGCTGCACAGTGGGCTCACAGCAGGATGTGTCCGTATCATCTACCAGATTTGTCAGGTAATGTATCAACCAAGCATCAGAAGGTGAACCGTTTCTCTTCTTTATATCTATCATATTGTTTCTTACTTTTTACTAAAGTAGTCCGTCAGTGCTGAAAGTCTTCACCATACTGTATCTAACATGTTCACTTTTTCAGCCACCATACTTGATTACTATTTGCATAAAGCCCCCTTTTCAAGGTTTGTTCCCACTCTGGAAACCAGAAGTCAAAGTTGTGGGATTCTAAGGCTGGATTATGCAAGCCATGTACAGTCATGTTTTTGACCACACGAGCAAACGTGACCACAATTATGGTTTTTCCACTTTCTATCTCAATCTGTAGACAGAATGCTATAGTATCAATACATCTACAAAATAGAAATATGACTTCATCTTAACATCAGACACAGAAGGAAATGCAAGCAAGATTCCCAAACCAACAATATCCACCAGTCAAAACCTGTCCATTGAACCTCCAATACTCCATCCACCGATTTTCTCGAAACTAATAAAACGATATCAGCCACCAATCAATCCCTGGCCTAGTGTACTTATACCTCCTATCCTAGTGCTTAAGGGAAACTACATTATTTAAACCAACAGGAAATAGTTGAAGGACTTTCTCACAAATGGTTACTAAGGGGGGCAGATTTGACATTACTGATACTTAGTGGTCATAGCTATGTAAAGCTTTCAACCTATCATGTCACCTTTACTGGTAGCTCTCAAATGAGGTGAACTTGCAATTCATAGTTATCATATGATTGGTTATTGTTTATATGACTCACTATTGTAAGTGATAAGAATATAATAACACCTTCACACATGATACACATTATGAGTCATTGTTTTCTCTGATGTAATACAATTAGTTCCTATGATTTATTTTATAAGTTATGAATGATTCATGGTATGTTATGCAGTAACTCATAGTAGTCAACTAATGTATTTCAGGCATGACTTGCATACACGTAATAGCACCATATAAGTTATAGAGTATAAGATACCAGGGTTAGGGATGTGGGATGGAGTTTATTTAAGGGTTGTCTCAAACCCAAGAGTTAGAGTTCTTCATTCCACTATTTATGTACTTCCTTACACTTTACTGTTTTATCAATACAGCCTCTTTACTTCTCACTTATATGTCAGCATTTAATTTTATAATAACAGAATACTGCACCTCTCCCCATTCTAGTATCTTGAGTATAGGTACTAGAGACTATGTGATTATTTTAATTGAAGAAATGGGGTATAGGATAGCCTTAATGATAAAGAGCGGATATACTAAAGTTCTATGGGGACAAAACCTATAAGATTGTCTAATAATGAATGTAAGTCGGTCGTTACCTATTGCATAATAACATATATGTGTTAGGATTGTTAGAGGCTTAAAGTAAAGTCAATTGAATACTATTATGAAGTGGATGAAAAGTGGTACTGGAGAAATATAAAACTAGTAGGTGAGGATGCTACTGAGGTTGAGGGGAAATTGGTTGAGTGTTGTACCATTACTATTAAGTACCACCATCTAATTTGACCATTATTTCTAACATTTACATTAAACATGCTTCAATATGAAATAATAATAAAAAATAAAACTAGGAGAGATTTCTAACATCGCCAGCACTAATCGTCAATAATCACTATTCTTATTAAAGAGTAACTAATAATGTGAATTTCTAGAATGGATAATCTATCAAGCCTATCTTATTGGCAAAATTGAATATATTCCAAATGAAGACATACAATCATCTTTAAACAGGGGTGGAAAGACTGCCAAGTTCTCCAATGTTTTTAAATCAGTGATTGCACTGCATGACCTTTAGTCATATGGTGTGATCTTTTGTCCTGTCACTATCTATTATTACTTGTCAAAGCATGGACATGAGAAGGATCGGCAGCGTACTCAATAGCCCAGTCAGTGAATCCTTGGGGAAGCCAGGACTGACAATTTCAAATAGTGTCTTTTTTAAGTGGTACAAAGGACTATGCTAGGGAAGGTGAAGACTGGACAGACTATAAGGTACTATAGTTCTAGTGCTTAGACCTTCTCTACTAGTTAAGTAAAGATCATATATTTTCAAATAGATTCTATTCATACCATGAAACAGCACAAGTACCATAATCTATCATGATATACTGTCTCAAGATGTTCCCCATGATTACTTTCTATCTTTAGAAGTTTCCTGCTGTCTCTTACCCTTTCCGCTGGTTGTCACTCATCTCAGAAAGTCGTGTTAACAGCTGGTGTCTTCTAATGTACATCCTGCTATCCACTCTTCCTACCCTGAACAAACCTGTTTTACCAAGTAGGACCTGCTGTACTGCCTAAATATGGCAATCCTTTACTTTTTCCATCACAAACTGACTCCCTCGAGCTGTCCTGTAATCTCCTGAGCTTTGGCACTTCTATCGTATAGGCCAGGCCAGGTTTCCGGAAAGTCAAAAATACAGATATTGGGTTTATTAACCTTCATATCAAGAACTGTTCCAAGGGTCGACCACATACCATGCTCATATTTATACCAAATCACAAATATCCTGAAGGAGAAGATACAAGCTGCCCTCAACAGGCTGGTAATCACCAAGCAGTTTCAAAATATTTTAGAAGATGAGGTTGTACAGTATGGCCTTAAGCCAGAAGATGTGATACCTTGTCTTAAGGTTGAATATCACTAAGTGTTCAAGCAGGATGATGGTCATCATAGAGTCATTACCCTTTGCACTAAAAAACAAACAGACAACAAACTTGGTACTGTGATAAGGTTCCTTAAACTTCAGGAGACCTGCAGTGATGGGCTCAAGTGGAGAGTAAGGGCGAAATGAAAAGCGGCAGGGTTGGAGAAGGAGGAATAGAGTTCCAGGAGTTTAGGTTTTTTTTTCCTTCTTTGAATTGAGCACACAACAAGCTCCTTGTGCTGTTTTTTTTTCTTTCCTATATGTAAATACCAGTTGGAGACAGACTGTGTAATAGGGATTCCTGTATGCAGTTTTGGAAGATTTTGAACTGTCAAGTCTCTTGGAGAGTAGTGGAAAATAGTGGCGTACATCAGGCTTGGGTGACTGTGTCGATCACTGTTGGAGGGTACCAGCTGATATCGAAAAAACCATTATCGGGGAGTCCGGTAAATACCTTCCCTGTCCTCGCTATTACAAGGAAGGCAATGTTATTAAAGCGCTTCAATCGCAGGCTGATGATAGTTCATCTGTTGAAGAAACCCAGAGCTCCCGCTAAGGCTGCCAATTGCACCATGGACTGAGCGGTAGATGGGACAGGTATCAAAGGCGGTGTGTAGGCTTACCAAGTTATGTTGGAGGCCTGTCGTGCGGCTATTTCTACAACCTTCCCAAATGTTGCCACAGGCGAGATACTAGTTTCACAAGGTTTTTGAAGTATGATTTATCCCCCTATTGTCTTCTGCACTCAATAATTTTATCATCCAACACTACCAAACTCCGTCAACTAATCTTCTACAATATCCTGAATAGCCTGGAGCGAAAAAATATCAAAAGAACCTAGCCCCTTTGCTAGGAAGACAAATGCTCTTAACACCACCGGCTCCCTAAACTACGACACTGTTATTAAGAGTTCTGGATAGAGGAAGATTCGTCAGGTGACATGCAGAAGCACGAAGAAGTCAAGGAGGAAGTGTATGTATATTGATCGAAGGCTTAACGGTCTTACTTCTTTATCTATGGAAAAGTACTAGGTTTATACAGAAAATACAAGATGTCTCCTGCACACTCAACTCCTGTCCCCAGGATACAGAAAAGGTTTCAACAACACCCTTTAATGACAAGAAGTCCATTGGTTGAAGGTATACCATCAGCGGTGTTGAAACCTTTCTGTATATTTTCTAGTATATTTCATGACTCTACCATCTATTTTTTTACTTTGTTTGTGTTATGGCTACACCTGTTCACCACTTACATTACTACAGCTGAGATATATATTATTGTGTTTTATTGTTTATTTCAGGGTTATATTTAAGGATATAACATGTGGTTTCCTATCAGATATTCAGGAATTTACGGTGGTTTATGCATCTTTTATGCAGCACTCTTGGTTATGATATATCTAATAATCTCCTCACACCGTCATGGATTCTTGCACATTATTTGGGGTTTACTTGGCAGGGTTTCAGTGTTAAACATTTTCACACTTATGTTTCTTAAATTGTTTGCATCAACAAAAAAGTATCATGCGTCTAATCTGGTAGCGCCGCGTCTGGACGTGTATCATGTATACATGTTCCAGTAACTGTATACAGCTGTAACGGGGGCACCCTATAGAGAGGTGAACTCTAAGGTTGCGACCGCACCAAACACTCAAAGTAGAAGATAAAGATGAGGTAAAATAATTCAAAAGAATCAACGGTAAAACTTAATATATTTAAGTTCGAAGCTTCACTCAATTTAGTTCTCTTGAGGAAAAGTTGGTTGTCGAAGTAGAATGCCAAACGCTTAAGCTTAAGTAGATATCCGATTTAAGCCTTTGACATTCACGACTACTTCCGACCTTTGTGCAAGCACCCTGTCCTGCTCTGGGTGTGTCCGAGGTGTACCCTCCATCAGGATTTATCCTGCCGGAAGTGTCGGACCAACTCGGGTACGCTTAACTCCGTCAACAGGATATGAGTTTCTGCAATGTATCTCCAATACAACCGCAGGTGGAAAAACTCTTCCTATCGAAGTCATACCAGTGGCTAGCTGTTATGACAACAACCACAGTCAATACCTAGGTGGTGGACTCACATGCCCAGTGGCAGTTTCGTCTATACAAGCTATGCAGTCCATCATTTAATCTACGCGACTATCCAATGTGATAAATTGGCGTGCAAGCTCCCCCGGTGAGATGTAGCCGATGGTTGGCTAAGTGGGCGCTACCCATAGCCAGCCTCTCGGGACATACTCTACCGTGATAAGACTCATACATCTATAGTCCAATAACAACCTATAGTAATGCTACAAATCAAGGGGAGAAGGTCCGGGCTGGTTACTGAGGTATTTGTCTCGAAAGCACCCTTGCCTTCTCAGACTACCTGAGTACCACTAGGAAGACTACCCTACAACCCGGAGGCTAGAATAGACTCCTAGATGCCCGAGAGACCATATATGAGCGACCTCCATTTTGGCGGTTACCCATACTCCCCTTATATATCCTGCGAACGACATTTTGTCGGACGGACCGCGACGACTTATACGGTGTTACGGCAGCTGCTGGAATGACCTCTTTTAACTAGCAAACGAGCAACTACACAGCCGTCTGCCTATGACGCGCCGTCCCAACGCTGGGGCCAGAGGGGGGTGTTAGCAAAACCCGCCCAAGTTCAATAGCATGTTCAGGTCACCCTGACATAGGCGTGGGGCCTCCCCGCGCAGATGCGTGTGCGCCCAAGTACATCTAAGAGCCCATAGAATGTGAGGCAATCGACCTCTAAATTCTAGAATGACTTTGCCGGTGAAGGTAGGGTAACTTGGACACCTCAGTAGGGTAACTGGGGTCCATGGACATAATGACCAAATTCGCAAGGTAGGGTAACTTTGCCTTCTTATGCCTATAACTGCTCAGGAAGTCCTCCAGGCGACCACAGAAGTCGTCTCGGAGGTCCGTGTAACATTCCCATAATTCTCTTGACCTTATCCAAATGTTCTCCCGAAAGGTTACCCTGCCTAGTAGAGTACCTCAAGGCTACTCAACAGTTGCCTAGGCCTTATCCTAGGTTTACCAGCTATTTGTATAATGTATACGGGACCATACCACCTCTGGTTACCTCTTGGTATACCATTTGGGCCAAGGTGATAGTGATTGTAGATACCTATCGTAGGGTCGTTACACTACTCCCCTCTTCTCTTGGTCTGTCCTCAGACCGTCAACGTCGTCTCTTAGTTCCACGGTTTGGATAGTCTATAACCCTATGGTGTTTAGGTTTAGACGGATACCTCTCATGGAACTGGTGCAATGCTTGCATTGCGGTATCTTCTAACATCTCAAACGGTTCGCAAGAATTCTCTTCTGGACCGTATCCTTCCCAAGCAACCATATATTGCATAAAGCGGTGTGGAAATTTTGACTAATGATTCCCATACCATCTGCTATCAACCACTTCCGCAACCACGTAGCTAGGCTCATTGTCCACTATCTCTGGTGTTGGTATTTTCTTTTGAGGCCTGCCCACAGGATCCTCACGATAGGGTTCCAACAGACTAACATGGAATACAGGATAGATGTCCTATCTCTCCGGCAGCTCAACCTCATAGGCCCTAGACCCTACTTTGCGTTTGACAACAAATGGTCCAAACATCTTATCGTCTAGTTTTCCATAGGCCTTTTTGTACGGAGGTTCTTCCGGTTTAGCATAACCCTATCCGCTTTATTAGCTCTGCCCTGTGAGACATCTTCTAACATAACATATTCCGGAGCTGGCTGTCTCTTTTGATCATGCCATGTCCGTTGTCTTTCCTGTGCCTGCTTTATTGTCACTCGGATCTCTTGCCACGTACCTTCCCAATCCTTCACAACGAGCTCGCTGTCTGCGTGAATTCCTTTGTTATCTGACACTATCCCCGACCACTGAGTCTGTGGAGAGAATCCATAATTTATTTCAAAGGGGCTAGCCTTTGTGGATTCTGACATTGAAGTATTATACGCATGTTCCGCTAAAGGAAACAGCGATACCCAATTGTCTTGTTGATATGAACAATAACTTCTTAAATATAGTTCAAGTGTCTGATTAACCCTTTCAGTTTGCCCATCACTTTCTGGGTGGAATGCGGTAGAGAGGTTTAGCTTTACTTGCAATAGCTGCATCAGGCTTGTTCAAAACTACGACGTGAATCGGGTATCTCGGTCAGAGACAATTGATTCAGGAAGCCCATGCAGGCGCCAGATTTCTTTCATGAACGTCAAGGCCAATTCCTTAATGTGTTCCTCCGTCGTTAGCGGTATTAAATGTGCCATTTTGGAGAACCTGTCTACGATGACCCATATCTTTGTATACCCGTCGGACTTAGGTAAACCCACAATGAAGTCCATGGATATTGCCGTCCATGGCCTCATGGGAACTTCTAAAGGTTCTAGGAGTCCAAACTTCTTGTGCTGAATGACTTTATTACGTTGACATACATCGCAAGAGCGAACGTACTCGGTAATGTTTTCATCCATCTTTGGCCAATAGAAGTTAGCCCTAACCCTACCAATGGTCTTGTATGTTCCGAAGTGTCCAGCAATCTTTGAATCATGTTCTGCCTCCATGATCGTTCACCTTAGACCTTCGTCCTTTGGAATGTACCACCTGTTTTTATACATGAGCAAGTCCTTTTCGATACTAAAGTTTGTATCGACCTTACCATCGCCTTTGAGGAGTGCCTTTAGCGTTGCTAAATAGGTTTCATCACTATCAGCTGCTTTCATAAGAGCCTCATGAAATGTTGTCTGTAACCGCAAACCTTGGCAAGTCTGCAACACATGTGGTCGCAAGATGACAGGCTCCTCTCCAATATACTGTCCAGGGCGAAAAAATGTAAAAGGTTCGGAATCACTCACCCCTTCAGGGCGCTAGTCCATACACCTCGACAAAGCATCAGCCTTTTCATTCAACTGTCCTTCTCTATAGATAACCTTAAAATTGAACGGTTGTAGAAACTCTGCCCAGCGGTGTTGTCTGCGGTTTAGAGTCTTTGTAGTATTAAAGTACTCCAAATTCTTACGATCGGTATACACCAATATCTGATCATCAACCCACATCAACATATAGGCCCATTCTTTAAAGGCTGCCACTATTGCGGCCATTTCCTTATCATGGACGTCATAATTTATCTCTGCTGGCGAGAGCTTTCTACTATGAAAAGCTACAGGATGCCATTTCTCATCTTCACAGAGTTGAGATAATACCGCTCCTAACGCAAAGTCACTAGCGTCGGTTTCCAACTTCGTTGGACGAGTGTCATCAAAGTGTGTCAGAATTGGACCTGTGGTAAACATCTCCTTTAATTTGTCAAAAGCATCCTGACACGACGGAGTCCACGTCCATTTGATACCTTTCTTTGTCAAGTCCGTTAATGGTTTGGCTATCTTGCTAAAACCATTTATGAACCGACGATAGAAATTGGCAAAGCCCATAAAGCTTTGCACATCGACGACCTTCTCGGGCGTTGACCATGCCCGGATCTCTTCAACTTTTGTACTTGTCATAGAGATTCCTCTATCGGATA
>Ga0307509_10007490_pt1 | contig 14238 bp, 8 predicted proteins | sample 10_EM_MG_FD_202245 | JGI IMG/M metagenome (GOLD analysis project Ga0307509, IMG submission 202245) | Populus trichocarpa ectomycorrhiza microbial communities from riparian zone in the Pacific Northwest, United States - 10_EM | ecosystem: Host-associated > Plants > Roots > Unclassified | place... | reverse complement strand
TTGAGGATGGGGGGAGAGGAGGAAATGTGGGAAAATAGAGAAAGTGAACATAATGATTTGTAGTTAGCATTCAAAATACATCTTTTACTTCTAACTCTACTACCTATAAAATCTAGTAAAATCTACTCTGTTCTTTATTTCCTAAAGCTAATCTCGTTATTTCAGGTTAAAAGTTGATCAGAAGGATTAGTTTTTCATAAAAGGGATAGAGTCATCTACTTCACTCAGCTTGATCTTGTGAAATTGTTCTTTGTTTAATAATTGATTCAATCTCATTCAAGTATGACTAATTGTGGAACCTTGCATAATTGATACTATATATAAATACTTTTTACCTGTATAACTACTATTATTTGGTGCCCAAGTTTTATATATACACTAACGATAGGAAAGCTACCGGAGAACTGCAAAATTATTTTTTAACTAAACATTTATAAATATCTCCTGTTATTGAGCCTCAAGTTCATACTTTCCTCTTTCACCTACCTAATAACCTTGTTTAAAGTTATAATACTGTCTCAACCTGTTACTACTATTATGTAATTATTGTGGACCTAATTTCCTATTGGTCATAAAACCTTTGTGCTGCTTATGCATAAGGGATATCTAGAAAGAGGTGATACACATTACAACTAATCTTGAAGTAGTTGTGTTATTATTAAGAGGAACAGTATTTAGTTGGAAGCTATTTCCTTGCATACTATGCAAGTTATAAAGGAAAATATTTGTTTGTCATATATCATTCCAGAAAACTAAACTTTGTATCAACTTTCTAACAAAAAGTGTGACAATTTTGATTGTAATACTGCTGGTAGCACTGCCATACTTTTGGATAATTGTTAGGTTTTAAAACATTGAACTCAAACTTGTAATATATAAGCCTGTATTTAATAAGATATTTTCATAACACATTGAATCTTTATTCTATGTATTTCCAAGAAGTATATATTAAATTATTCAAGTATTCGTAGAGAAAGTATTTGAACTCTTTACTTGATATATGTATATAATAGGTATAAAATAAAAGAAAGTCTTCTGTATTAATCTAAGAAAAATATAAATCGATAATACATGTAAATCTAACTTAGATATTTGATACAAAGAAGCATATTGGGTAAACATATGCTTTTTAAAATTATTAGAGCTATAAACATGATTGTTTCAATATGTTCTCATTATTCAAAATACACATTGATAATACTTGCATATCAATTTTGTTAAAACATAGGCAAGTAGCTTTGATACATTTCGTACCAATGCAGGATAACTGTACTTATAATTCACTTGGGCATACACCTCCAGACCAACTCAAAAATCTTCTATAAATTTAACTAATACTTGAATTATAAATAGAAAATTACCAAATAGCCTATCGTCTTAAAGGTTTACTGCAATTCACCTTTTTGTACCTGAATACCATGTTGAGAGAATAGCAGAGCATGAGTACACCAGTTACCAATTCTGGCATAATTGCAAGAGAGCTTTGGCTTGTATTGACTAAAAGAATCTCCTGGAATTGTATATTCGGTTAAGATTCTCTTGTTGCCATTAGGCCAAAGGCAATATTCTTGTAATACTTATTTGAGTCTATTTACAGTGTGATCAGGTAAGACCTTCTTTTGTCAGTAAATTCCTGCGTAATTGTCAGGTTGTCAGGTCTTGTAAATGATCCCTCACCTATTTGATGTCTATTCTTCCCCCTGGAGTAAGATTCATATTACTTGATCAAAGAGTTTCTGTTGCATATTTCTAATAGTCTTTTGTATTATTAAAGGCGAATAACCCTTGAGACTCAGGAAATGACTTCTGAAATGCTGGAAGTACCTTTTTTGTGAGCTGTCTTAATATTAGTTTATCAGTTCACCAGATATCTCCACTACCCTTTATACTTTCACCTGCTTTATTATAACCTAATTGATCAACTAATATCAAATTGTCAGAGACATGCAATCCCTGCCTACTTCTCCTTTTCAGAATTGAAGCTTAATTTTCATGTACTCAAATCTTTCTTTACCTATTATTTGAATTGAATGTACACTCATTATGTCTGACAAATACTATTATTTTCATGCATTGTCGATAGTTCTTTGAAATAGAATTGAGGTTCTTGTCTACTCTATTATTCAAGCCTTGTAAATTGCCCTCTGTAGCAGAAATAGCTTATTTCTATACTCCTTGTAGATATCTCTTTTCTGACCATCCTTGTATATTCTCTTATGAACCTTGTGTCAGTTCCACCAAAGCTTTTCAAGCTAGGTACAAGCAAATCTACTGGATAGTACATTCTTTATCCTTTAATAGACTCTAGCAATAGAAAGTATTAGCATTAGTGGTTGGTTTGATTTTATTTCACTCTAGTAAATTGCTGTTCAATAATTCATAATCACTTTGGTAAGTCTAGCATAATCTATACCTATATTATATATATTCAAATTAGTTTTGTAAGATCTTATATTTTAGTTTTATAACAACAAAATAGCACATACTCTCACCAGCTATGGAGATATACTTTTCAATTGCGAACATAATTCTCTTGTCTAATAGCCAACTTACAACTTTAACATGTTGACCTTGTTTTAGAGCTGGCAATTTGTCATATTAAATGTAGAAAACCTCTTGTTGGAGGATCAGTTTATTACTGACCCTGACTACAATTCTGTATTAGCAATGACAAGTGCAAGATCTTTAGAAGTCTTATACTTTGTGATTGAGTCTGTTGGTTCCTGTTTAAGCTCTCCATTTCTCCATTCCTATTGTTCTTTTAGCTATAACTTTATAAATGTATATAGTTGGATGTTTCAATTGAGTTGTAGGCCAACTACCACTTGCCCTAGGCTTTGTGCTTCTGGTTAAAATAGCAGCTTTAACTCTTTGCAAAGTATTATACAGAATCTCCTCTTTGAAGGGTAACGTGAAATGATAAAGTTATGGCTAGTCCAAATAAGCTTTTTTGGACAATTTCCTTTGATTAGCTAGTACAACTAGATTCTATATTATATTAATGATTATTGCATTGGCATTAGTTATGAGAATTGATTGACAGGCTACAAGTTCTTTTATCTTAGCTTGCTTTTGCATAGCATACCAGTCACCAAACTATTCCTTTCTACTTTGTGGTATTCTTTTGTTATAGCCCGTTTGTCTTAGAACTTTTGATGGTAAGCTCTAGTTTGATTCCTTGATCAATAGGTATTCAACACTGGCTACAGATTTGTTGGTGAATAGAATAAGGGAATTGAATTGTCCTAAAGGTTTTTGCGAAGTCAGTACTATTGTACTCATTTTTTACCAGGAATCAGTCATGACCTGAGATATTGGACTTGGATACAATTTTTCTGACAAAACTTCAGAACAGGTTCACATGTTGCAGCTCTCTTTTGCTTCTTTCAAAGTATCGCTTGTTGTAACTCAGTATCTTTACTGGTCTCTTTATCTTATATTACTTTTTATCATATATATATTTTATATATTAGCTATAATTATCAAGTAACTCATACCTTTTCGGAGATTTAAATAATAGAATAGAGTGAGAAGGGTTGTTTGAGGTTGAAATTTCATAAGAATTAGGTTGTAATGGAAATCCTTATTGTAATAGCAATTGAGAAAGATTTAAAAAAATGATAAGTTGAATATAAAGGAGAAAGAAATACAGAATGGGTATTGGGGGGGGGAATACATTATTTATTATTTTAGAGGCTTAAATAGCTAATATTATAACACTAAAACACAGATTTGCACTCACTTTTTCACTTTTTCTTTCATTGACAAATATTTAAGGACAAGGGTAGAATATTTTAGAGGGGTTGCACCTGGTGCTACAATCAAAATTGTCACATTTTTTGTTAGAAAGTTGGTACAGAGTCTAGTTTTCCAGAACCATATCCTGCATCCAAATGAAGGAAACTTGCTTTGGCAATCCTTACTCCAGCTTGTTCCAATACTTTACTCGGTTGGCTTTGCCAAGAAATACCTCCGTCAGCCCATAATTTTTTTCTAGTTCTCACCAAATACGGTAACATGGTGCATGGCATTCGAAATCAACACTTATGGGTAATTCATTGTTGCTTACATAATACGCCCAAATGATACGGCTTGGCAAAAATGACTAGGAAAATGACAATACATGGGTAATTCGTAATTTTTCTATCTTCACTAATATTGCTCTGATTGAAAATCAGAAAAAATACAATTGTAGAGGAGTGCTTTCTGAGCACTTCTATGAAGTCATATCTTCCCAAAGTTGTGGTTGTGGTTGTGTCTTGGTTTTGAATTGATTTCAAGCGCCCGGCACCATATTGGCTCACACCTCTCACCGAGGCATCATGTTCTTGGGAAAGACTAGTGAGTAAACTTACCCCTACCGCGAGTACAACAGGTCATGCCCCGTCAGCATCGTCCTATGGTATGATACTGTGGCGGGGCTCTGCTCTGTCTCAGCCTTCATCTTGCCAGGCTCCTCCCCTTCTCTCCCATCTCCGAAGAAGAAAAAGAAGAAGAGGATGACGGCCGTCCATTTCACTCCAGACCCTTCCCGGCGCCGCTCTCAACCACCGCTTCCACAACCCCCTTCCGCTTCCGCTTCCGTTTCCGCTTCACCTGCTGCTGGTCCCGCTAGTGGACATCACGTGCAGCAACGCGCTCTCCCTAAAACTTCTCTACCCGCCAACATGAACCTTGCCGGGCCACCACCTCCACCGCCATCAGCACGAACAACCTCTGTGCCTCCGAACGGATATATGATGGTTGACGGCGCCATCCCCAGCCATGCTAATGGTACCAACGCAAATGTACACCCCACACAACAAACCCACAATTCTTCTTCCTCTTCTTCATCCCACCATCAGCTATATCCCGCGAATGGTCCATCTACTCCCACCACAGCCATCTCCCGCCAGAATTCTTCCTCCTCCACCTCCTCCTTGGCCAATCTGGTCGGCGAGTCTTCCTCCGCCGAGTTGCTGCGACAGACCTTAAATGTTGCTGTTGCGGCTGCCGGCGCTGCTACCGCCACTTCTCCAAACTCCAGTTCATCGCGGTCGACTGGCAGAATCCATTCCCGCAGGAAGCCTCCCCCGAGTATTTCCACCACTACTAAGATTTCCGGTCTCCTCACGCCCGCTGGCTCCGCCGATAATTCTGGCACAGAGAGTCCTGACGAGGAGGTTCATGACCACGAGGAAGGGATGAGGCATGGCTTTGCGGAGGAGTATAATTCTGAGGCCTATCTCGCTGTATTAGAACAGGTCCGATTCTCTTTTGAATTATTTCCTTCCTTCCTTCCTCTTGCTCTTTTGTTTTTTTTTTCTAACGTAGTGGAAGCTAGGTTTTTTATATGTACTATACCGACAAACGTCACGAGACGGGTGGAAACCCGAAGCAAGAGACACAAACCTTTCCACTGCAAGAGTGGAGAATGAGGGACCGACTGAAAACTGTCTCCGCCGCGCTGGTCTTGTGCCTGAATATCGGGGTGGATCCTCCAGGCATGTATTGCTAATTTTTTTGCTACGCGTTGCCTCTATTAATGTTCAGGCAGATGTCGTCAAGACGAATCCGTGCGCGAAATTAGAATGTTGGGTGGATACCACCGCTCACCCTGCCGCGAAGGCTTTGGAGCAGATTGGGAAGAATTTACAGCAACAATACGAGACACTTAGCATTCGAACGAGGTATAAGCAGTACCTTGACCCTTCGGTCGAGGACACTAAGAAGTTTTGCTGCTCGTTACGTCGTAATGCTAAGGACGAGCGAATCCTTTTCCACTATAACGGTCACGGAGTGCCGAAGCCAACGTCCAGCGGGGAAATTTGGGTGTTTAATAAGAATTTCACTCAGTACATTCCCATTTCGCTTTACGACCTGCAGAGCTGGCTCGGGGCGCCGAGTCTGTTTGTCTACGACTGCAGTGATGCTGGAAATATAGTCGCCAATTTCAATCGGTTCATTGAGAAGCATGAGCAGGAAAGTATGGAGCTACGGGCCAAGGACCCGAATGCTCTAGTTACCGCATCATACAGCGATTGTATACAATTGGCTGCTTGTGGAAGTAAGGAAACTCTGCCTATGAATCCGGATTTGCCGGCGGACCTGTTCACTTGCTGCTTGACGACCCCAATTGAGATAGCGATTCGTTTTTTCGTGCTTCAGAACCCGCTTCCCTCCAATTTGACGGTCGAACAGGCGATGAAGATTCCTGGGCGTCTTCAGGAGCGTAGAACACCACTTGGTGAGCTCAATTGGATCTTCACTGCTATCACTGATACCATTGCCTGGAACACCCTTCCTCGACCCTTGTTTAAGAAACTCTTCAGACAGGACTTGATGGTGGCCGCGTTATTCAGGAACTTTCTGCTGAGCCAGAGGATTATGAGAGTTCATCAATGCCATCCGATCTCCTCACCCCCTCTACCAGAGACACACCATCACCCGTTATGGCAGTCGTGGGATTTGGCGGTGGAGATGGTGCTGGCGCAGTTGTCAGCGTTGAATAGGGCTGCTGATGGTGGCCCCGCTTACGAATATCAGCATTCCGGATTCTTCACCGAGCAGCTCACGGCCTTCGAGGTTTATCTCTCTCAGGGCGCGATTGATAGAAAGCCTCCGGATCAGCTTCCCATTGTGCTTCAAGTCTTGTTGAGTCAGGTGCATCGTCTTAGAGCGCTTATTTTGCTCAGTAAATTCCTCGATTTGGGTCCTTGGGCCGTGAATCTGGCGTTGAGCATTGGTATTTTCCCCTACGTGCTTAAGCTTTTGCAGTCGGCGGCGCAGGAATTGAAGCCTGTGATGGTGTTTATTTGGGCGAGGATATTGGCCGTCGATGCTTCCTGCCAGGCGGATTTGTTGAAGGATAATGGTTATAGCTATTTTATTCAGATTCTCAGCCCAGCCTCTGGAATCCCCGTTGGAAACGCAAGCGAACACCGTGCTATGTGCGCTTTTATTCTAGCCATGTTCTGCAGAGGATTTCACCAAGGCCAGGTGGTCTGCATGCCTCCGAATGTTATGGGCGCCTGTCTTGCCCACCTTGGAGACGAGAATCCATTGCTACGGCAGTGGGCGTGTCTCTGTTTGTCACAACTTTGGCACGATTTTGCCGAAGCCAAATGGCAAGGCATCAGAGAGGGTGCACACTTGAGGCTTTGTGAACTTGCTATGGATAACGTTCCGGAGGTTAGGGCGGCGGTATTGTACGCACTCACAAGTTTCTTTGGGATCCCCGAGATGAGCGAGGAGGTTGCAAAGATTGAGCGGGATGTTGTGGGATCACTCTTGATAATAACCGCCGACGGAAGTAATATGGTTAGGAAGGAGTTGGTGATATTCCTCAGCATCTTTGTCAAGAGGAATGAAGGAAAGTTCTTGGTTGCAGCATTCGAGCAGATGGTCCAAGAGAGGGACAATCTTACTGGTGTTGCGCGGACGCAGGCGGCCGAAGCGATGAGGCCGAGTACCCAGCCATCCGAAAGACATCACTACCGAGTATCCTCCGGACCCGGAGCGTTGGGGGCTGAGGGTGCAAACGGTTCGGTTGGGGATGACACTCTTGGTGCCATTTCGCCTAATACTATTTTCTCGGCAATATGGCAAGCGTTGCTCATGTTCTCCGTCGATCCATTCCCCGAGGTTGGCCAGGCCGCCCAGATTGTTGTTGACTATGTTCACCTCGCGCTTTTACAGAGCCCACTGGGCCAACACACCCAGGATATCATTGAGGAGATTTCCCGCGCCAACCTGCGTAACTTTAGCCTTACTCTGCCCACAAATTCGATTCCCGAGAGCAAGCGTCCCGTCTCACCCGGTCCGACCAAGGCTGAGGGATACTTTACCACCTCCTTGCGGAGATCGGCGAGTATTGCTGCCAGCTTGAAGCAGATGGCTTTGGGATATGCCAGTGGAGAGATAACCCCTACCAATCCTTCTGCACCTGCAGCTCCAAAGGCAATGAAAGGGAATTGGCTAGCTAATGGCAGCGCAGAGAGAAGTCCTGAGTGGAATAGGCCCCCGGATGCAAACGATCCACAAAGCTCATCCACAAGCTATCACACCGCAAAAGAACCAATCACTCGTAATTTTCATGCTAAAGGTGTTGACAAAGTTCCTAGTATTCCCCTCAAGAGCCAATTTATGGAATGGTCCATTGAGGTATGTTATCCGGGGCGATACATCCTAAGCCTCGCTAACCTTGACCAGTACTTTCGCGAGCCTCAAATGAAACCGAATGAGGCCGATGAACCAGGCAGCGTTGATTATAACCAGCGTTTGTGGCGTAGAACGCGAAACGACAGGATTATCATCGATACACAGACTCAAAAGGAGCGAGCGAGTACTTCAAGATGGGATCATAATAAGGGTGTTTTCAATAATGGGAGTCTTCCTATGAGGCTGCTATTTCACCAATTCGAGAGCCATCTCATAGCTGTGGACGAAAAGGACGGCGTGTCAGTGTGGGACTGGGCGAAGGGGATAAAAACTAACCATTTTTCGAATGGGAACCCAACGGGTACAAAGATTACCGAAATTAAGTTTCTTAATGAGGATGATGTTGCTTTATTGATGACCGGTAGCGGGGAGGGTGTCGTTCGTATTTACCGGAATTATGAGAATGACGGCGAGGTCGAGCTGGTCTCTAGCTGGAGAGCTCTTACCGATCTGTTGCCTTCTAGGAGAAGCTCTGGCTTGGTTGCCGAATGGCAGCAGGGAAGGGGGACAATGCTCGTGGGGGGAGATGTGAGGGTCATCAGAGTCTGGGACGCACCAAGGGAGATGTGCATGAGTGTGAGTATCCCTCCCTATTTGCTTTATCAGGAATGTGCTGACCACGGGCATAGGACATCCCTGCACGCTCTGGGTCCTGCATCACCAGCTTGACGTCTGAACAAGTTGCCGGCAACATCTTTGTGGCTGGTTTCGGCGATGGAGCTGTTAGGATATACGATCGCCGTCTGGCGCCTAGAGACTCGATGGTGAAGGTTTGGAAAGAGCACAAGGCCTGGATTGTGAAAGTGCACATGCAGCGAGGTGGCATGCGCGAGTTGGTGTCTGGAAGTGCAACGGGTGAAGTCAAGCTTTGGGACATCCGTATGGACAATCCAGTCAGAGGGTTCCTTGCGCATACCAAGGGCATGAGAAGCTTGAGTGTTCATGAGCATGCTCCCATTATCGCCACGTATAATAACCCCATCCTTTCCGTTATATTTCTGTCTTTCTTTATTTATATATATATACTAATAATAATTCATGGACAGTGGCTCAACCTGGCACGATGTGAAACTCTGGAACACCTCTACCCCCAAGGATCTCTCGCTCTCAACAATAAAGCCTTACAGCAGCTTCCTGCACCAGAATCGTAGCAATCCTGTCACCGGGCTCGCCTTCCACCCTCACCGGATGATGGTAGCCTGTTCCGGTGCTGGAGATAACCATATCAGTCTTTACAATTGCGATTCCAAAGGGGGCATATAGGGTAGCTCTATAGGATTCGGGGTTTTTTCGTTGCGCTAGTTTTGCTTATCATAACCACATAATAGCTTTAACATGGGCATTAGTTTTATTCGTTGGTTGGTTATATATAACACGACTGGGGCGGTTCCTCGGAGCAAAGGGAATAAGGGAAGTGTGTATTCTAGATTAGTTGAGAGAGTAATTTGGGGAGGTGGAACTGGACGGGAGTTTGGTGCTTTTCTTGCTATATAACCACTTAATGGGTTCTTTCTGTGACATTTCCTCTGGTTATTTGCTTTGACTGCTCTATTTTGGCTTTCAGCCTTTGCCATGATAATTTCGTGAGTGTCGTATATGGTCGTGGTCTATTTGATAGATGGATGTGATCAGGTACTCTTGCTATTGTGGGGCGTCTCATACTGAGTTTGTAAGGGTTTATGCGGCCACAGGCAAATAATATTGGAGTTTTTAATTTTTTAGGGGGGGTAGAAATCCTTTCCGATGAACGACGTTTTCAAACCAGGTGATTTTGTATGGTGGCTAAATTTTGCTTGCTTTCTGAAAAACTACACTGTATTCTATGATACTTTACAGGCAAAAATGCTATCATACGAATATAGGGGAAAACGAGAAATAGAGGAAGGGAGGGCTAAACCTGAAGTTCCGAATTTTGAGGTCGTGAGGGGTATGTTTTGCCCGTTGAGAGATGTATGATATGAACGCGTCTTTTTTAGAACCTACACATGGGCTTTTTTTGCCAAGACAGGGGAAATGCATTTGAAGTGTGGCAACCAGAAAAAATAATTTTGAGTAAATCAAGTTTTAGTTTTCCATCAACTTTAATATGCTACTACATCATGAAAAAATTGTTTAAAATTAGTTTAAATACATAGAAAATAGCAGAATGAAGGAATAAATATTTCTATGTAAAATTTGAACTCTATCTATAAACCTAGAGGATGCTTTTGGGTTGTTATTTTTGGAACCAAGTGGTCACCCACGTCTTCTTCGTTGACTTATACCACTAGTATGGTTCATGCACTCCAAAATGTGCATCACACTAGTCAAAAGGTGTTACATGACTGTGCTGCACTTTTTTGCCAAGCTGTCAAGTTAATGCCAAGAACTCAAAATTACAAAGCTTACTAAAGTACTTGTTTATAGAATGCCAAGATTATTATTATTTTATATATGTTATTTAATATATAAATAACTTTATTATTTATTCTTAGTTAGTAGAATTTCAAAGTTTTCATAATAAAAAAGTGTGGCTAATGTAACACTTTCAGAACTTTACACTAAAAGTACAACTTTTCAAAACATAATATCAAATCAACCAGGGACTCAAAAAATAAGCCAATTCCTCTATATTGTTCAATTCTCTTTTTCTATAATATAGAGTATATGGAGAGTTGTTGAGACTTTTACATGTTTTGATATAATGGATTGAATTTTAGGTAAAAGTCTAGTGCACGTTTTGAAGTGCATGAACCATACTAGATTCACCTTGTAGACTTCCCTGCTGATTCAAGTTATTAATCTGAGTGGTATTTCTGTCTTCCTATTACTTTAATGGAGATCCCATTCTGAAAGCAATACTTTAGCCCAAAGCTTCAATTATTGCCTCTTTGGTGGCCTACTCTCTAGACTGATAGTAAAACTAGTTATTGGCTGCTTTTGTTGTGGAGTTAGTTTTGCCTGATTTAATTCTATCTGATTTAATAGAATATGCAAGTTGAATAATATCTGGAGTAGACATTGAATAGAGCCAACTTGATTGAACATGTGGAGGGACATATGGACCATACTTGTTCCACATATCATATCTTTATTCCAACCTTAATCCAACATTTTTTGTTTTATGCTGTCTAATATTCTTAAGCATTTCAACTGTAACACTACTTCGCATTAGTTCAAATTTCTTCCAATTGTCAAAGGATAACTTCTTTGCTAGCACTATTCCTGGAAGTTACTTGAGAAATAGAAAAAACAGAAATCCTTCAATACCCTTTAAGTATTTAAAGACTGAAGCAAAAGCCTCTTCCCAATCATAGAACAAGTTCTTAGAAATATTGTCAAAAGGATTGATTGGCTCAATTGTGCCTGCAAGAGTACTAGTTGCAATAGCATTACTGTAGTCAGTTGCGGTTCAGATATCACGTCTTGAAACTTTGAGTTTTGCAGTTCCAAAGCCCCTATAAACGGAAGTTCTGGTGTGGTCCTTTATTTGAAAGCAGAGTTGAATGTTGTGAACTAAATCCTGCTGTACAAACTGATAAAGATAGGCAGTCATGGTTTTATTTTTGTTTTGGCCACCATAATTGTCCGCCTATAAGTATAAGTATGGTTTTAATCTGCTACTAGATACAAGATAGTTATGCAGAAGGGAAGCTACTTGATTGAGACCCTTACCTTGCTGAGCTTCAGTATATAAGTAGTATGAATATTCAGGTATTGTCTTATCCTCCTTTACAATACTAACTGCATATGTCTTAAATGGAGAGAAGAAATACTATTGTCCTAATTGCTGCAGGAGCATTGGTATCTCAATTGTTTGTTGATAATCAAAGGAAAAACATGCAGTATCATGATTGTAAGAGGTTACTGGAGAAATTGTACTCTTATAAAACTTCCGTTACTGTCTATACTCAATATAATGCTGGGCCAGCTGTTTATTAATGGCCAGCGATTGTTAACTTGAAGATAGATTAGTATCAATAGTTGGATTCTTATACTCTTTGGTTTGAAGCTACTGTTTCAAGATTCTGCAATGATCACGAATATCCTTTGCTGGTGACCTGATCTTCATAACTTGAAACTCTGCACTTTGCTTCCAAATCTTGAAAAAACAATTATGTGATAGAGAAACTGTAGGATTAGCTATCTTGAAGTCACAATATAAACTCTGATAGGAGAAAAAGAAAGGTAATAATATCAGGTAGTTTGCCTCCATAGTTGTACTTATAGATCCATCTTGTTTTCTTACCTTGCCTTTCCAAGCCCTTGATGCTGCTCGCATCCCATAATCCTGCTGTAATAAGTTTAAAAACTCCTTTAACTTTATAGTTACAGGTTTAGGTACAAGGTTGTCAGAAGGCTCTATGACTTACTTATAGATTAGTGGGGATCGTAGTATTGTTTTCTTAACATTTGAGATAAGAGCTTTAAGTTGATATTTACCTAATTGCCAGTTCAAGGTAAAGAATGCCTTGTAAACACGATCAATCCAAGGGAGGATAAAGTAATAACATGTAATATGATGCTCACTGGTCCGACCCTCTTGAGCCATAGTTATAAAGGAATATTTACTATATAAAGACCTACAATTAGCTCCAGCTTTTTCTAAAAACATTGTACTTGTAATCAAACAACTGACCAATAGTTTGCACTTCTTCTTCCTAAGTTGATAGTTTAACTACATTCAATTGTACAATTGAGCTAATTGGCATTGTTATCACACTACTCAATAGAGCTAGAGGCTTTGCCAATCTTGCTCAAATGCTCAGAATAGATTTCATTTGGGATATTTATCTGGGATGAATTCTCCTCTCTTGTTTTAGCTATCAATTTGTTAACATGTTCATTATTGATATCCAGATTACTCTGAATATTTGCCCAATCATGCTTATCATGCATACTACTATCATCTAACTGTACTCTCTTTTCAATCAGTAACAATTACAAATTAAATAATAAATCAACTAAGAATTCCTTTTACCAGATTTAGTATAAAGTGAGTCAAGATCTGAGGCATTACTTATACCAGACTTATTTCAAGAATTCTCTGACTCTAAACTAGTGGAATTATCAATATCACATATGAATTTATAATTGATTATTCTCTGTCTGTTTTTTAAACTAGTTACTATTAGTTTTTCTTATAATTGAAAGCAAGTTTTAGTTTTATTGAGTCCAATACATACTTTGTCTAGTATTTTGATATGTTAAAGAGTTGAAAGAATTTGTTAATGATTAAAAATAAACAGAAACTGATTTATTGATGTGACGATATTTAAAGAGCCCATTAATAATATTATATTATATCTATAAAGTATTGTTATGTCTTGTGACACTATATTGTATTAACCATTTCATAACAGTTAAGATTGAGGGTTTATATTTTTGGTCTGGTTTCATGATGTTGTCTGTACAACTACCTTTTGTATAAAAAATACAACAAGTTTAATTCAGTATAGTACAACAAGTAGTTATCCAATTGACACTAGATCTAGTGCTAAAGATATGCAAGAAGCAGAAGATATTGTTAGGGCAAAAAAATGTATTTTGATATTTTTCACATTTTGGGCTTTAGAAGTTGCAATTTACAGTATATAAGGCTCTTAAATATATTGTAAACTTTCAAATATATACTTTAGGTATCTATAAAGGTTACTAGGCCAAAAAAAGATTCTTTGATGTTGAGTGCCCATGTGTTGATTCTAAAAAAGATGCGTTCATATAGTAACAAGTATACAAGTTTTCACTATTAGGCATACTTGAATCAGATTGAATCAATTATGCAACAAAGAACAATTTTACAAGATCCAGCTAAGTGAAGTAGATCACTCTATCCCCTCACTAAAGGACTTCTCCTTCAGATAAACTATTAACTTAAGATGTCAAGATTAGATATAGGGAATAAAGGACACAGTAGATTTTACTAGATTTTCTAGGTAGTAGAGTTAGAAGTAAAAGATGTATTTTGAATGCTAACTACAAATCATTATGTTCACTTTCTCTATTTTCCCACATTTCCTCCTCTCCCCCCATCCTCAATTCCCCTTCATTTCCATGATC
>Ga0307509_10007489_pt1 | contig 14239 bp, 15 predicted proteins | sample 10_EM_MG_FD_202245 | JGI IMG/M metagenome (GOLD analysis project Ga0307509, IMG submission 202245) | Populus trichocarpa ectomycorrhiza microbial communities from riparian zone in the Pacific Northwest, United States - 10_EM | ecosystem: Host-associated > Plants > Roots > Unclassified | place... | reverse complement strand
TCGCTGGCGCTCTCAGGCCCGAGCTAGAATTTCGAGGATTTGGAGCGCCGCCTCCAAGCCTCTCGAAAAGAGCCGCAGCAGCCCTTGGAATTACCCCTGAAACACTATTGTCAGACAACCCCCCACACCGGAAAAAGGGACCGGTTCAAAAGAAAGGAGAAAAATGGTAAAAATTATTGTCGCGCAGTGGAAAGGAACATACCCATAACTTTAATGTCGCTCTGCTCATCAGGACCCGAAGTCCCCATAGTGTATGACTTTCCAGCGCCTGACTGACCATAGGCCAGCAGCGAAACATTGTAACCTTGAACAAACGCGTTCACGCTCTCCTCCAAGTAGTCCCAAACACCGTTTTGGTCTACTTCTTGTCCGAACACCCTGTCAAACACGAATATCTTCCTTCCCTGAGGACTATCCACAGCAAGACTTGTCGGGCTCGTAACATGTACCATTCCCCTCTGGAACCGTTGTGGTATCAAATCGAAGCCGGGATCGGTCGAGCGGAGTGGTGGTCGCACGCGGACAGCTGTATAAAGCCGTTTTAGCATTTGACATAAGGCCCATAATCGCGTCATGAAAAGCTCCCCACGCATGAGATAAGGCTGACACCGCCCAAAGTTCGTGACGGTTTCCAATTGAACGTAGTTCATGTGATGAAGATATCAGGATTGACTCGGAAGAAGACTGCACTCACCAACTTTTACTGAAGTTCTAGCGTCCTCATCAGATGATCTACTTCCCCCCGCCTTACTACTCATGCTCAGACGACTTGAGCTTCGAGCCGGTCGTATAGCAGCGCTCATGGGTCGAGCACCATTGAAGGAAGGGGAAGCGGGAGACGTTGGAGTCCCCACCATCTTCCGCGCCTAGAAGGTAAGGAAAGAAAAAAAGAAGGAAAAGAAAAGGATCGTGAAGAAGCCCAATCGTCGCAATGCGCGAAAAGAAAATATTTCCCCGGCAAGATAATAATAGGTAAAAGCGTGCAGTCGAGTGATTTTTTTGATTTTTTTGATTTTTTTTATATTTCTTCCCTTAGGTGGAAAGGGGCGGTGGGTTGTCGAAAGAGGGTTATCCGGGATGATTATTGACTTCTGGCTTTCCGAAGGGATGATGCTAAAGGAAGTTCTTAGGCCAGCATAGAGAGATTTTCCACGTTCACCCCCACAGGTTCGCTGGATACCGTAGTGATGGTAAGTAGTAGTAGTAGTAGTAGTAGTAGTAGTAGTAGTAGTAGTAGTAGTAGGTAAGAAGGAGAAAGCGAGAGAGAGCAAGTTTGCGGCAAGGTAGGTTGACCGTACGAAATAAGAGAAAAAGAAAAAAGAAAAAAGAAAAACAATAGCAGTAGGTAGGCAGACAGTGAGAGGATTGGCAAAAAGAGAGAGAAGGAGGAGGGCTGAGGAAGGGTCCCAGACGATACCAGGGAAAGCAGAGAGTCCTGGCTTTGACAGTCGGCACCGAACACCCAAGGTAAACGAGGGATGTGTTAAGTGAGACCCTGAAAACAAAAAAAAGTTGAGAGAAAGTTGCAGCCCGTGCCCGTGAAGGGAGAGAGACTCCAAGAAGTACTGTGGAAGGGCAAGGGAAAGGGGGTTTTGGGTTAGCCCTGGATAGAAGAAGTGTTTAAAGATCAGGTCCTGCACCTTCTCCTTCCCCAGCTTCAGCTTCACAGATACACCACTCACTTGGCAAAGGAGAATTGAGCTTGTGGTTGTCCAGGGTCACAGAGGATTATAATGAGCGTAGTACAAACAATAGATATTGCGCACCCGCAAGGCCAATCCCATACAAGTATTATTACAAGCCTTACCCTGACTTCTCCCTTCTAGGATGGATGGAGTCTTGGAATATAGTACTAGTGCTCCACCACGCGATAATAAGTGAGTGGGAGAGGGGCGAAGGAACAAACGAGAGGTGTGTGTGTGTGTGTGTGTATGGGCAAGGCGGGTAAGAGTGCGATTTGATTATCCAGGATACCCTACAGGACGACGACCACCACAAGAAGCGTTTGTTCGGGGCGTCCGAAAGTATGTATGGTACTCGAGCACGGTACAAGTAGGATGTATGTACTCGAGTATGCACCGACGTGTGTCGGCACGAGTATGTAGGTAGGCGTAGGGGAGTGCAAAGGAAAAAAAATAGATATCTCGTCCCCTCCAGTCAACCACAGAACCCCACACGAACGAGAGAGGTCAGCCAAGAGGAAGGAAAGGAAGAAAAGGAAGCAACTACGGACTGCTGCACGGAAGATGCCTACTTTTCGTAAGCAGTGCGACCGACACCCAGAAGAGGGAGACCCGACAAGGGGGAAATGGGGAACTAAGGTATGACAAGGCGAAGGAGAGAGGGGGAGAGAGAGAGAGAGAGAGAGAGAGGAAAAAAAACAAGAGAAAAACAAGAGAAAAAGAAAAAGGAAATGAAAGTAATGCCAAGACGAATAGTTCCCAACCTGCCCTTCCTTCGCCATCCCTTCCTTCCTTCTTCCTTCTTTCCCTTCCCAGCTAGAGGAAACAAATCTCAAGAGAAGGTACGGTATGGTATGTACTCTACGTGTACTTATAGTGACTCGGCCAACAGAACGAGATCCCATGTCTATGGATATGGTACCGAGCACTACCAAGAAGAATATAGTCCCATCGCCGGCGCCGTCGCCTAACATCTTTTTTGTGGAGTAAACTCAACTCACAGCGTAATTTTTTTTATCGGTAAACCATCACAGAGCTGGCTGCATGCATGAGGCGGCGGTACTCGAGTATTATATTACTGGGGAAACTTCCTGGACCACAACAACTCCCCGAATCCCATACTGTACTCGTACAAGCATGACGGGCCCAAAACCAGAAGCTTTTCAGATGAGCTCTGGTATGGGTATGGGAGAAGGCAGGATCCAAAAACCTTACTCTACAATGACACCCAAAAAAGGGGTTGGAGGGAGGCAGGAAGCTAAGGGGAAGGGGATGGGGGTGGCTATTACCAAGCGAGTCGTCAACCATTCAAAAGGGAGAGACAATCACAACAGGTAAAAGCCAGATGCAGAGAAAATCCAACAACCATGAAAAAGAGCTAGGCCAAACCCAGTCTAGCCATCGCCCGATCGCCCGCACTCGGTTATCCCTCCTGCCCCTCGCACCGCACCGGGCAGGAAAATAAAACAAGGGACCAGAGACAAGGGAGGGCAGAGAAAAGGGGAAGAAGGAAGAAGAAAAAAGAAAAGAAAAGGGGTGGTGATAAGTGGTGGACCCGTAGCTAAAGCAGGCAAAGCGCCGTTTGCCCGGTATCACTTTCGCTTTAGTCCAAGTCACTGCTACCTAAACACCACACCCGAAAAACGAGTCCTTCATGGTATCATATGGTGGAAGGTATCATACTCTCCACCAAGATGCGTACAGTACAGTACAGCACTGCGAGTCCCTCTCTCTCTCTCGGTTCACGATATCCTACTCTAGTGCTGTAGATCACAAACGGTTTTCCTAAGCTTGTATCGTCTTTCCTCGCGCTTCTGCTTTTCTTCCCTCCTCCTCCTTACCATGTTTCCTATCATACATACCGGCACAATTGACTTACTGTATTGCTTATCAGTCACTGCCACTCCTTCTTAATCCTCCCCTTACACGGCTCTTCTCCTTTTACTTTTCTACCCCACCCCACCCCACTCCACTCCACTCCACTCCACTCCACTCCACGCAGATACACCCACTTTCTCACTTGCCGTATTGTAAACTTCTCAAGAGCTGCAAGAGGGAGAACTCAGTCTCTAAATTTTTCCCACTCCAAGGTCTTGGTTCTGCAACATCATCACTCACCAGGCGCCGCACTATGGATTCTTAGATTCGATACCGGCTCGCCAAGTATGATACTAATTAAACAGACAAACTCTAGAAGAAAAAAAATGAAGGGAAAAAAAAGAAAACGAAAAATATAATAAGACCCTATTTGACACGCCACCAGAATAGTATGCCATTTTTCCTTGAAACCTAGTTTAGCTTTTTTTTGCTAAAACTCAAATTCTCAAACAGATCAGATCAGGTGGGAGGAGGCCTGCAACCCGAACTATGATACAATCAAAAAAAACGGCAGAATGTTGCAACATTTCATTTGCAACAAAAATGCCATAAAAGTTCCAAAAAATGTCTTTTCTCGCGTGCCAAATACGGTAAGGCCTTAGCCATCGTGGCTAAAACATGTGGCCAACCGGGGCCTTCCAGCAACGATAGTATCATCCCACCCCGCGGAGGAGGAAGGGAGAAAAGTCGCATCTCGTTACGGAACGCCAAGGGTTCAGTATTGTGGGGGACTTTTCGTTCGTTATAACGAGGTCTCCCGGTATGCGAGCAGGGGTGAAAAGTCCCAAAAGATTCATTCGTAATCGCTAGGTTCCCGTATATAAAGAGTTCCATTATAACGGTGCGACTGTAATCAGATTAGCCTGACTGAGATACGCTCCCCCTCCCTCCCCGCCGGGACAGAAAAACCCCGGCACCAGCCCCATGTACGAGTAGATACTGCAAATATGCACTAAGGGATGCAGGGGAAACTAAAACCTTGACATGGTCATCTTGAGATTCTTACTACAATACAGTACACCCCATGCATATATACGCACAAAACTACTACAAACAACACAACTGGGAGGAGGGAAAGAAAAGTATATGATAGGATGATACGAGTATAATATAAAAAAAATAGCTGGGGGGTGGTCGAGGGCACCGGTAATTGGATGGATGATATAAGAGATGAAAGAGAAATTGGAAGAAAGGCTTTTTCGTCGACATTCGGAAAACAAAAGGAAGAAAGAGAGAAAAGAGAGAGGAGGAGGAGATATATGATGGCTTCACGATCTAACCCAACACTTCCGACAAGTCTACCACGCGTGAACCGGTGACTAGCCTATGCAGACAGAAGAAAAGTTGAGGGGAGCTTTTATGGCTGAAGAAACGGAAGCTCTAGATCCTGCATGCTGTAGCGGATGACAAAGGTAAGAAAGAGAGAGAAAGAAGGTTATGACAAGTTGGAGACACAAATTACAAGTGGAAAAGGGTATATACGACAAGAAACCACACCTACAAAGAAATGAGAAAGGTGGGAGAAATAGAAAAAACAACCATCACAAGACTACAGCGCTCTGAACAACCATCCTTCAATCCCTGGACTGAGCCAAACAACAAATCTCGCCCAAGAACTCAGGTCACCGGCAAGAAAAAATGACGAAAAATGCTTCAACAAAAAGAAAAATGAGTCAATGAACAAACGTAAGCCCTTATTGTATACCACACCATAGAGTCGCCATCTACTTATACATCACTACTCCACACATGCTCATAAAAACACCAATCTAAGCAGTTCCGAAAGCCGAAACTCTAGCCCCAGCGCGGTTGATGATACCTTCAGTGTTCTTGATGGCGGTTTCCTTTTGATCACCCTCGAGTGAGATATGCTGAGACATACCATCATCGCCACTTAGCCCAGTGTCGTCCGCCTCAGCAATTTTGGTGGGAACGTCGAGATCTTGGTATTGTATTGATAGACGCTCGGGAGACTGCGTAGATGCCATCGACATGGCAGTCGAAGAGCGATGATGGACGAGGTCAGGAGTAGGGGGTATGGATGACAGTGCGTCATTGGGACTGAGGAGGCTAGCATCGTCATGAATTTCTCGTTCATGGGTACCCGATGTTGACTCCCTATCTTCCTCCTCCTCCTCTTCCTGCTCCGAATCTGAGTTAGGGTGTTCGTGAGCTGCAACTTGAGCCAAGTGAAGGCCTTTGACAGCAGCAGCGCACTGCTCCGAGATGTTACGGATGATGTCCGCAATCGCATCAGTCTTGTCACGCAGATGACGGTCCGCAACATCAGCGACACTACCCTGAGAAAATCGCTTCATGGATAATGGACTACTAAAGAAACGCCTCTCCATGTCGGGATTCACATCCTCGACATCCAACCCCCTAGCATCAACCGTGCTTGCGCGGGATGCTGCCCTGGAAGACGCGCGAGAAGAGCGCCTGGAAGCTAGTGGAGTGGGCCTTACTGTTGCCTGACCCTTATCAATATCATCCTCCGAGGGATAGCCTTCTTCGATATATCCTTGAACCTCTGGTGCATCGCTGAGGGAGCGCACAATATGCTCCATATGATGAGCTTGGCCATCGATAAGAGCACGAAGGTGAATGACCACACGCTGAGCCTCATCCCGCTGCCGAAGAATGGTCTCGTTGGTCTCCTGTAAGGCAGATAGGTGTTTCTTGTTCCGCTTCCTCTCACGCTCCAACTCTTCGGCGATTTCCTGTTGCATGACCAATGCCTCGAGGGCGTCATCACGTTGCTTCTCAGTTCCAGCCAAACGCATGGTAAGACTAGCGGAGTCGGCCTTTTGTTGGTCAATGAGGTTGATAAGCCTACGGTTCTCCTTCTTGTGCGTCTCAATTTTGGCCTTGAGTTCTTGAGCTTCCTTCGTAAGCTGTGCAGCGAACGCTTGGAATTTCTCAAACTATTACTTGTCAGCAAAATATACGGAAGGGGGGGGTATTAAGAATGTATACTTGTTGTTTCCAACTCTCGACTTCCTCCAGGAGAAAGTTATTCCTCTTAGTGACCTTCTGGAGCTCGGTGTCCATACGCCCCTTGAGATTGATGAAATCTTGCCACGCCTCCATAGCATCACGGGAATATTGGTTCCTCTCCCGGACAATCTCATTAAGATGGCGCATTGAAACCTTGGTCATCAAGGGCTTCTTTATGGACCCCCCGAAAATGGCCTTAATACCAGTATTGCGTCCCATCTTCTCGCACACATGATCAAGGACAGACATAATGCTATCCTGGTCCCACCATTCTGGATCTTGAATGCTTTCCACTTCTCCACGCATCACGATAATTTGGCCGGCGGGCACAAGCTTACCTCCTGCATATGCAGATCGAAGATGGGTTGGTACACCACTAATCGCAACCTCACCACGAAGGGCTTGTGTCAAGCGTGAAATAAGCTTATTGCGCTGCCCAGTAGAGAGCGCTGTTGGAGGGGAGGATGTCATGACAAAATTTCTATCCAAATCCACGACAAGGGCCTACATTTACTTTAGTACACTTCCAGACAATGAAAACAACCTTGACACTTACATCACTTGGAGCCGTGAAAAGGCTTCGACACTCAGCAGTGAATCCTAGAATATATGGTCCGGGCTCGGTAACTAAGGCCTTTGCATGACGTGCGTGGACTACCGGAACATATAGCCCACTCCACTCATAAACCCGAACGCAGAAACGAATGGTCTCCGCTGCGACAGTAAGCATCGCAGGGTAATGGCTAACAAAAATTACACGGCGCGTCGGTGAAAGTGCAGCCTCAATTACACCAATAATATTGGGAATTGACAAACAGCTGAAAAGAGGCCACATTGAAAACTGCCGCATTTACTTAACTCTGATTTCATGTTTAAAAATGTGTGGAAAGGCCCTTACATTTTGAAACCCGGTTGGAGAAGAAGGAAATTGATAACAGAGGGCATAATCCTTCATATCAATTCGGACCAGATCGTTAAGACGTGGTGCAGGAAAACTCAAGATTCGCGAAACCTCCCTGCATATTAAGATCAGCATGTGGATCTAAGATAGAATAGCTATAATGGCAACTTACTCAGCGTGAAACAGATTTGTAGCCTTGTTCCAGTGAATCCACATTCCCCGTAGATAGTCTCCGAGAAGATTGAACAATGGATACCTAGACAAGAAACTCAAAGCATAAGGAATCCAATAGGTCTCATCAGGAGTATCATAGTAGTCTGGTTCGTTCCTCTTCCGAAGGTCACGAATTGTCTCCGCACGCTTTTCATCCGCCCTGGACCAGACCCGAAGCGCAATTCCGTAAAGCGTTTGGGATGAATCCTGTTGCAAAACAAATGTATGGTGTACACAATGTGGCTGCGTACGTCCCGTACAGATCTCCACATCATGAGGGAAGCAAGCCTAGCACAAGAATGTTAGGCAAAATATCTCGAAACACTTTTTGTTTATGCTTCTCCTATAAAGCTTACCCGCATAGCCGCGTGAAGAGCACGGGCGATATCATTGTCCTGCTCCAATCGAGGACTGCTTCCAAGAATCTCTGGAAGCCAGAACTGGTTGACAGCACCCTTAATATGGGTGATCTTCCCTTGAGCCGGAGGTGGAGCCTTAACCCACTGAGAAGGTTCCCGACCCACTCCACAAACAAGATAAGCATGCGTGAGGGTCTTTGGAGTCCTCTGTTGCATCTTGATGTTCAAGGTGGAGGGAATTGGCTGTGTGATCCGACTGTGCAAAGACGAGGTCCTGCTGGGGATAGGTAGAGGATTATCATTCGCATCCCGGGTGCCAGGACGGTCAGAAGTCCTTGGACGATTGAAGGAAGGCTGGTTGCGAAGTGATTGAGGCATCGTTAAATGAAAAGCCGAGATTCGGAATACACAAGCGTCGAAGCAAAGTAAAGCAGGTCGAGCCTAGTCAGGCGGGTTGAAGGAAGAAAAGGGACTATATGAAGATATCGTAGAACAAGCGACTGGAAGGAACGTGAAAAGACAGTACGTTAGTTGGAGGTCGAAGGGTCGCCAGAAGCCGGAAACGCTGAAGGTAAACAAGCGTCCCTGGTGGCCAGACACAAATGGGGAGGAAGAATGGCAACGGGTGGTGAAGGAGAGACAGACGCGGGTGGAGAGGAAGGGAAAGGAGAAGAGAGGGAGAGGGATTGCCGGGGGGTGGGTGCGTCGGAGAGGGTGTGAGTGAGGGTGGACCCTTAACCTTGAACCACCACGCGCACTGCTTGCCCTCCAAAAGTGGGAAAGGCCGATGCACGAGAGAAGCACTGGAGATAATTTAGCGGTCAACAGGCTGAGCAGGAGTGGCTAGAGCACCTATACGAGGGATTCAAGGGAGGTTGTGAACAATAATGTCACTATCATGCTCGAGTGCCGGTACTTTAGTCGCAGAGCTGCTGGCCAATGTATCTTGCCCTGTTTCCTCAACCATGACATTTGAAGGATCGAGGGAGAAGGAGAAGGAGAAGCTCTCCACCCCCCTTCCCATCCCTCATTTTTTTTGATTTCTTTGGCTTAGCCATTTTTCTTTTTCTTTCCTTCTTTTTTTTTCCCCTTGCGTTTGCTTCCCCATGATGAAAAGCAGGGTGGATAGGTGGATGGACGGATGGTGCCTGTCGCCGCCGCCGCGCCCAGAAGTACTCTGCAGTCTGGAGAGGACGCATGGGAAGGGAGCGTGGATCTGAGAGTTTCTTTTTTTCCCGTTTCCCTTCCCCCGTTCAAAGTATGCCTGCATTAAGCCCGCATGAGATGACCACCCCCTTGTCCATCCATCCACTCTCCATCTGGTCCCGCCCAACTGCCTGCTTCCATAATGCATTGCGATTGCCTTCTCCCCAAGTCTCTTTCAACGGCCTACTTGCACTCGAGTGCTCGTACTGTACAAGTACTTCAGTATCATACAGTAAGGTCTACCAATGCCTCACTGAGGGGTTTTTTTGTCTTTCCCATATTCATTCCTTGCTCTCCATAGACCCCCCCATCTTATGAGATCCACGGATTTTGCTTCCCGGCAGCGCAGGGCGCATCTCTCCACTGGCCGAACCCGAGTCTGTTGGTAAAACCTTCCCCCTTTTTTCCTGTTTGAGAGGGCACGAGTACTTTAATTATGTACCCAGCTCGAGCCTGCTCTCCTGACAAGAACTGGGCTAGGTCCCAAACTGGGGGCCCGCTCTCGTCACCCCAAATCGGCTCGATCACTACCGTGAAATCGTCTGTGGGCCCTGCGTTGACACAATCTGCTATGGTGAATGCTGAAGGATGAATAAGAGGACGCCCGAAACGGCTATTTTTGACTCAACCCTGTGATGGTCATCCCGTAAAAATTTGTGCTCGAGTATGATACAATGGACCACAAAAAAAAGACTAGAGAGAGACCTGTGTGATGAAGCGAGGATTGATCGACATCACCAACCCACCATAGAGAGCCCAGTATCACACAAGCAGAGTGCAGCATGTTTTATGCTGTGCTGACGGATAGTCTGACCATGGGAGCACCAAAAGCTCATGAAACGATAGCTTTCAGATCGACCTTCATTTGCTCCCTCATATTCGCCACACTCAGCTTAAGCCAAACCGGCTAGAGCTCCGAATATTATCCGGCTAAACTACTCGTAGAGCACTGCAGTATTAACGCCGCGCTCCCCGAGAACCCATTCGGTACTCGCTACCGGTATTAACCTTCCTAACAAACATCGACTAACGTTGGCAAAAATTGTCTGCTCGAGTATGATACCTCCCGCCTGTTTGTCACAGGTTGCAACGGAGAAATATTTTACCGCCTCCAAAATAACTCAGCCTCCCACAGCCATAATACCGGTGCCGGCAACTGACCTCATAACTATAACTCAAGGTTTATAGGCCAGTTAATTCCATCGCGAAGGCTTCGGGAACCATGCGCCACGGTAAACTGAGGATAAAGGGATCCAGGCTGTCATGCGATTCTATCGTACCGGCACTGGCGCCATCGCAACCTATGAGCACCTGGCTGGCCGGCAGTTTACATCATAAAGTACCCAGACACCCAGGTATCGATTAGTGCCTGTCCTGGCGCCAAGACATGCGAATACTTCATAAATTGCCAAGCATGCTCCCTTCTAGCACAGGGAAGGGCACAAGGTACAGTATCCTAACCAAAGCCTCATATACTACCAGCATACCTGGAATCGCTCACCTCCAGATACGATACACCGCACAAATACTCGCCGCCCAGTGAGACTGCAAGTCGTCGTAAGAGCCGCGTCTGCCAAAACCTGCCGACCGCCGTCGGGAAAAGTTACCGTATCGCAGGAAAAGCCCCTCCCTCAAATAGAAAGCAAATCGGTGCTATGGCACTGGGCTCTGATAGTGCCCAGCAGCGAGAAAGTTGCCCCGAGCACCACCGGCAATATAAGTCGCACCCCGTTGCCCCAAACTTCACTTCATCCACATTCTTCGTTGTCCCGAATCATCCCCCTCGATTTGGAAAAGATACATAGAGACCTCGTATACCTAACACCACAGCTTTTCAAGTGCATGCTAAACGCTGCTTGTGCCCCTCCCTGTGCACTCCCCTCTTTTTTCACAACCTATCAAGAGATTTTAGTGGTCGTAATATTGGGCACTCGGCAGTAGATTACCGCTTCTTCTATACCGGCCGGTATGGTTGATAGCCAGCCTGCGTAGCCCAGAATCCCAGTTTGAGATGCCAACGAATTTGAGGGCGAGCGATGTTAATCTATGGCTTCGCAGCACCAAATCCCGTGAGAACTACCGTGACTTGAGCCACAGGCACGTAACTCACGTTCCGGGGACTTCAGAAAACATCGGGCACAGGCCGAATGCTTTTCTACCTCGCTATCCCTCTCCCTCTTACTTGCGGCGGTTCCCCAACATATGCCGGCTCCGAGCTCCAGTTGATTCATGCAAGTTTCTGTTTTTATAAGTTTGTGCTTGTTTGTGGCGTCCTCTGCTCCTCAGCGAGATCCGGCATGGGTTACCTGTTATTATTGTCCAATTGACACTCGGCTTCAAGACTGTTGTTGTTTTTTCCTGCCCTTTTTGGAAGATTTATCCATCAATTCACCCTCTTGGATGCTTTGTTGTCCCGGATAGTCCACTCCAGATTGTGGTCATCCCGGGCCGGCATACCGGTAGGCGCACGAAGCGCTCCTATGACCTCAACTCGATTTCTGGGAATCCGACTTTCCACGGGCCCATTCTGGAAGCTGACTTGCCATGGTGGGGTTCCTTTAGCTGACGGGAGTTGCTACGACTTGTGACTACAGTACGATTGCTTTATCATATACCGATCATACTCTACTCCGTGGTTTATCCTCCCCCCTACTGTGCCGTACGGCATTCGTCGCGGCTCATTCATTGCCCGGCCATCACACTCAACAGAGCCACCGGCCTTACCATATGACAGAAGGAAACAGCAATCCCGCTTCCCATAAACGGTACCACGCCTTAGAGGAGAGAATGTTTATAATAGAATCTATTGCAGGGCATCTACCGGTATTTAATATATTGTGCCATCGCATACCATCGCTGTGAACTCGGACCTTGTCCACATCAAGCGTGGTACAGTACCGGGGGTGATGGAGGATGGCGAGAGGCTTTTTTTTAAAATAAAAAAAAAGGGCAGATAACGGCCTCAAAATATAGTACCGGTATGTAACTACCCTAACCTTTGATATTTGCAAATGATGCTACTCTTCAGCAGCCCTGGCTCATGAGCAAGCACGAGCGTCCTTTTCACCATTGGGTTTCGGCACGCATATTATCTTCCTTGGTAATTGCAAAAATCACTTGTTGAGAGAAACCCCAGGAGCAGCATTATCCACCTGTCCCAATTTCGTGAAGCCGATGTCTTGATACCAAATTTGTATCGGTATTAATATATCAAGCATACGCACCCCTGCAATCATGATAACTACCCTGAGCCTTTTTCACAGGTGACGGGCAAAACGGCCATACTACGACCAAAGCTGAAACAGCGGGAGCGTACCGTACTACCGTAGGGTATTAGTGCCGCTGCACCCGCAAGCAACGAGGATCAAGTCTGCCGGTAACTTGGCTGCACACTACCAGACGGAAATCTCAGGACCGTACGGTATTGTGTACTCGAGTACGGTACGGTACAAGCACGCCAGGGCACAAAAAGCAACTCTAACCCGAGCTGCGTTGGTGAATCACATCGTGGTCTCAGTCAACTAAAGCACATATTGCGCAGTACTTGCACTGTGGTTTACAATGCCGTATTGCAGCGAAATCCTGGGACCGGTATCCTCCTCCTCGGGCGGGACTGGTATCAGTGCCAGTAAAAGTACAGTGCTCGAGGTTAGGCGGGGCAGTTACGGGACAGGACAAAAATAGTACAAGTGATATAATACCACACCCAGTCAAGAAGAGCAAAACCTTCCGGGTACGACTCGGGGAAATTTACTATCCCAAAAGCGAAACCTTCGCGCGGAACCACAGTAATACTCGAGTAGAGTACCTTGCCCTTGGCCTATCACATCGCCCTTGACACTCGTACTCGACTACGGTACCCCTTATTTTCCATCCTATTCTAATCTTCTTTTTCCCATTAGGAGATATAAGAGGAGATATAAAGTGCTGTGTGCCGTGAAAAATGAAAGAAACAAAGGTTCAGTGCACAAGGTCTGCCTTCCACCCAAACGTGCCTTATCATGATAGAAGAACCCCGCCCACTTCTATCATATCATATCATATCATAATATTATCATATCAAGCCTATGAGCATCATACTACGATAGCACGGATCCAACTGTTCTCTGATGGAACACGAGAACGATAGCCACATCCCCCACCAACCCGAGAAGTACTTTCCCCGCAGTACCGTAGTGAGCATCACAAGAACAATCCATCCCATTCCAGCCATCCAACGACAATAATGCTACGGTATCATAACAATACCAGCACCGTAATCCAACAACCAATTCCAACCCCAATTTGAGAAACAATAAAACGGGAAGAGCCCGCTCCGCTCCCTTAACATACAAGCAAAAATAATTATCATAACCAAATACAGTAAAGAAAAAACCACCACCACAACAACAGCAACAGCAACAGCGCCCCCGCACCCGTGACAAAGCGAGAGAGAAAAGCCCACTCGAGTTACACAGCACACTCTGATAGCACACAAAGTACGAGTGCCGTACTGGTACAGTACGGTACTGCACAATACGGCACAGCATATCAACCTCTCCTCCTCCTCGCCGGGGAACGGGATGAAACGCGCCTCTGCATGATGGAAAAAACAAAAAAATTATCAAACTTATCGCTCGCTAAGTTCTGACAGGCACAGTAAACAAACCTCGACCAATCAGACTGCGGGGACTTGCCAATGCTCGCGTCCCCCGGAGCAGAGAGCTGCGCGGCTTCGGGGCTTGTTTCAAGATTTCTTGGGCGTGGTTGGATTTTGTTTTCTTTTTTCTTTTTTCTTCAAAATTTGATTGGGTGTTCGGAGGTTCCCGTGTGGGGTGCTTCGGTCTTGTTTATGAGTGCCTCACTGATGGGCCGATTGGGATTAAGGGGAGGTTTTTGTTGATGTGTGTGTTCGCCGGGACCAGAAAAGAAGCTTGATTTTCTAAGGAAGCGGAGAGCGTGCTATTTATGCTCTGCAACAAGAACACATATCCACTTCAAGAAAACAAAGGAAGACAAAAGAA
>Ga0307509_10007487_pt1 | contig 14244 bp, 13 predicted proteins | sample 10_EM_MG_FD_202245 | JGI IMG/M metagenome (GOLD analysis project Ga0307509, IMG submission 202245) | Populus trichocarpa ectomycorrhiza microbial communities from riparian zone in the Pacific Northwest, United States - 10_EM | ecosystem: Host-associated > Plants > Roots > Unclassified | place... | reverse complement strand
CCCGCGCGGCCTCGCGATCGGCGCGTCGGACGTGTGGTCGAACACCGCCGACGATCAGGTGTCCGGTGTGTTTCATCTCCGCCGCGTCGGCGAGCGCACGGTCGCCGGCATCGTGCCCGCGATGCAACTCACGACCGCCGCGACGCTGCCCGACGGGACCGAAGGTGCGGTCTCGGGACGCCCGCTGATCGTCAGCGCCGGTGCGGTGCCGAACAACATCGACTGCACCGATCCGGTGACGCTCGCGTGCAGCCGCGCGCCGCGCACCGCGGTCGCCCTGTCGGCCGACGGCAACACGCTGTGGCTGGTCGTCGTGGACGGCTGGCACCCCGAGAACAACACGCTCGGCATGACCGCGGCGGAGCTCGGCGCGTTCCTCGTCGCGCGCGGTGCGTACAACGCGCTCCTCCTCGACGGCGGCTCGTCGTCGGCGCTGAACCTCGACGGCGCGTTGATCTCGGCGCCGAGCGATGGCGTCGAGCGCGCGGTCGCGAATCACATCGCGGTCAAGTACGGCTCGTTGCCGAAGGGCCAGCTCGTCGGCCTGATCTGCAAGCACGACGTGTTCGGGTGCGGCGACGATCCGAGCCGGACGATGGAGGGCGTGAAGGTCTATCTCGACGACGGCCGCGAGTTCACGACCTCGACCACCGCGGAGCTCTACGACTTCACCGGCGTGACCCAGCGGCTCGCTTGCGTCACCGCGAAGAAGCCCGGCTGGCTGACCAAGACCCAGTGCGCGCAGGTCGAGGGCAACAGCATGACCTACAACTCGATCGCGATGTGGGAAGGCACCGATACGCCGGATGCCGGCGTCGTCGAGGATGCGGGCAACGGCGACGACGTCGACGGCGGGAACGGTGGCCCGGGGCACGGCGATGCCGGCAACCCCGCGACCGGTCCCGGCGGTGGGTGTTGCGAGAGCGGACGCGGCGATCTCGCCGGTGAGGCCGTATATGTCATTGGCGTCGTGGCGTGGTTAAAGAGGCGCCGGCGCAGTAGTATCCGCTGAGGGGACGTGAGCTCGGTCCATACTCAGTTACTCACCGACGACACGAGCGGTCTGCTGCTCGAGCGTAGCTTCCGGCTGCGCGTGGTTTCGGGGCCCGATCAAGGCAAGGAGCACATGCTCGACGAGGGCACCACGATGGTGGGCACCCACGTCGACAACGATCTCGTGCTCACGGACGCGACCGTCTCGCGCTACCACCTCGAGGTCCGGGTCCGTCGCGAAGGGATCGAGATCCGCGATCTCGACACAACGAACGGAACCAAGCACGGCGGCGCGCGGGTCGGCCAGGTCGTGTTGACCGGCGCGGCGCGGCTGCGCCTCGGCAAGCACACCGAGATCGACGTCGAGCCGGTCGATCACAACGTCGAGCTCAGCACCTGGGCGAACGATCGTTTCGGCGACGTGCTCGGCGTGACCGAGCCGATGAAGCGGCTGTTCGCGCTGCTCGCGAAGGCGGCGCCGACCGAGGCGACGATCCTGCTCCAGGGCGAGACCGGCACCGGCAAGGAAGCGATCGCCGAGGCGGTCCACCAGCAGAGCCGGCGCGCGAAGGGGCCGTTCGTCGTCGTCGACTGCGGCTCGATCCCGCACGAGCTGATCGCGTCGGAGCTGTTCGGCCACGCGAAGGGCAGCTTCACCGGCGCGGCGAACGACAAGCAGGGCCTGATCGAGGCGGCGAACCGCGGCACGCTGTTCCTCGACGAGATCGGCGAGCTCGCACTCGATCTCCAGCCGCAGCTCCTGCGCGTGCTCGATCGCCGCCAGGTCCGCCGCGTCGGCGAGACCCAGTCGGTCGACGTCGACATCCGCGTGATCGCGGCGACGCACCGCGACCTCCGCGCGATGGTCAAGACCGGGCAGTTCCGCGAGGACCTGTACTACCGGCTCGCCGTCGTCGCGACGCCCGTGCCGCCGCTGCGCGATCGCAAGGCCGACATCCCGGCGCTCGCGACGTGGTTCGCCGAGAAGATGGGCCGCGGCAGCTTCGCGCAGTCGCCCGCGCTGCTCGAGCAGCTGATGCGCCACGACTGGCCCGGCAACGTGCGCGAGCTCCGCAACGTCGTCGAGCGCGCGCTGTCGCTCGGCGATTCCGCGCTCGTGGATCTCGGCGACGCGCCGACGTCGCGCGCCACGCCGGTGCCATCGCTCGACACCGACGATCAGCCGAAGCGGTCGTCGAATTCCGACGTGCTCGAGCTCCCGTTCAAGGAAGCGAAGGCGCAGCTCGTCGAGGCATTCGAGCGCGACTACCTCCAGGCGTTGCTCGCGCGCCACCACGGCAACATCTCCCGCGCCGCCGCCGAAGCGGGCATCGATCGCAACTACATCCACCGCCTCGTCAAGAAGTACGGCCTCGAGGTCGACCGCACCTGATGCGCGTCTTGCTGCTGGCGCTCGCGCTGATCGCCTGCAAGGGTCACGACAAGCCCGGCTCGGGTAGCGGCTCGGGCTCGCCTCATCCGGGCACCGCCGATGCAGCGATCGCGCCGCCCGTCGACTGGAAGGCGTGCGATGCGGCGATGCGCAAGGCCGCGACCGAGGCGCTCGATGTCCGCCCGCAGATCGTGATCGAGGGCTGCGAGGTGTGCGGCGACTGGACGCCGCTGCTCCAGTGGAATCGCCCGCAGGCCGAGAAGGGGCCGACTCGCCAGCAGATCGAGACCTCGATGTCGGTGTGCGGGATCTGCAACTCGAGCGCGAAGCAGCGCTTCTTCGGCACGCTGGACAACGCGCGCGGCACGAACTCGCGCGCGCCGTGGCGCTACCTCGGCGATCTGTGCAAGGCCGAGGTCAGCGCGGTGCCGGATACCCGGTTCATGACCGCGCCCTACTACGCACTCGATCGGATCGCGCGCGCCGCGACGAGCCACGGTGGCGAGTCGGCGAATCTCATGGCCGCGCTCGAGCTGCCGCTGCCGGCGGTGTCGGTGACCGGCAACGGGATCGTGCTGCCCGACGTCGAGGACGGCGTGTCGCCGACCGCGGGACCGCTCGCGATCACGATGATGGGCGACGGGCTGCACGTCGCGAAGCTGCCTCGGGCTCGGCTCGGCGCGAGTGGCGTCGCCGTCGATCTCGGCAACTACCCCGGGGATGTCGTCAAACCCGCGGACCTCGAGGCCGCGCTGAAGAAGCTCGCGAACGGTGATGCGACGACGACGATCGCGATCCTCGCACCGGTCGCGACGCCGGCGCAGACGCTCGTCCCCGTCGTCGCGATCGCGTCGAAGGTCGCGCCCGTCGCGCTCGCGGTGAACGCGCACGGCGCGCCCGAGGGCTGGGATCTGCCGGCGACGATCCAGATCACGCTCGTCCCGACCGGCGGGGACGTCGTCGCGATCACCGGTGAGATGACCTCGCAACAGCTGGCGACCGAGCTGGCGAAGCGCGCGAAGAACGGTACGCGCAAGGTCACACTCAAGGCTCCTGGAACCCCTTGACGCATCGCGTCGCCCGTTCCATCGTTCCCCCGTGACGGCATACGACCTCGTCGTGATCGGTGGCGGCATCACGGGTGCCGGCATCGCGCGCGATGCCGCGTTGCGCGGCCTCAAGGTCGGCCTGTTCGAGAAGGGCGACTACGCGTCGGGCACGTCGTCGAAGTCGAGCAAGATGATCCACGGCGGGCTGCGCTACCTCGAGCACGGCGAGATCCGCCTCGTGTTCGAGTCGGTGTCGGAGCGCAACGTCCAGACCCGGGTCGCGCCCCACCTCGTGCGCCCGCTGTCGTTCCTGATCCCGATCTACAAGGGCGTGCGGCCCGGGTTCGAGATCATGAACGTCGGGTTGTGGATCTACGACTCGCTCGCGCTGTTCCGCGCGCCGCGCCTGCACAAGGCGTTTCGCGGGACCAAGGCGGCGCTCGCGCTCGAGCCGCAGCTCCGGCCCGAGGGGCTACGCGGCGCGCTCGAGTACTACGACTGCGCCACCGACGACGCGCGCCTCGTGCTCGAGAACGCGCTCGACGCGATCGCGCTCGGCGCCGAGTGCCACACCTACACCGAGGTCCTCCGGTTCGAGCGCGCCCCGGATCGCCGGATCACCGGCGTCGCGGTCCGCGATCGGCTCACGGGCAAGGAGTGGAGCGTGCAGGCGAAGGCGGTGATCCTCGCGGCGGGTGCGTGGACCGACGAGATGATGCACCGGTTCGAGCCCCCGACTTCGTCGGGGCCGTCTTTTCCCCGACGGCCGCTGCTCCGGCGCACCAAGGGCGTCCACATCGTGCTGCCGCGCGAGCGCCTCCCGCTGGCGCGCGCGATCACGTTGATCTCGCCGGTCGACGGTCGCGTGATGTTCGCCTTGCCCTGGCGCGAGCGCAGCGTCCTCGGCACGACCGACACCGACTTCGATGGCACCGCCGACGACGTCGCCGCGGACGCCGCGGACGTGAAGTACCTGTGCGACTCCGGCAACGGCTACTTCCCCGGCGCGAATCTGAACCCGTCCGACGTGATCGCGACGTGGGCCGGGCTGCGCCCGCTGATCGCGCCGCCCCCGAAACAGGAGGATGGCGTCGACGAGAGCTCGGTCAGCCGCGAGCACGAGGTCTTCACCCGCAACGACGGCCTCGTGATCATCGCCGGTGGCAAGCTCACGACGTATCGCCGGATGGCGCGGGAGACCGTCGGCAAGACCCTCGATCTCCTGAAGGAGCTCGACGACGAGCCTGCGAACCACAAGGAGACGACGAAGCACCGTCCGCTCCCCGGCGCGATCGGGCTCGAGTCCGCCAACCTCGAGGGCGTCGCCGCGATCGGCCGCCGGCTGATGACCGAATACAAGCTCGACGTCGACACCGCGACCCACCTGTGTGGCGTCTACGGCGCGCGCGCGCCGCAGCTCGGCGCCGCGATCGCCGCCGATCGCACGCTCGGCGAGCGCCTCGATCCCGAGCTGCCGTACGTGTGGGCCGAGGTCGACTTCGCCGCGCGCCACGATCTCGCGCGCACGGTCGAGGACGTGCTCGCCCGCCGGGTGCCGCTACTCCTGGTCTCGCGCGACCAGGGTCTCGGCGTGTGCGACCGCGTCGCGCAGATGCTCGCCCGTGTCCTCGGCTGGGACGCGGCGACGCTCGCGCAGCAGGTCGACGGCTATCGCGCAGATGTCGCGGTGAGCCGGCGCTGGCAGATCGCGTGAGCCAGCAGCTCCTCGAGACCGTCGGCATCTACGGCGCGGTGCTCGTGATCTCGTTCTGCGCGGGGATGTTCCCGCTGATCTCGATCGAGGCGTTCCTCGTCGGCTACTGCGCGCTCCGCCCGGTCGGCTGGGACCAGTACGTCTGGTTCGTGCTGCTCGCCGCGACCGGCCACCAGATCGCGAAGACCGTGTGCTACTTCGCCGGGGTCACCGGGCTCGAGAGCAAGCGCGTACGCCCGCTCGTCGAGAAGTGGCGACCGCGGATCGAGCGCTGGAACAAGTACCCCGGCGTGATCTTCATGCTCGCGGCGACCGTCGGCCTGCCCCCGATGTGGCTGATCGGGTTCATCGCGCGCCCGTTGATGCACCTGCGGTTCGTCCCGTTCACGCTCCTGTGCTTCGTCGGTCGCGCCGGGCGCTACGCGGTGCTCGCCGGGATCCCGCTGCTCGCGAAGTGAACGCGATCTTGATCCGAGATCGACCAGAGTGCTGCGATGCACGTCGCGAAGACGCTCGGGCTATTCGTGGTCACCGCCCTCTGCGAGATCGTCGGTTGTTATCTCCCGTATCTCTGGTTGCGCCGCGATCACGGCAGCTGGCTGCTCGCCCCGGCCGCGGTGAGCCTCGGCCTGTTCGCGTGGCTCCTGACGCTCCACCCCGACGCAGCCGGCCGGACGTACGCGAGCTACGGCGGCGTCTACGTCGCCGTCGCGATGATCTGGCTCTGGCTCGTCAACGGGCAGCGCCCGGACCGCTGGGACCTCATCGGGAGCCTGATCGCGATCGCGGGCGTGCTGATCATCGCGTTCGCTCCGCGCGGTCGGTGATCACGCCACGAGGCCGAGCCGGTGGAGCAACTTGTTCAGGGTCAGGCCCTGGACCAGGATCGCGAAGCACACGACCGCGTAGGTCATGGTCAGGAGCTCGTCGCGATGTGGGCCGGCCGGGAGCGCGAGCGCGAGCGCGACGGACAGCCCGCCGCGCAGGCCGCCCCAGGTCAGGATCGCGATCGCGTGCTGCTGGGGCGCGCCGCGCAACGGCCGCATCACCACGCCGGATGCCGCGACCGAGACCAGGCGCGCCGCGAGCACGAGGGGCACCGCGATCGCCGCCGCGACGGCGAGGCTCGTCGTCACGACCAGGCGCGTCGCCTCGAGGCCGAGCATCAAGAACAGGACCGCGTTGAGGATCTCGTCGATCATCTCCCAGAACACGACGAGGTGATCGTCGCGGTCGGTTGCCCCGCGGTGCTGGCCGACGACGAGGCCGGCGACGACCGCGGCGATCGGCGCGGACAGCCCGAGCTCCTCGGCGAGCGAGTAGCCACCGAGGACGAGCGCGAACGTGACGAGGACCTGGCCCGCGTAGTCGGTCATCGCGCGGAGCAGATAGCGTCCGACCAGGCCCATCCCGAGCCCGAACGCGGCGCCGCCGAGCGCGACCCGCGCGAACAGCCAGACCACGCCGCCGGCGCTGACCCGATCTCCCGCTGCGGCTGCGAGCACGATCGTGAACAGCACGACGCCGACGCCATCGTTGAACAGCGATTCGCCGGCGATCTGGACCGCGAGTGGCTTCGGCACCTTCGACGACTTCAACACCGACAGCACGGCCACCGGATCGGTCGGCGAGATCAGCGCGCCGAACAGCATCGCGTCGAGCAGCGGCAACGATCGACCGAGCGCGCGGAACACCCAGTAGATCGCTCCTCCGACCAGCACGGTGGAGAGCACCGTGCCCACGACCGAGAGCACGAGCACCGGAATTCGCTGGCGCGCGAGCGCACCGACGTCGAGCTGGAGCGCCCCCGCGAACAGCAGCAGGCCGAGCATGCCGTGGAGCAGCGTGTCGGCGAAGTTCGCGCGTGCGATCACGCGCTCGAACCGGGCCGCGTCGATCACGCCGACCGCATCGAGTCCGATCAACACGAACGATCCCAGCAACGCGATCGCCATCAGGCCGATGCTCGGCGGGAGCTTCACGAACCGCGCGTTGATGTACGCGAGCCCCGCGGTGAGGCACAGGATGACGGCGGCGAGCTCGATGTCGGTCATGGCAGGGCCGAGCTGGCGGCCCGACCAGCTCGATCCTGCAGCCGCGCTGCACCCTTGCCGCAGCCTACCAGCGCCGCCTCAGATTTCCGAGTGGCGGCCGGCCTCGATCCGCGAATCAGGCGCGACGGACCCTCGGATCCATGCGTGGTTACGCTGGCCGGGATGTTGCTCTCGATGCCGCGCATGCGCCTCGTCGCCGCCTCGCTGTTGGTCGCCGCCTGCACCGCCTCTCCCGCCGACAACGGCCTGGTCCCGGGCGACGCCACCCGCATCACCATCCACCGCACGGGTGGACTCGCGGCGAACCCGGTGGGCTCGACCTGCACCGCGATGGACGAGACCTATACGCTCGACCTCGCGACCGGCGCGTTCAGCTACGCGATCTGTGCGCCCTCGGTCGAGGGTGGCCCGAACGGAACGATCATGGGCGAGGCGGTGGCCCTGCCCGATCAGCTCGCGAACCTGCGGAGCGAGCTCGCCGCTCTGCCCGCGGTGATCCCGGCGTGCAGCGGTGACTTCACCGACGTCCTGTCGATCGCGACGCGAGCGGGCACGGTCACGCACGCGCACGTCCAGTGTGTGAGCGGTGAGAGCGACGTCTACGACGCGCTCCGCGTCATCGCGTTCGCACGATAGATCAGAGCTCGAGCTGCATCCCGATCTCGATCACGCGGTCGACGGGCATACCGAAGTACCCGATCGAGGTCGCCTGGTTGCGCGACAGGAACGCGAACACCTTTCGCGGGATCGCGAGCGGGCCGTGCTCGCGCCGGAGGCGCAGCGCGTCGCGGCCGAGCACGTAGGTGATGCGCTCGAGATCGACGACGAGCCCGTGAATCGCGCAGGCCTCGAGCACGGCGGGCACGTTCGGCGACTCGGCGTAGCCGAACCGGCCGACGACGCGCGCGAACCCGCCGGCGAGCTCGGTCACGACCAGCCGCTGGCGGGGCTCGACGAACGGGACGTCGCGGATCTGGATCGACAGCAGCACCACCTGATCGTGCAAGACCCCGCCGCGCTCGAAGTGATGCACGAGGATCGGCGGGATACCTTCGGTCGCCGCGGTGAGCACGACCGCAGTGCCGGCCACGCGGTGGGCAGAACGGACGTCGTCGCGCGCGATGAACGCGTCGACGTCGACCGCGCGCGCCGCGAGCTTCCGCGCGAGCCGCAGGCGCCCCCATCGCCAGTCGAGCGCGAGTGCGAACACCGCGCCGCCCACGGCGAGCGGCACCCAGCCGCCCTCGACGACCTTCGCGAAGTTCGCACCGAGGAACGCGAGGTCGATCACGAGGAAGCCGCCGGCGAGCGCCGCGCTCGCGACGAGCGAGACCCGCCACACCTTCCACATCACGAAGAAGAACCCGATCGTCGTCGCGGTCATCGTGCCGTTGACCGCGAGCCCGTAGGCGCCGGCCAGCTTCGAGGACGCTCGAAACCCGAGGACGAGCGCGACGCAGCCGAGCATCAGCAGCGTGTTGACGATCGGCACGTAGATCTGGCCGGCCTCCTCGTTGGACGTGTGCAATACGGTGAGGCGCGGCAAGAACCCGAGGTTCACCGCTTGCCGCGAGAGCGAGAACGCGCCGGAGATCAGCGCTTGCGACGCGATCACCGTGGCGCCCGTCGCGAGCACGACGAGCGGATAGCGCAGGAGCCCGGGCGCCATCGCGTAGAACGGATTCGCGACCGCCGACGGATCGCGGAGCATCAGCGCGCCCTGACCGGCGTACGCGAGCGCGAGCGATGGCAAGACGAGCACGTACCACGCCCGGATGATCGGTCGCCGGCCGAAGTGGCCGAGGTCGGCGTAGAGCGCTTCACCACCCGCCACGACCAGGACGATCGCACTGAGCACGTGGTAGCTCCCCGGTTGCCCACTCGTCAGCAGTCCAAACGCGTGACGCGGATCGAGCGCGACCAGGATTCGCGGCTCGCGGACGAGCTGGGCGAGCCCGAGCGCAGCGATCGCGACGAACCACACCAGCATCACCGGGCCAAACACGACGCCGACGCGTGCGGTCCCGAACCGTTGCGCTGCGAACAGCGCGATCAGGATCGCGACCGTATAGAGCACGACGCTGTCCTGATCGACACCGAGCCCTTCGATCGCCGACAACACGCTGATCGCCGGCGTGACGATGCCATCGCCGAGGAGCAATGCCGAACCGAACACCAGCACGATGACGAGCCCGAACGGGCGAAGGCCATCGCGTGTACGCGCCGGGATCTTGCCGAGCAGCGCGAGCGTCCCGCCTTCCCCCTGGTGATCCGCGCGCAGCACGAACAGCGTGTACTTCACGCAGATGATCGCGATCAGCGCCCACAGCGCGAGCGAGACCGCGCCGATCACGTTCTGGTCCTGCACCGCGAGTGGATGATTCGACGTGAAGCACTCGCGCAGCGCGAACAGCGGGTTCGTACCGAGATCGCCGAACACCACGCCGAGCGCGCCGAGTGCGAGGCCGAGCTCGCGGTTGGGCCGGGCCCGATGGATCGCGAGCGAGTCGCTCACAGCAGCCGTCGCACGCCTCAGGTGTACCGGGACCGCGATCAAGAACTCGTCAAGATCGCTCCGAGCTCGACACCGCCAGTTGCGTGCGCACGAGCAGATCGAGTCGTCGCCAGGCGGGCGATGCCGCGTTGACGCTCGCCTGGATCAACGCCGGGATCGCCGAGGCGACTTGCTGGCCGGGTAAGTCGCCGGCGTAGCGAGCGCGCGTGGCCTTCACGATGCGAGCAGCGAGCCGATCGATCGCGGGGTCCTGCGGGAGAAGGTCGTGGGCGCGATCGTAGGCGAGGAAGAGGCGGCGCAGCTTCGGGTCGGCCTGTGCCCGCGCCTGGTCGCGGAACAACGCAAGTGCGACCTCGGGATGGGTCGCGAACACGAGGATCCACAGGTCGATCTGCAGTGCGACCCAGCGCGCGCTGAAGCCCGCGCGCGGCATGGCTTCGAGGTGGCGCGCGACCTCGAGCGGAAGCCGCTGCAAGTGGCTGGCGTCGAGCCGCCGCAGGCGCTGCCGGGTCTCGCGCAGCCCGCGGATCCTCGCCGTCAGATCGAGATCGAGCTGGTGCAACGCGTGCGCGCGGAGCTCACCCTTTGTCGAGCGAAGCGCGTCGATCCGTGCGAGCGGGACACCGGCTTCTGCGAACGTCCGGATCTTGAGGAGCTCCATCGCGTCTCGTGCCGTGTAGCGGCGGTATCCGGCACCGTCGCGTTCCGGCTCCGGGAGCAAGTTCTTCGCGTGGTACACGCGGATCGTCTTGATCGAGACACCGGCGTAGCGAGCGAGCTGGCCAATCGTGAGCACGCGCCATCTTCGCACTTGACCTTGACCCAAGGTCAACCCGCAGCATCCAGGGATGACGAACACTGATCGCGAGACGCTGCGCGCGCTCGCCGACGAAGGGAACGAGCTCGCACTGGATCGCCTGGCCGATCTGGCAGAGGCGCGCGGCGATCTGACCGAACTGGGAGAGTTGCTCGACGAAGGCTGCGTTCGCGCGGGTCAGCTGCTGACGGTTCGCGCCGTCGCGGACCACGATCTTCTCGCCCTGCAGCGCCTCGCGGATGCGGGTTCCGACGAGGCCGGCCGCGAGCTGACGCGTCTCCTCCAGCGTTAGAGGCTCACTTCGTCGCGGGGCTACTGAGGTTCACGAACGGCACCGCCCCGGTACCCATCATCTGAGGAAGCGTGCCGTTCCACTTCTCGAGCGCCCGGTACTGGACGTACGAGGGCGTGATCGACGCGGCGACGGTCTTGTTGAAGTAGGCCTCGGCATCGGCGGTCAGCTTCTTGGCGTCGGCTTCGCCCTGCGCCTGCGCCACCCGCTGCTTCGCCTCGGCCTCGGTCTTGTGGACCTGCGCCTCGGCCTTCTGCGATTCCTGGATCATCGCGACCTTCGCGTTGATCGCCTGGACGACGGCGTCCGGCACGCGCGTCTCGTTCACCGTGAACTGCTGGATGATGAAGCCCTCGGTGCCGAGATGCTTCGTCACGAACGTCTGGACCTCGAGCCGGCTCTCCTCGCGCTTCGTCGAGTAGAGCTGCTCGGCGGTGAACTGCGCGAACACGCTCTGCAGCCCCTCGCGGATGGTCTGGCGAATGAAGTTGTGGGAGATGTGATCCACGTCGTTGCGGTACTTCGTGTAGATCTCCGGAACCTTCGCGGGATCGAGCGTGAACGACAGCGACACGTCGAGGTTCACGGGCAGCCCCTCCGACGAGGTCACCGTGATCGACTCGTCGACCGGCCGCCCTTCGAGCGCGCTCTTGGAGAGCACGAGCGTCTGCACGTTGGTCGGGTACTCGACCACGTCCTCGCAGAACAGGCTCCGCCAGTAGTAGCCCGTCGGGATCGGGTTCGGCGAGACGCCGCCCCCACTGCACTTCTTCACGGACACGCCGACATGGCCCGGATGGATCGTCGTGAGCGATGCGAACAACAGGATGCCCACGATCAGCACCACCACGCCGGCGACACCCGCCGCGATGAACTTGTATTTCTGCATTGCGTTCTCCTAACGCCGCTGCGACTGCGGTCTACCTCACCGCGCGTTCAGATCGCGTCAAGATCCGTGGATCATGCCCGCGACGCATCGCCGGGCCGGCCCAGGTCATCGCCGACCGCGGACGCGGCCCGTGCAGGAGCCGGCGTTCGCGGCGGGGTCGGACTCGCACAGTGCGTCGGCGACGCCGATCATTCGATGCTCGAGCTCCGGTGTGGCGAGCTCGGGATCGAGGACGAGGAACACAAGACCGCGCCCTGGCGCGACGCAGGCCGCGGCCGCGAGCTCGTCGCGCTCTCCTTCGAGGACGAGGAGCTGGCCGCGGCGTGCGATCAGCTCGAGCTCGCCGCCGTCGATGTGCGGCGAGCGATCGATGGCATTCGCGCGATGAATGAGCCGGCCGATCGCCGGGAGGTCTTCTGCGTGGCCGAAGCGAAGCAGCGAGCTTGTATGCGTCATGGGTTCGGGATCGATCGCGAGAGCAGCCACCATGGGTCCTTGCGCGCCGAGAGGTCGGCACATCTGCCTGTTTCAAGATGAGCGCCAACCGCGCGGCAGTGGTTGCGATGACTTGCGCACCGGCGAGCCGCGTTCTTGCAAGATCGCGAGTGCACACGTCATGCAGAACGCCCGCCGGAGCCGGATCGCGCCGCGCCTGCGCCAACAGCGCGGACGGTGCTAACGTGTCGCGCATGAAGCGCAGCGAGCAACCGGCGCGCGTGCTGGTTGTCGACGACGAGAAGAACATCCGCGCGACGCTGGTGATGTGCCTCGAGGGGATGGGGTGCACGGTGACCGCGGTCGGTTCGGGGGAAGGCGCCCTCGCCGCGCTCGAGCGTTCGGTGTTCGATCTCGCGTTCCTCGACCTGCGACTCGGCGACGAGGATGGCCTCGCGCTCTTGCCGCGCATGCTGCTGGCGCGACCCGGGCTCGCCGTGATCGTCGTGACCGCGTACGCGACGATCGACACGGCGGTCCAGGCGATGAAGCTCGGTGCGGTCGACTACGTCGCGAAGCCATTCACGCCGGCGCAGATCCGCCACGTCGTCGACCAGGTGACCGCGCGCCTCGCGACCGATCGCAAGGTCGCCGACCTCGAGGCGCGGATCGCCGACGAGCTCCCGGGCATCGATCTCGATTCGCATGCGCCCGCGATGATCACGGCCTACGAGCTCGCCGCGCGCGCCGCGACCAGCGATGCCCCGATCCTGTTGCGCGGCGAGAACGGCACTGGCAAGAGCGTGCTCGCGCGGTTCATCCACGCCCGCAGCAAGCGCACCCAGCACGCCTACGTCACCGTCAATTGCCCGACGCTCTCGGAGGATCTGCTCGCGAGCGAGCTGTTCGGTCACGCCGTCGGCGCGTTCACCGGCGCGGTCCGCGATCAAGCAGGGCGCGTCGAGGCGGCGGAGGGCGGGACGCTGCTGCTCGACGAGATCGGCGAGATCACGCCGCCACTCCAGGCGAAGCTCTTGCGGTTCGTCCAGGACAAGGAGTTCGAGCGCGTCGGCGAGACCCGCACGCGTCACGCAGACGTGCGCGTGATCGCGGCGACGAACCGCGACCTCGATGCCGACGTCAAGGCCGGGAGGTTTCGCGAGGATCTCCTGTTCCGGCTCAACGTGATCGAGATCCAGGTGCCGCCGCTGCGCGAGCGTCCCGAGGACATCCTCGAGATGGCGCACCGGTTCCTCGCGTTCTTTGCACGCGCCGCGAATCGCGCGACGCCCACGCTGTCTGCGGGCGCGGAGGCCGCGTTGCGGGCGTACGCGTGGCCCGGCAACGTCCGCGAGCTGCGCAACGCGATGGAGCGCGCGACGATCCTGTTTCCCAGCGCGACACTCGGGGTCGAGGCCCTGCCCGCCCGGATCGCGCCACACGGCGACGCCGCACCGCGCCTCGGCGGCGATTACACGCTCGACGAGATCGAGCGCGACCATATCGAGCGGGTGATCGCGCACACCGCCACGCTCGACGATGCGGCGCGCGTGCTCGGCATCGACGCGTCGACGCTCTACCGCAAGCGCAAGCGCTACGAGAGCTGAGCGGTCCGCGATCTGCACGATGCACCGGGATGGTCGTCGTGCGACTCGTGTGTCTGGGCATCGCGTTCGGTGGATTTTCGCTGGTCTGGATGATCGCGCGGGCCCGGCGAAGCCCGCGCTAGCGGTTGCAAGATGCAAGGCGGCGCGGTGGGCGTCGGGCGTCTCGCATGGTGGCGATCGCGAAGCCAGCGTCGCCGCCGAGCTTTCCCGCTGGCATGCACGCTGCACGAGGGGCGCACATGTTCACGCCCAGGCTCGCAATGCTCGCGGCCATCGTGCTCGCGGAAGCGAGCGCCTCTGCCCAAGTCGATCCCACCCCTGCTCCCGCGCCCGTGCCGACCGCTGGCTCCGACGCGGGTCCCGCGCTGGCTCCGGTTCCCGAGCCAGCACCGGCGCCTGCACCCGTTGCCACGCCGGCACCGGCGGACACGGCGGTCGCTCCCGCGGATGCCGAGCTCGACCCGTTCACGTTCGCGGACTTCACGT
>Ga0307509_10007486_pt1 | contig 14244 bp, 15 predicted proteins | sample 10_EM_MG_FD_202245 | JGI IMG/M metagenome (GOLD analysis project Ga0307509, IMG submission 202245) | Populus trichocarpa ectomycorrhiza microbial communities from riparian zone in the Pacific Northwest, United States - 10_EM | ecosystem: Host-associated > Plants > Roots > Unclassified | place... | reverse complement strand
GATTGCCTGAGCTGACTGTAGTATTTGTAATTCTCCAGTTGTTCCCCCGTTACGCATCCAGTATGCACCCGCTTACCATCATGCCATCGTTCGTCTCCATGAACCCACCCAAACCTATGCATCATCACATGCACATCATGCATTGTACATGCGGTACGGTATATCTACCTTGTGGACTCATGATGAAAGAAGACGACTGCCATACTTTCGAGATTTTGCCGATTTTGTTTTTGCGATTTTTTCAGTTAAAATGAGCAATTTGAGAAGTACAAATCAATAGAGAAGCCATTTTTCAACACTTCCTGGGACTTTGTGGCCAAACCAGAGATGCGCTACACATGGTTTGCAACCTTCGAATTCGCTATGCGGACCATTGGACGGTCAATCTTCGGAGGATAATGTATCTTATAAAAGGCCCCTAGGTTTTTCATTCAACCCTCAGAGCTGGTCTCATCTTATCCTGTATTCTGCAACTCTAGCCCCGGTGGCCCAACAGGTGCTTGTTTACTAGTTTCGTTGATTTACACGTCACTAACCCGTATTATTGGTAGAACATATATATCACCATGAAGCTATCATCGATCTCCTGTACCGTAATCACCCTCGCCGCACTTACATGCAGCGTCACCGCCATCCCCACCCACTACTCACCAAGTCATCACGATGAAGTGCCCCCTGCCAGCGGCCAGCCGCAGGGAACTGGAGCCTACCGTCGTGATTTGGAAGACGATAACTTGTTTGCACGAGGCCAACATGATCATCAACATCCTCATGATCAACATCCTCATGATCATCATCAGAGTCATAATCAGCAATATCAAACTCAGGGTCATGGTGGCGGCTCCGTCCGGCGTCGTGATTTGGAAGACGATAACTTGTTTGCGCGCGCAACCCACCATACTGGTGGTCAAGGGTACAACAACCTGGACGCACTCAGGCGTCGTGATCTGGTTGAAGACCGTCGCTTGTTTGCGCGCTCAACCCACTTGACCGCAGCTCATGCTGAACCCCTCGACCGTCGTGATTTGGAAGACGACGAGGACCTATTTGCGCGCCATGAACATCACGGTCAAGAGCACAACGACCCCAGTGGACCCGTCTTGCAACGCCGTCGCTTGGTTGCGCGCTCAACCCAATACAACAATTACGATTAGAGACCACTCCAGTCTTCCGATTGCGGGCAATTTGGATAGTGGGGGACTTGTATGTAAACGATTTTCAGTTAAAGTTGTAGTGTGTGCGTGGTTGTTAGTAATCGATATTTTGGAGACAAGTACAAGCGGACGTGTAAGCGCCCACAAAATGAGGAAAGGAGATAAGATATGCATTTGTGTTTCTAGAAAACCGAACAAACAAATGCCGGTATATATCTATGGTGATGAAGTCGGACATACATGCACTGCAACAGGTAAGAAGAAGAGGAAGAGCACACAATAATAGAATGAAGGAGATGTAATCGAAATGAAGAAAGGCGAACCCCCTAGAGAGGTCCACCGGATCACAACGGGGAAATGCTTCCATGGAAGTAAAATTTGATTAAATCATCAATTACCTCAACTTTCCGTCCTCTTCATTAGTATCATAGACCATGTGCGGGTCCTCAGCGGACCTCAAAACAGGGGACAATCCCTACTGTAACAAGATATATAAAAGCCTGGCAGGAATCCCCTTCGTTCTTCAGCAGGTCTCGAACTTCAACCTGGTCGCATTGAATGTTACACCCGAAAATGGAAAAATTCTACTGTTTTTCGCGGCTCCATTGCCCGTTCATGGTGAAGGGACTATCTCAGCAGTATGAACTGTCCGATGTGCAGGCTCACATAAGAAGGATTTGACGCGTTCGACCATGTCGAGTTCCAACACCGCAACGTCGATGGATTCTAGTCCGGGCTATCACAACGTGGGTTACAGGAGACGCATTGGTCACCGTGAAGAGGAAGCAGACATTATTCTCTTCGGAGCGAGTTTTCTGCCTGTTCGTTCAGAGGGTTTGGGTTTAGTTTCTTGCAAAAGTATGTAGTTCCTATTTATCCTTTTATCTTCTGTCTCTAACTGACGAATCACATTTGTAGGACGGGCAGGTCGAATCTAACCCCCCCCCTCCCTGTCCGAGGTATGTCTTTTTGCACTTCTTATCCTTCCATTGAGACGGAGGATAAATTCAGTAGATCGTCGAATAGCTCACGCGGCACATCATATTATCAACGCTTGGCGATGTCAAGTCGATGGAATCCTTCATCGAGGTCTGTATTTTGTGGAAAACAAACCTTCGCTGAGCGTGTTCCTAAGGGCATTTAAACCGACAACGATGACGACGGAGAGACAGCAGCAGGAAGTCGACTTGCACATATTTTACAGATTTTAGCCTGGTCCAGGCGAGTCCCTTCATGCAAAGTACAAGGTACTTTTTTCATGGCCCTCTGTTTAGGAAAACTAAGGAAATAGACAAATGTTTTGGTGGTCGTCACATGTTACTTTGGGGGCATTCGTGACCTAGGGTCGGATCAATTCCGAGTCAAACACATTGATCAATCGCACTTGAAATTGTTGGCTCCGAGTCCCTTGGCACTGGACTGGCGGACAAAAGAAATACGGGACGGGCAAAGGATCATTAACCATCCAATCCAATAACCTAGCCTGCAGTTACCCTGCTCAAGAAGTAGGAGTCTGACACGGTAACCTGATCAATCCTCCAGAACATTACTGCCGTCGGATGACTTCCCGTAGACACATGCCACACATCTGAACCCTGGTGGACCAGAGATTCCATCAGCCAAGAAGGTGCACCTGAGATCATTCAAACCATATGGCCGCAGCTGCACCAGATGTTTTCAGACGCAAGACACCGGCTTCCTCGCCTGACGCAACCTTCCCCAGATCCTGATGTAAATACCTTATTTAGTAATAGAACACTCGACATAAGCCAAATCGCTGGTGTGAACACGTTGGAAAACCGTTTGGCGCATCCGATTCCCTGTACCAGACCGGCGTTTTATTTTTACAAAGAAATCTTGTGCCCATCCGGTACACCAATCAAATAATCAGTCGAGTGATACCACGATGTTGCGTCGTGGGTTTTAGGCATCGAAATCAAGGGCACCGGATTTATCTGAAACGCATACGAAACGGGGTTTTATCTGAAAATGTTGGATATTCATACCAAAGTCAGTTTAAGTAATTGAAGCGGTTAGGCTAAGGTCACTGGGAGGAAAACCAATTTCTCATGACATTCTACTTTGTATTCTACAAGATTATTTCTTTTTTGAATAGAGATTACCTGAGCTGACTGTAGTATTTGTAACTCTCCAGTTGTTCCCCCGTTACGCATCCAGTATGCACCCGCTTACCATCATGCCATCGTTCGTCTCCATGAACCCACTCAAACCTATGCATTATCACATGCACATCATGCATTGTACATGCGGTACGGTATATCTACCTTGCGGACTCATGATGAAAGAACATGACTGCCATACTTTCGAGATTTTGGCGATTTTGTTTTTGCGATTTTTTCAGTTAAAATGAGCAATTTGAGAAGTACAAATCAATAGAGAAGCCATTTTTCAACACTTCCTGGGATTTTGTGGCCTAACCAGAGATGCGCCACACATGGTTTGCAACCTTCGCTATCAAAGATTTTGCTATGCGGACCGTTGGACGGTCAATCTTCGGAGGATAATGTGTCTTATAAAAGGCCCCTAGGTTGTTCATCCAACCCTCAGAGCTGGTCTCATCTTATCCTGTATTCTGCAACTCTAGCCCCGGTGGCCTAACAGGTGCTTGTTTACTAGTTTCGTTGATTTACACGTCACTAACCCGTATTATTGGTAGAACATATCATCATGAAGCTATCATCGATCTCCTGTACCGTAATCACCCTCGCCGCACTTACATGCAGCGTCACCGCCATCCCCACCCAATACTCACCAAGTCATCGCGATGAAGGGCACCCTGCCAGCGGCCAGTCGCAGGGAACTGGAGCCTACCGTCGTGATTTGGAAGACGATAACTTGTTTGCACGAGACTTACATGATCATCATCATCAATCCCAGAGTCATAATCAGCATGGTCATCATCAATCTCAGAGTCCTGACGGCTACCCGAAGGGCCTCCAGGGTCGTGATTTGGAAGACGATAACTTGTTTGCGCGTGCAACCCATCCTACCGCTGGTCAAGGGTACAACCCGGACGCACTCAAGCGTCGTGATCTGGTTGAAGACCGTCGCTTGTTTGCGCGCTCAACCCACTTGACCGCAGCTCATGCTGAACCCCTCGACCGTCGTGATTTGGAAGACGACGAGGACTTGTTTGCGCGCCATGAACATCACGGTCACGGTCAAGAGCACAACGACCCCAGTGGACCCATCTTGGAACGCCGTCGCTTGGTTGCGCGCTCAACCCAATACTATTAGAGACGACTCCAGTCTTCCGATTGCGGGCAATTTGGATAGTGGGGGACTTGTATGTAAACGATTTTCAGTTAAAGTTGTAGTGTGTGCGTGGTGTTAGTAATCGATATTTTGGAGACAAGTACAAGCGGACGTGTAAGCGCCCACAAAATGAGGAAAGGAGATAAGATATGCATTTGTGTTTCTAGAAAACCGAACAAACAAATGCCGGTATATATCTATGGTGATGATGTCGGACATACATCCACTGCAACAGGTAAGAAAAAGAAGAGCACGCAATAATAGAACGAATCGAAATGAAGAAAGGCGAACCCTCTAGAGAAGAAACGTCGAAGGAGCTGAAAACCACACAGTCGTGATCTAGTGACCCCATAAGCAAGAACGAGATCAAGAGGGACCACAAAAAGATCCGAAATTCCAGAAATCTAAGAAAAACCCCACTCATTTCGACTGCACACCGATGCTACTTGGGGCTACCGAATGACGATGATAGTGGTTGAACCAACAAATAGCATGGGTCTGCAGAGGGCAATGCCGGGTTGAAAACCTATTATCTAAGTCTAAACACAGAGAATCGATCAGGAAAAAAAAAAACACAAGGGAACCGCACTTGTGCACCTACCTCAAACTTTGATCCCCAACTTAATCAACCCTTCCTTGGCAGCTTCATTCCTCGCCGCCTTCTTCGTACTCCCTCGCCCTCTTCCATAAAACTCCCCATCGACGAGGACTTTAACATACCATACTGGAGTCGCTTTTGTCCCCTTTATCATAACTTCAGCAGGGAGGTACATATCCCTATATTTGGTACCCGGGATAGGTTCGAGTTCGGATCGGGACTGGTCTGCTGCGGCTGCAGGCGTAGACTGGGATTGGGGTTGGGGTTGAGACTGAGAAGCAGGGGTATCATTCGTCTCATCATAAACCCACTCCACTTTCCGATTCATCCTCTGTAAATGTTGATTAAAAAACGCGAGATGGCCAACCGTGGGTTCGTTGCATGAAAAGTTCGCAGCCGCAGCTGCCATCGTCACTGCCAATGTTGCCACGGACGAGGTTGCCGAGTAGGAAGGAGAAAGGCTCACAGAACCTGAATCGGCGGCTGATGGGGTGAGCGAGCCCGAGCTTAGGGGTGGGGCGATACGCCGAATCTCGACAGTTTGTCCCTGCGTGGTGCTGAGAAGGTTCAGCTTCGATACAATACTCTCTATGCTGTTCTCTCTTGTACTACCAGAGGCACTGGTGTTTGAAGAGAACGAAGGGGGAAGTGGAGGGAGCCCGTGTTGGTGTCGGGAGATTTGGTACGCTGCTGTGGCGTAGGGACGAAAGAGCTTTTTTAACCAGGTTTGAGCAGTGTCGAGGCCTTGATCGAGGTAGAGGCCGCCTACAAAAGCCTATGGTTCGTCAGCATTGTGGTTATGTGAGAGGTGAGAATTGTTGGAAAGAAAGGTACCTCGAAGACGTCGGCTTGGATGCTTGTCGATGCACGTAGGGTGAGTGCTTGCGCAGGGTGGATATAGAGGTGGTCCGGAAGTTTGTATCGTAGTGAGCTGAGTGAAGAAGAATCCAAAGTTATTCTTGTATTTCCTGGTAGAAAAAGACTTACATTTCGGCGAGGGTGGGATTGCCAACTACCATCGCTCTAATTTTCTACTATAGCCATCAGCACGAGAACAGCCATGGTTTATGGTATCAAAAACACCGTAGATGGCCCAACTCTCAAGCCAGGAAACATTTCCATCAACAGACTTGTAATGGTAAGCCCAAGAACCGTATCGCCTAGATGTTCAAATCTGTAAACAATCAGAGGAAAGCAGTCCCAAAAAAGCAGGAAAACACATACTTTTCATTATCAGGACTCAAATCACCCGGATGATCTTCGAATACGTGTGTGGGTCTGCCGAAAACGCTACGATGGGTGAAGACTTGCATTTTGATTGCCTGAGATTTGATTTCTGGGAGGGGAGGAAACAGTGTATCCTCGTCTCCAAAATCAGCTCTAGGATCGATGAAAGAAATGGTTTAGCGCTCGTTTCTGAATTATTCAGACAGAGTGATTCACTTGAGACTCGTAGGCATTGTGTCTTCCGAATCAACAACTCCAACCTGCGCGATTGAAAATCGTCGAGAAGACGGATGGCGAAACGGACGCTGAGGCCCAGATATCAATGTGGTTGGGCGCTTGAGAGACCTCCCGCCGATAGTCCGAGGCCGAACAAGACATTTCGAACCCAGGGCGGCCCGATTCAGTGTTTTGGGAACTGTGGACTGGGATGTGCAATATGGGAACAAAACGGGTTGGAACATGTGCCAGGGTCTACAGGCTGGGTCCAAACTTGGTGTGTTATATATGGAAGGAGAGTGCGCACGAGAATTCCTATGTTCAAAAATGTATTGATGTCACCAATACGGATCGTAAGGAGCGGCTTGACTGGGCTTGAAGTGTCGGAAGTTTATCAGCCTTGAAGGAGATGGATCATCAAGCATGTTGTTGTGCATGTGGGTGTGTGGACACTTTTCACGGCTTTGCCGGTTACAAACTTCCGAAATGTTACCGGGACATGGTACCCATATAAAGCCTCCTCATCTCCAGGTTTTGCATCAAAGTCCCTGTTTTTGTCACTTAAGATACGCTATCCTTCCTAGTTCTTCAGGCAATGGGCTAGGTTCGTGTTTAGTTGACTGCAACGTTCAAACGCGCTATTGCGTTCGTCGTGGCCCGTAGGTATCGCTATAAATAGCTTTTGCCACAATCACCTGATCAGACGCGTCCACGGTTCGACTTGCAAAAATGGCATCTAGCTACTAACCAACTCAACTGTATACTACCAAGCAACCATGTCTGTATCACCAAGTGACTCACCAATACTACAACCACTACACAATCCTTTACTTGCCGCTCAGGTCGTCGTTCCTGAGGCACCGCTCGGCAACACATCATCCTTGAAGCAGGCACCCGCGATGGGAGCGAAAGCTTTACTTGCAAAGAAACTCGCTCATAACGCGTGAGTTCACAAGGCCAACAAACCGTCATTATGTTGCTGATGGTCCTTTTCCCCTAGAAACCCTGCATTTATTTCGCCAACGGACAGCATGATGACACCCTGTACGCAGAAGCTCAACGCTGCGAAAAAGAAACACTTTAACAAGTCGGTTGTTTCCGTATCTATCGCTTTTCATTATACTGAGAGCCCTTCTTACAAAGATTAACCAAGCCAGTCCAGCTCTTTCCAACACAGAAGGAAGTAGACGAAGATCTGGAGACTTCCAAGGAGTGCGATCATGACGCAGGAGGGCGACTTCCTTCGACTGCATCGGAAGTCATGCAAGTGGATGATGAGAACCCATTTTAAATGGCTATTGGATGTGGTTTCTCGATAAGCTGCACGGGTTGATCCTTGCGCATGCTAACTTTCGTTATCTTCAGTTCCTTCTCACCCTCACACTTTGTTAGTTCCGATTCTCGTGTAAATGTACAACGGTTTCAAATGCGATATCGACTTCAATGCGTGTACGATCTCTACTGGCCACGAAATGTATTACCGATCCAAGTGGTATGAATGTTGCACGTTGGCCACAGCGAGATATTGAACTCACATTATTGCTAACTTTCATTCTCGTCCTTGGCCTTTGGTCACCCCTACAGTTGGCATTATTCCTCTGATCTTTTAAACACATTCGGAGCCTCGTCCCTCGCCATTCCCTGTTTGGTATCCTACTCTGTATAACTGACTCCCATTCTCTAAAGCTCTATGATCCAAACAAGAAATGGCAGCATCTACTAGTTGGCTACTTTCTCGCTCCCTGCTCGGTATCTTTGGCGTCCTTCCTGATACCTCCAACTGTATCTTCGTTGCACGACACCGTGGGAATGGCATACAGTGCCAAATCATGGGCGTCTCTCTGACTTTCGGAAGGGCGCCATGTCGATAAACAACTCCAGTTCTACCACAGGTGCCTCCGAACCACGCGCCAATGACTCCCTTGACCTTATCTTGCAGAAGCTCGATGCAATAGAGGCTAAGAGTGTGTGTTTTCTTTTCTTTCCCAGAAAAATGTATCTGATATTAAACAGTGGCGATACTCCATCATTCCCTCGACGACCTCAAAACCGAACATCGTGAACTTCGCCAACATTATGAGGATGAGATCCGTGCTCGCGCTGCCGCCGATAAAGACCGAATAGTTGTTGACCGAGGTGGCAGAGAGCGGGAAAGAGACGGAGATCAAGTCAGGGATGTGATCAGCCACGACCCGCATCCTCGAGACTGGGACCACGAACGCATGGCGGAGACGCCACCTGTGCTGGGCCTAGATCCGATTAGGACAGACAGAGAAAGAGAAAAACGCAATCACGACCCTGAAAAGAAGGGTAACATGAAAAGGGGATCAAGACACCACACCACCTCCCCCATTCCCGCTCCGGTCGTGCCTTCTTCCTCAGGAGTTTCTGGAAGCGGGGAATCGGGAGGCGCAGGAGATGTGGAGGATTCGCTCAGTGGCGGGGCCCTACCTCAACAATCGCAGCTTCCTGTCGCCACGTCCCGAACCCAACAACCACAACCACCTATACTCTTCCCCCCCGATGTAGATCTCCCGTCTTACCCTCCTGAGCTCAAAATCGAGGGGTCGGACTGGTTCGTCCTATTTAACTCCTCACCCAAGGTCCAACGGGTGTTAGATGTGAATCTGGTGCACACGCTGATGCACGACAGCGTGGTGAGTTGCATTAGGTTTAGTCGAGATGGGAAATGGGTTGCTACGGGGAGTAATGGAACAGCGCAGATATACAATACAAAGACAGGGGGTAAGGTGTGGTTCGTAATTTTTTGTCCCTTCCTTGTCTAAGTAGCATGCTAACCTTCTCCATATAGCGTCTTAGAACATCGGGCACACACAGTAGGAGGCGTGGTGGAGGTCATGTACGTCAGAAGTGTATGTTTTAGCCCAGATGGGAAGTACCTCGCTACTGGGGCGGAAGATAAGCAGATAAGGGTGGGTGCCATTTGCCCTAGCTTCCGATTTCAAGACAGATGGGAATATTTAAACCTGTCTTTCTGCGCTCTCTTTTTCTATAGATCTGGGACATCTCCAACAAGCGAATCCTCAGTATCTTCGAAGGGCATCAACGAGAAGTCTACGCTCTCGCCTTCTCTTCGGATGGTCGAATTATCGTTTCTGGCTCAGGTGACCAAACAGGGCGTATATGGGATGTGCACGATGGTACTTCCAAAGTTCTAACCATCGACAGCCCTTATTCGTTGGGTAACGATAACGGATATGTGTTTGGGGCCATCTCTCCAGATGACAAGTACGTAGCTATGGGAAATTTAGATACGGTCGTGAGCATCTGGGAGATGAACACGGGTAGGCTAGTGCAGAGGTTAAGGGGACATAGGGATAGTGTTTATTCTATTGCATTTACACCTGATGGAAAGGGTCTGGTGAGTGGGGCTTTGGATAAGACAGTGAAGTATTGGGATATCAGTTGGTTGGGTATTGGGTCAGGTGCTGCCGAAGATGGGTCCCGGGGAAGCCAAAGAGAAGGCAAAGGGAAGACGGCTTCCGGTTCTGACAACACAACTCTCACTAGTACACTCTCACCCTGCATAATGAACCTTACTGGTCACCGCGACTATGTCCTCTCTGTCGCGGTCTCGCATGATAGCGCGTGGATTGTCTCGGGGTCTAAAGACAAAAGTGTCCTGTTTTGTGATGCAAGGACTGGGGTGGTGCAGTGTGCGTTGTTGGGACATGCGAATTCTGTTCTCGCCGTTGATTTGAGTCCTGTGGATCACCTTTTGGCCACGGGGAGTGGGGATTGGCAGGCTAGGATTTGGAGTTACGGCGTTGTTGAGTAGGGGATTGGCTTTTATATTTCCTTCCATACTTCAAAATGAAACTAAGCAATCAAATGTTCGAACATTGAATTTTGATAAAATACACGGTTATATACCTATCTAGAATATAGGAACACCTCAAGTCAGAAGTCGGTGGCTGTGTTGAGTGGAATCAAATCGTTACTTCTAGAGTAGCATCCATGTTCAACCCCAACAACCTGGTTATTACAGGTGGCCATTTCGTCAGTAATTCGAGATCACAGCATAAATACGGTGAGCTAAAGATTGGAAGATTTGTTGAGAGCTTTCTAAACGTCACTTGTTTTCTCGACGCAGATTTGAAGGAATTGTTCAGGAATATCGTTGTAGATGCTTTTCATAACTCGTCTACCAGCTACGACCTTGCAAAATGTTACCCTGGAACTAGGGAAGCCGTCATGAAGGATCTCTGTGACTGGGTGAAAAACAACGACCGTGAACACCCAATTTACCATCTTTACGCGCCTGCAGGCTCCGGAAAGACGGCTATCGCAAGAACCCTTGCTGATACCTTCAGTGTGGGAGATGACCAAAACTCCCAAAAACATCTTCTTGCCGCCTTTTTCTTCTCGAGGACGGTTGAGAGCCGAAATAATGCTCGTCATTTCATCACGACAATTGCATACCAGATTGCCATCAACATACCTTCAGCATCACATTTCGTTTGTGAAGCTATTGATCAGGATCCCTCCCTTCTCTCCCGCGATCTCATGTTTCAGATGCACGTTCTCATTCTGAACCCTTTGAGACGAGCTTGTGAATCAGCAAGCGAAGACGAAAAAGCTGCCTGGCCCAAACTGATCGTTCTTGACGGACTCGACGAATGCTCCGGGAAAGACGCTCAAGCCAACATTCTCGATGCTGTTTCCGAACTCGCTAATTGTCGGCCCCTTCCCATTGCTATTTTTCTTTCATGTCGACCAGAAATCCATATACGGACAGCATTTCAGACAGGCGCTCTCAAGGATCTTTCGCAGAAGATATGCCTTTCGAACAACTACGATACTGAAGACGACATTCGGTTTTTCCTTGTTTCCTCGTTCAAGAGTATTCGCGAGGTGCACAGCGGAATCTGTCAAATTCCGCCAAGTTGGCCTGACCCAGCAACCATCGAAAGCCTGGTCCATAAAGCTTCGGGTCACTTCGTATTTGCGTCTGTCGTTATAAACTATGTTAAAGTCCTGGACGACAACCCAATAAAACGACTGGAGATTGTGTGCGGATTGGCCGAATGCAACGACGAGAAGCCGTTTGCTCAATTGGATGCCTTGTACTCTCACATACTCGATTCCATCAAATCCACTCATCGTGACATTGTTGCAGCTGTTTTCAGTTGCATACTAGCACGATCAGAAGTTCCTACTGCGCTACTCAATCCAATTCTCGTCTTGGATCAAGTCAGAATGAAGTATGGATTAGCGAGCTTGGTCGGCATCCTTGTGGACTATTTTGGTTATGAACAACGATACGTCAAATTCTTGCATGCTTCATTTAGCGACTTCTTGTCCGATAAGGATCGTTCCGGCAAGCACTACATTGCCCAGAATCAAGCACACGCAACGGTTTCTATTCACTTACTTGACCATCTCAGGAATAGACGTACGTAGAGCTATTCTTCCATGTCCTTTCATCTTTCACTCTGCATTTCTTCTAGATGATGACGCATCCCCGCTCGTAAACAAGAGTCTTCAACAGCACCTACCTCTCTCGGCTCCTATAGATACATTGAGTCGTCGACTAGAGAGTTTAGTAGAACCCGACAGAGTGGCCATTATAATCAAACGTTACGCGCAGTTCGAGTCCTCGGGGGAGGGTTGGGACGGCATTGTAGAATTGCCTCGCATTCTTAAAACTTCAGTAAGTCCATGCACTATACTCAAGGCATAGCATTGATTTCTTTGCAGCTCTGTGATAACGCATCCTCTCTTAGCGCAAGTTTTCACCAACTCGTAAATTCCTGTATTTCCATCGAGATTCAGAACTATTCCAAGGAACCGCTGGATTGCTTCCCTGCTCTCTTACTGTCTGGTGCCAATGTGAATTATTTCCTTGCTTGTAATCGGCAACAGAGATACAGGCACAGAGGCCCAAGTCCAGCGGGAGATGGATCTCGGGAATTATTGTTATGGCCCATCCTAGGCATCGACAGCCGGAGTCTCGAAATAGATGGGAAATCTCTCAATTTCTGGAACATGTGGCACCAGACTGCGTGGCTCAAGGATGTCGACTTGAGGAGCTCAATGCGTCAGCTAATCAAGGACACAAACCACGGGTTAAGTGGCGAGATATACTCCCGCCTTTGCCTCAAACTCTTGAAAGCGATCCATCAAGATGATTCCCGGTAAGATAGAACCCCTTTCATTCCAGACCCAGGCACGCTGACATACAGATGGTATGGCAGACAACACATTCTAATTCTCGAGCTTCTGGAGCATATCGTAGTACCTCTGCTTGCACATGCTCGACCATGCCAGGAACTTGTTGATTCCATAGCAAACTTCAAAAGCTCTTGGTGGTGGAATGATTGCATTCCAACAAAGAGGTTTTATTCAGAAGACATAACGGAACCACTAGACTTCTATCTCACTGTGAGTTGCATTTCAGGCTTATAGTTGATTGGCTAATTATATTTTCAACAGCGATGGACGGCTTACGTCGGCGCAAAATGATATCTACAGGCGTAGGTTTCCATTGGTACCCCTGACTTCGTTCCGCCCCAAACTGGATCGACAGCCCTTGAGCCATTTCACGACTTCGTGTCCAGGTGCCTACAGCACGTAGGTGTGCTTCATTGGCAACCGAACAGATTGCAACAACCTGACGACAAAGATCATCCTCCTATTGATATTGGGAAGAGTTAAGTTTGTTAGATTCAATGCGGACATCTCACAGGCACCTTTTCAAGTCCAAACCATTAATCAAGTACGATTCTGATTTGATGATTTATGTGCCGTCAGGTATATGTTGTAAGTTACGCAGGTACCAGATGTGCACCCGAATTTTCTATGGTAGTATAGAATGGCATCGCGGTCCAATCTTGCCAGTAAAATTTCTCACGGCTACTACTGTATTTATAATTGCCCGTCTATACCCTCGCTCGTACAACAACAAAGATGTCCCAATCCCCTTACATAGACAGACCCGAAGCCCTAAAATCTTATCGTCCGAAAGCTGGGGTAAGTTTCTTTATCTCATATCCCATAAAACGATGACACCAAGTTCTCCAATCGCAGAGCATGTCCCCCGGCCTCCAACGAGCACGCGAACCTTACCGAGTCAAAAATGCTATACTTGGGCTCAGCCTTGCAGCGTTTGCAGTAGGCGTATGGGCATATTCTATCAGTGCTGTGAAACAGGATGTCTTCGATGATATTGACGAGGAAGTTGCAGCGCTTTCAGTGGGGACGAATAGTAAGACGAGGCCGGGTGAGGGTGGAAGCGTTGTGAACACGCCGAGTGGCGTGCCACCGCAGAGGAGCGCGGCTGTGGAAGACCCCGTGGCACTTACGCAGGTCGAACCGTCAACGAAGTATCCAGTCAGAGGAGTTCTACCATCGTTGGAGAGACGTCTATCCGGGAGGTTCAGTTTCCTCGATCCAGAAAGGAAGACACTCGTTTGGGGGGCACCACCTCTGGATGATATGGGCAAGATTGGTAACAAGTCATAGATTCTATCTAAGGTCGATTATCTTAGACTGTATGTTTGTACCTCTCCAAAAAGCATCAACAATCACTAATACCCCCTTCTCATCAAGTTCAGATGCTTTTTGTCCTGAGAGTACGAACAAAATCCATAACTGTGTTATTCAGAAGCAAAACAAACTATCGAAAGCAAAAGGGAGAGCGACGACAACATATTTGATGAAACAAGCGATTTCAAAGAACGACAGTGTGGCATGACCTTGTCCTCAACCCAGTCCCCAAACCCCTGCCTTTCGTACACCTTCAACCAGAGC
>Ga0307509_10007485_pt1 | contig 14245 bp, 17 predicted proteins | sample 10_EM_MG_FD_202245 | JGI IMG/M metagenome (GOLD analysis project Ga0307509, IMG submission 202245) | Populus trichocarpa ectomycorrhiza microbial communities from riparian zone in the Pacific Northwest, United States - 10_EM | ecosystem: Host-associated > Plants > Roots > Unclassified | place... | reverse complement strand
CTGGAGCGGGTTGGTGTAGATCTACGCACCCCTGCCTTTACTCATGGGCAACTGTATGTGGCTCTCTCGAGAGTCACATCGCTGGACGGACTGACACTCCTACCCTCGGAGCAAACCCCTACTCATACTGATAACGTAGTATATCAGGAAGTTCTTCTCTAATCTCCCTTTGGTATGTGTACTTTCCTCTACCCTTTTTATATAACTTCTGCATGATACTCATGTGGTACTCTTGTTAGTCTTCTTGACAGAAACCACTATCATCTGGACTTCTTCCGTCTTCAGAGTCTCATGTGTTACATCCGTCATCCTCTGCGGGTAAGTCTTCTTTCTTTTTTATCTCTCACTTCTCTTACTAATATTGCGTTAGCTTTCTTGGTAGTTCCTCTCTCCTGGTATGTATTTTCCACCTTCTGTCTCCTTTGTTACTTCATATTCTTGTATAACTAACCTGATATATATACCTTATATTGAAATAAGCCTCCTCTTGTTCAGTTCTCCATTCTTGTATTTGTATGATCTCTTCCTGTAATTTTGTTCCTCAAGAAATCTATTGTATTCTCCCTCCTTCCCCTTCATACATCTGGATAAACCATAATCTATTCGTAATATCTAAGCCCTACCAATCGGTGTCAGCCATCTTAATTAGTGAAATCATACAAGAGGTGTAGTTCCTAATACTTGCAATTGTGTTCTTATGAAAAAACAGTATATATATATGTGTAACATAGGTTAACAAAAGATGATAACTGTGGGAGAATAGAGTTATGTGGTAGGTGATAAAGGAAGAACTACAGTTCAACACTTTTCAACCAAGACGAGAGTTACAACTCAAGATCATTCCCCTTGGATACCATTGACACAGTTTGTTGCTTGATAGAGTTAGGTGGCAGGTGATAAAGGAAGAACTACAGTTCAACACTTTTCAACCAAGACGAGAGTTACAACTCAAGATCATTCCCCGTGGATACCAGTGTTGATGTTATTAAGAATAAAAGAATTGAAGAAGTGTTAGTAGAAATGAAAAGATGGGTTTCTCTTATAGAATTTCTTTCTCACTTGTTTTTTCATATGATTGTGTTGGTGTGACTTCCAGTGTGACTGCTGTTAGGTTCTTAATTTTGTTAACACTTCCAGGACATAACCCTAAAGTGGACATGCTTGGCTACTATTAGCTTACATTCAGCTTTGTTGCAATTATGTATTTTTAGATAGTAAAATAAAGTACTAATTACATAAAGTCTATAAGAGAATAGGTCTTTGTGGTCTCCACTGCATTTATTAATAATCTTCCTTTCTGCCAGTACAATAAGCTATACAATAAACACCTTATTGGATATTGGACTTTAGTTAAATATCTCTCTCTCCTTCCCCTTGATTTGCCAAAATTCTCCTATTATTACTCTCCATTTGTACTGCCCTACAACGATCCCTATGCCCTCCATTCTCAACTACAACCTACCACCCACCTGCGCCCGGAGCCAATATGATGTTATGCTAAATACAGGGACCAGGACGAGCCGTAGGCACGGGGGACGCTAGTGTTTGGGTATCCGAAGTCACAGACCCGCAAACACAAGAGGGTAAGCTTAGGTGGATACTTCGGCAATCGGCAATACCGGCTCCGGCTTTGCCCCCGAAATACACCCTACCCATCAACGAAAAGCTTGTCCGTGGCCTCAACCACGGTAGGTATTGATGTCTAGCGATAGACTCGAGCAATGGATTCAGAGGCAAACGGTGGGGGATTTTCTCACAAAATCCCTAAAAGGGTGACATAAATGAAGCTAATAGAAATGAGTGAATAAATAGGTTCTCTTGAGCAACCACAGGGTAGACTTGCACCTCCTGCTGGCATTCGAGCGAATCGAGTGATACACCATGAATAAACGATGCCAAGGTATGATATTATAGATAGAGGGGAGGGTTCGGTAATACCCCAGACGACAGCAGGAGGACGGAGGAAACAAAAGAAGGTCCGTACGAGATACGTTTATATAAGCTTGGGGCACGAGAAGCCGTGGACACGCCTTCGATATCATAAATTTACCCTAGGTGTACAGATCTACATAGGTGGGCCCTAAATATATAGGTACCTCGTAGTCTGTGATCATTGGCCTACGGCATTGTCCTGCTGGCTCCTTGGCTCCTCCCCTGCTGTGGCAGAATGGGGTCAGCTCTGGGCTGTGAGTGGGTTGCTTATAGGTTCGGCTGGGATTTTTCTTCCTTGTGGTTGTTGAGGTTTCTGTACTTTCCTTGGTTGTTCCCTGTCGGGGTGGGGGGTTTTCTTATGGGCTGCATGACGGTGGAGGTTTTTTGGTTCGTTGTTTTCAGGCCTGTACGCTATTCTGTAGGTTCTACCCATAGTACCGGAAGCTTTGGTGTTGGGCAGGGTCAGAGGGTTTTAGCACAAGGGATGCCGGATGGACTGTAGGTGGAGGTTTTTCCTGTCTTAGAGCCATCTGCATACGGGAGTTTGTACCTTAAACAATACTCAAATGATACTAAAAAAATAACAAAAAGTTACAAAGACAGCATTCAGCTTTAACGCTAAGGTCAACAAAAACTGTGTCCTCCTCACCCCATGAAACATCCAAACCCCCAAGTCCCTCTGGTATGAGGCCAACCGCACATCACGCCTATCGCCCAACGAAATCCTACGAACATACGCGTACACCCGAAGGAAGTAGACAGGAAAGAAGTAAGCAGGAAGGAGAGGAGAACCCTTAGCGACATCTACTACAGATAGTATAAAAACATAAGAGATGAATGAACCCCTGACAAAGGAAATTTACGTCTGATAAGTGACGTGTATCAGCCTGAGCTAGGAATTGAGTGTATGGACCTGCACACCGGAGCGGTGGTGGGGGACAAAGCGGTGCCCGATGGCAGGATAGGATGGCCTATGGAGGCGGCTCTGGTGAGGGGTCGCCAGAGGGTGTGCCAAAGCAGCATTAGCGATGGCCAGGTGGACGGGCGTAACCGAGGCGGGTTTGTGTATAGCGACCGAAGATCGACCGCAGGGGGGAGCAGTAAGGTGCCAGCTGAGGGGGTGGGAAGCGTGTGGATGGGAGTAGCTGTAACCGAGCAACGGGAGGAAAACCAAGAAGGTAGAGGAAGGCACATGGGATGAGGAAGGACTTCTGAACCCTTGAGACGACCGACTAGAGTAACCGCGGCTGATGCTTTTCCGAATGCGAAACGAAGACGAGGTGCTGAAGTTACTAACCGAAGTGTTCCCCGACAGGACCACATAACCGAGACGGAAAGGTACTTCGCAAAGGGCTTGGAAAGCTCACCGCCGATCGTTAGCGAAGATGACATAATGCCGACCGTGCACAACCTAAGCGAGGTGCAAAGGAAGTGCGGGGTAAGTGGGAGAACCGAACTACATTAGCGGGGGTCAACGACGAACAAGAAGAAGGACCTCGTGGAGGAGGGGGTAGACCCCAGAGGGAGAGTAGGGGATGTAGAATCGCTCCCCTAGGCAGAAGCCATCAAGGGGGAGGAGAAGGGGTAGTGGTGGATCCCACAATGATTTCCCTGGTGTTGAGATTTCAATTGCCGGAGGTGTAGGGGAGATGGTTCGTGGTAACTACTGTGACCTTCTTTTTTTACTCTTTTTTTATTCTTTTTTTTTATATCATTTTATATTTTGTTCGTCAAGCTCAGAAGCTAACCAGGTACATAAGGCCCGTTCACCCTGCGGTATGGAGCCAAACAACCTCCAGCAACAGTCCATCCCTCCTCCCTCTTGCAAAAAACCCTCTGACCCTGCCCGATACCGTTGGGACTAACGAACTATCCGGTGCTATGGGTAGAAAACTACAAGAGAAAGTACATGCCTGAATACAACAAACCAAAAACCTCCACAGACGTGCAGCCCATAAGAAAAAACCCCAACCCGACAGTGAACAACCGAGGAAGAGTAAGGAAACCTCAAGCCCATCTAGAAAGGAAAACCAAAAACCCAAGAACCATAGACAACCCATCCTTAGCCCCACTGTAGACCCCATACTGATGAATCAGGGAAGGGATCAAGGAGCCAGCAGGACAAAGTCATGACCTCAACAGCACACACAAAGGGGTAAAAGTACCGGGGGCCTAAATGCCCGGCTAAAGGGGCAAGCGAACCCCAGAGGGAGATCCGAATCCAAACCAACACATCGGAAGTGTGTGGCAAGACTGAGTAAAGACCTTAGGCCCACCGGAAACAGGACCGGGGGAGGTGCATATCCCGCTAGGGACAGAGGTGGCAGCATGATTCCCCTAGGAACAAGAGAATTTCACCAGCACGCACACAGCCATGCCAGATCTCAACTGGAGACCATCATGAGGGAACAGAGGCCAGGCGGTGAGGGCAGTAGGGTGCCAGCCAAGGAGAGAAGGCAGTAGGGTGCGAGCCGACGAAACCGTAGGAGCGAAGAAAGCAGGGGTAGAGCCAAACCGAGAAGTACCAGGGAAGGCGACCTAAGCGAGATCAGGAGTTTTCGACGATGCCGACCCTACCAGACAGGACTCTCAGGAGATAGTGGAATACCAGAGACCAGAGCCACCGGGGCCACTACTTCACAGATAGCCCGAGACTGCCACCGACCTGTTGACGAGGAGAGGGTGTTGCCGACCGTGCAAAGCTTTAAGCCAGGGCAGCGAAACACCGTGCAGAGAAAGGAGGGGTGAGTAACCGTGAAACCCCTAGACAAAGACTGCCGGTAGACAATGTCATCAGGAGGGAATCAGTGGGGAGAGGCGGTGGGGAGTAGCTTCACCCTTCTAGGCAACTAGGCCATCAAAGATGGGGAGAGGGACCAACCGTGATGATTTCCCATTGTGTTGAGATTTGAATCACCGGAGGTGTAGGGGAGAACGTTCGTGGGTAACTACTGGGACCATTTTTCTTTTTTTTTCTTTTTTTTTTAATCTCGATTATTAATTGTTTATATGGGGGCAAACGCACACCTGTGCTCATCCCACAGTCCTAGGTACAAAGGACTTTCTGCCAAGCCAGGGCCACGTAGTCCAAAACCTCCAACTACAGTCCATCCCGCCATCCCCAAGCTAAAACCCTCTCACCCTGCCCGACAGAGCAAACCCCGCCCTGTACTATGGGTAGAAACTACAAGGAGATGAGAAAGCGGGCCTGAAAGCCACGAACCAAAAACCCCCGTGAAAGCCTAGCCTAAAAGAAAAACATCCCCAACCGACACTAGACACAACCAACAAAGAAAAGCAAACCCACTCCCCCAAATGAAACAGCCTATAAGCGAAACCATAGTAAAACCCCACCGGGCCCAGCTCCCGAAGGAATAGGAACTCCTGAATGATGGGTCTTGGGGACACAACGAGGGGAGGTAAGTCCCGGGGGCATATAGCCCTGCCAGCCGAGGCTCAGGAAGAGCAACTGAGTTGGAGAGGATGCCGCCTAAAGAAGGAAGGCTCGTGGCAGTTGGAGGAAGATCCGGTCACCTATTTCGGGAAACAGGCCCCGGAAAGAAGGTTTAAACATGCGCCCCTAGTCCGAGGACATCAGAAGGGAGCAGTGGTCTGGTGGTGGGCGTGGAGCCTCCAGCAGTATGGTGCCAGCCGATCCAAATGTCGGGGAGGGTTCAGGGCGGAGGACTAGCCGACACGAGGAGTGCGAGGAAGGCTGACGGAAACGGTGTCACGATGTTTCGAAATGTGCAACCGTACCAGCAGAGCACAAAGGAGATAGTGCAATACCAGAGAGCAGTGCCCCCGGGGACAGCTACTTTACCGATCGACCAAGACTAAAAACCGACCGTTGACGGGTGAGGGGTTGCCGACCGTGGAGGGCTGCCTAAGAGAGCCCGGAGAAAAGAGGGGTGAAGGCGAACTCAACCCACCTCTAGGAACAAGCTTGCCAGGCCTGACCATCAGAAGGGAAAGGAAGAGGGAGGGGAGATGGCTTCAACCAGACAGAGGCAATGTGGCATGTCTGATGAGAGGGGGGTGGATAAAAGTGAGGATGATTTCTCGTGGTGTTGAGATTTCAATTGCCGCAGGTGTTGCGGAGAAGCAGGATGGTAACTACTGTGACCTTTTTTTCTTTTTTTCTTTTTTTCTTTAAATCATATGTTCATTGTTTCTACAGTACAAGAACTGACATGCATCTTCAACTATATGGCCAAAACAAAACCGAAAATCAATCTAACAATCAACAAGAGAAACAAACATAACCAGTTCCTCCAACGCGACCAATAAGTGTCTCAAATCAGCCTTAGCTACAATCATGGATAGTATAAACCGCTAAACTAGTCTCGAGGACCAGGGGCGGCTAGGACGGTAGCTCGGAGGAAGGGATTTGGAGGAGGAGTGTGGAGGGAGGGGGCAACCGGTAGCATCCCAGGGGGGAAACCAGTGACAGTTGTGCGAATGAACTCAGCCAGGGCAATGAGCAGCTACTGGTCAGACCAGATTGGGGCCTCTGGAGCCAAGTCAGAGACCCCTTGGAGGAGGCGGGATCTCTGACGGGCGGAGGAGGGGCAGGACAGGATGGCATGTGCGAAGGTCTGCGGGGCCGCAGAGCACAATGGGCAGGACATGTCGGCATCAGGATTCTCCCATGTGGGGTGAGCCGCGAGATAGCTTTTCCCAGAAGGCCTCTGGTGTATCCTGCCTGCCACAAACTTGCCCAAACCCATGAAGGGATGGGGGTGCGTTGAGGGCGGATAGAGGTAGTATGGGGGGGCTGGAATGGCAGACCAGTCGGAGAGGAGGTATTGTCTAACTCTTAGCTAGAGGCGAGCATAGGAAGGGACAACCCCCAGGACTGGGGGCAGGTAGTCTGTTAAGTGGAGGGAAATGGGTGGCAATGTAAAGACATCGTGTACAAGGGGGACGGCTGCGTTCGCTAAAGCCGTGATGGCGTTGTGTCGGTACCTCGGGTTCCTGGTCTTGTCCGGGGCAGAATGCCAGTCGAGGTTGAAGACGAGATAAGCCTGGGGGGTAATTTTCCCATGCGCTATCGAGGCGGTACGGTGGGGCAAGAAGGAAGGGACGGACTTAGGGAGGCGTGCTGTGGCAGGGCTTATCTCCAGAGGGGAGCAGATGATTCTTAGGCCAGCAAGGCAGCGTTGGTGCCGTATCAAAACAGGTAGCAGGGGAAGACAGGCTTCCCTGTGCAGACAGGTTATGTTGGTGGAGGAAAAGCAGTTGGTGATCCACCTACAGACCCGATGGCAGAAAACGGCCATCGGGCCCATGATAGACAGGGGAGGGTTCCAGACAGCGGACCCATATAGGAGAATCGGAGCAAGGAGCGAAGGTGCCAAGGAGAGACAGAGGTAAGGTGGAAGGCCCATCCTGGGGGGGAGAGGCGGTGAATCGTGGCTTGGGCTGCATTTGCAAGCGTGTACCTCCTGGAAAAGTGGGACCTTGGGTCAAAGGCGGGAGTGAAGATGAAGCCTAACCACTTCAGGTGGGATTGTGGATAGAAGAGCTGATCCTCCAGCTGCACCGGGAGGGAGCACAGCGGCTCGTTGCTCCTGGTGGTCCTCCAGTAGATCAGTTCGGTTTTCGGAACGGAGCAGGAGATGTCGATCGGGGATGCCTTTCTCTTGAGCGATGAGAAGGACTTTTGAAGGAGGCCGACGTTGGTTCTCTAGGAGTGCGAGGCCACTGTAACAGCAAAGTCATCGACGTAGGAGATAATAAGTGACCTGGGGATTTCCAGTTGGAGGGCGGAGACGTATATGACAAACAGAAGTGGGGAGATGGGGGAACCTTGAGGGACCCAGACCGAGACGGGAGCAAAGAGGCTAGGGGACCCTTGGAACGTCAGGCGGCAGGTGTGATCCTTGAGGAAAGAACCGACCCACTGGCCCAGGTATGGGGTGACCACCTTGATGCGGAGGTGAGAGAGGAGTGCGGGAGATTCCTCATTATCGAAGCCTCCTTTCACATCAAGAAAGAGGGTGGAGACCTTGTAGCGGAGGCGATGGAAGGACTCAACATTATGTTGTAGGATGAGGGCGGCCTCGGCAGTGGATCTCCTAGGGAGGGATCCGCACTGAAGAGGGTGGATGAGGGAGCATATGGTTGCTTGGGCTGAAAGGCGGGAAGCCACCACCCTTTCAAGGATCTTAGAGAGCGTCCGAAGGAGGACAATAACCCTAAAGGAGGAGGGTGAGTCATATGAGGGCTTACCCGGCTTGTCAAGGACAATGCCAAGTGCCTTTTTGAGGGAGGGAGGGTGAAATCCGTGGGCTAGGAGGGGGTCCAGGAGGGAGGGAAGAAGGGAGGGCTTGATGCTGTGCAGAGACTTCCACACAGAGTACGGGATGTGGTCGGGGCCAGGGGCGGAGGTGTTCGAGAATTTGGAGAGGGCCCTGGATATCTCTTCGGAGGTGAGAGGGGTGTAGTCCTCGTAACCCGTGAGGCGGAGGAGTGGCGGAGTTGGGGGTTTGGAGGGAAAGAAGTGGTCAAGGAGCGTTTCCGCTACTTCAGCCGGATCGGAGGCCCCTGGTAAGTCCAGGATCCTTTGTGATGGGCCACCGAATGCGAATCTCTTGGCCGTCCAGTGGGAGCGTGGAGTGGCCGAGGATAGAAAGGCCGACCAGTGTCCTCTTTTGGCCGAGTAGATGGCCTTGAAGTATGTTCTTCTCGAGCTCTTCACATTGCTGCAGTTGAGGGGGGACAGGTCGAGGCGGGATATCCTCGCAAACTTGTGATACTCCCTTCTCATGGACGACAGGCGGGCGGACCACCATGGTTGCGAGCGGGGGCATGGGCGCTTGCTCGGGGCATGGGAGGTTAGGAGAAAGGTAAGGCGGCTAGAGGAGATGTCGAACCATCTACTCAGGGAGTTGGGCGTCAGTCTCGCTGGGCAGGGTAGTGTGGTGAAGGTATCCAGTAGTTTCCCTACCGTGTCTATGTCAAGGAGGGCCCAATGTGGAGTAGGGGGGGGTAGCATAATCACAGGCGGTTTAAGTGTTATCACACATGGAACGTGGTCTTAACCAGTGGAGGGGAGGGGGGGTGTCCCACAAGGAGACTAGGGGGGAGACATCGGTATGCGCGAAGGCCAGGTCCAAAACAGAGGGCCGCGAGATGGTGTCAAACGGGAACCAAGTATAAACCCCGGGGGTGTTGAGAACATGGAACGGAACGTCAAAAGCGGCGTCAACGTAGCGCGTAGACCTGATAAATTCCCTTTCGGATAGGGAGTGGCAGGGATCTGCTAATGGATGGTGGAGGTTAAAATCACCTAAAACCAGGTCAGGGTAAGAGAGAAAAGAAAAAATCCGCGCGGGAGGTATAGAGCGATATGGAGGACGATGTGTGCGAAGAAGGTACACTGAGGTGACCCTGTGGGAGCGGTGGGGGGATCCAAAAAGACCCTCCGGAGAAAAAACATCAACTGAAAGCATCTCCGAGGAATCATAAAAAACAGGTGAGCAGGACAAGTGTTGGTTTAAAGTACGAGAAAAATAAATGGCTACCCGTGGGCGGCCAGGGGGGGGGGGGGAAGGACACAAATCCCGGGAATGTCGGCAGAACCAAACGCCTGGAGGGGGGGTCTTGAATAGCAACAAGTAAAGGAGGGTAAGGCAGCATTGTAAAACTGTGAAAAAGTGAGAGAAAAACATCCCAGCTCCCAAGGCAGTTATGTTGAACAATTGGAAAGGACGGGAAGACAGCACTGCTGTCGGTGTAATGGGTGAAAAAATTCTCCATTGGCGGGCAGAGCTCAGGGAGGAGTTGGAGTCTAGAGATTCGTCACCGCTCTCTCTTGGGGCGAGATCAGTGACGGTGATGGTGCGTTGGGCCCTCTGCCTAGGTGGAGGAGCATCGTAGGGGAGTACAGAGGCACTCGGGGTTCGGGGAGTGCCACTTGGTGTTGGGCGAAGGACCGTCGCAGGGCCAGCCTGGGCTTCAGCGAGATCTATGCTTTCCTGTGTCTGTCGAGATCGCACTTCTGGTACATCTGGAGTGGCTTTTGGGCGGGAGGGGCAATCCTTGCTGCGCGCAGCGTGCTCCTCTTGGCAGTTAGGACAGCATGCCACCAAGGATGTACAGCAGGCGAAGACAGGTCGGAGATTGCCACACTTAGGGCAGGAAGGGTTAGGGCAGCGATGCTCCGCTTTGGTGGGGGCAAGCAAGCAGAAGGGACAGACAGGTAGTGTGCTGGGACAACGCGTAGAGATGTGGCCGAATTTCCAGCATTTCTTGCATTGGGAGTTCTTAGAGGAGGAGAACATCTGCTCCACTCCCCGGTTTCGGGAGAAGAGGTTGATGGAGGCGAGGATGGCGAAAAGGTCTGGCGGGGCGACGGTGACAACCACCGAGGTTGCTGATTTTTGATCACGTGACTCCTGGTCCGGGTTAAGGTAACGCGCTGAGAGAATGGAGACTCCCCTGGCATTGCGGATAGACTCATGAAGAGAGGGGAAGAGTTGGGCATCGTCTGAGGGGAGGAACGCAAGAGGGATGGAGTGAATCAAAAGTTGTGTTTCATTTGGAGCGGGTTTGAAGAGATCCCAAGGGGAGTTGCCTACCCGAAAGGCCTTGTTCAATCTCGAGGTAAGGGGAGCAAAATAAGGGGTATAAGCGGAGGAGGGGGTGGAAGGTCAGTACCGAGTAGTGACACTGAGCCTTTGTCGTTGACCGTGCAAGTGAAGGAAAGAGGAAGGCAGCAGTTAGCTTCTCTGAGGACAGAAGCAGCGATGTCTGGGAAATGGGCTGCTATCTTGAGCGCTTCTGGGTGGGGTTCGAAGGTGGTTCTGGAGGCGAAGAATCGGTCGGCCGCTTGGGGGAGAGGAAGGGGAGATTTCGTAAAAGCCTCACCCGACGCAACCGCAAGGGAGGAAGCCGGGACAGGACTTCTCGCCTGATGACCCTTCTTTCCTTTAGCAGGGGGTGCGACAGCTTGAGCGTAGGTGGGGGCAGTTTTGGAGGCCATGTTCGTGGGGGGACTCCAGTCTGGGTCCAGATGACCGGGGGTCCAAGCGGGACCAGGGGGGTACTTCCCTTTGGCGAATTCTTCCGCTTCCCAGGTGTGGGGGTATTTCTTGGCAAACACCTCAGAGTTGCCATACAGTGTGGGAGGGGAAATTGACACGTCGTATCTCGGGAGATCCGGGTCAGCCGCGGGGTAGGGCCAGGCTGTATTAGATGCTGGTAGGGGTGGAGCTGGAGGAGCTCTTTCCTTCCATTTCTCTTGGCGAGCGGGGTTGGTGTTGCTGGTGGGGGCGGGACGAGACCCACTGGGGGAGGGTATGGCCTGTTGCGGAACTGCAGGGCGTTGGGGGCGAAAAAAGGTCTGAGCGGCTGATGGAAGACGGGAGGCAATATGACAGGGAGACGCCTGGAGTGGGGCGAGGTTTGGAGGTTGCGGGGAGAGGTCGAGGTTGGCCACCTGAGAGGACAGGTCGTGGATTTCGGTCATGAGATTTTCGAGAGCGGTCGTGATGTGGACGCTTGATTGAAGCGAGGTGCAAAGTAGAGGGAGGAGCATTGGTTCCCCAATAGAAATGGTGGAGATGTTTGCTGGAGTAATGGGGGGAAAACCTGTGGCGGGGAGCCCTAGGTCGGCGGCAGTCTGGTGGAAAATCGAGACCAGATGGTTGAGGTCTCCTGTGGTTGGGAGGGGAGAGAGAGGGGCTGGGGTAGGGGAGAGAGAGGGGCCACCCTGCTGGGAGGCCATGTCTGTTGGTGGGGGTGGGGACGCGAGGCCCAACAGTGAGGACGAAAAGTATGGGAGAGGAGATCGTGCGCAGAACGACGTTGTGTTGAGAAATGTAAGGGGGGGGAAGAGAAGGGAGCGGAAGCATGGTAACTACTGTGACCATTTTCTTTTTTTTCTTTTTTTTTTCTTTTTTTTGAATCTTGTTTATTAATTGTTTCTATCAGGGCAAATGCACAACTGTGCTCAATCCAACAGTCCTAGGTACAACGGGCATTCGGCCGGAATGAAGACCATGTCGCCCAAAACCTCAAACTACAGTCCATCCCGCATTCCCAAAGCTACAACCCACTGACCCTGCCCGACAAAGAAAACTCCGCCCGGTACTATGGGTAGAAACTACAAGGAGATGAGAATATGGGCCTGACAATATCGAACCACTAACCCCCGCGAAAGCCTAGCCTAAAAGAAAAACATTCCCAACAGACAGTAGACACAACCAACAAAGGAAAACAAACCCACTCCCCAAAGTCAAACCACCTATAAGCTAAACGGTAGTAAAACCCCACCGGGCCCAACTCCCGAAGGTATAGGGACTCCTGAATATAGGTCTCAGGGACACACACAAGGAGGGGAGAAAAGATTCCGGAGACAGATAGCCCTGCCAGCCGAGGCTCAGGAAGAGCAACCGAGTTCGAGAGAATGTCGCCAAACAAATGAAGGCTCATGGCAGCCGAAGAAAGATCCGGTCGGCTATTTCGGGAAACAGGACCTGGAAAGAAGGTTTAAACATGCGCCCCTACTCCAAGGTCATCAGCAAGGAACAGAGGTCTGGTGGTGGGCGTAGAGCTGCGAGCAGTAGGGTGCCAGCCAATCCAAGCGTCAGGGAGGGGGGGGGGGCGGAGGGCTAACCGACACGAGAAGTGCGAGGAAGGCTGACGGAAACGGTGTCACGAGGTTTCGAAAAGTCTGAGTGTACCAGCAGAGCAGAAAGGAGATGGTGCAATACCAGAGAGCAGTGCCACCAGGGACAGCTACTTTACTGATGGACCGAGACTAAAAACCGACCGTTGACGGGTGAGGGGTTGCCGACCGTGGGGGGCCGCCTAAGCGAGCCCGGAGAACAGGGGCTGAAGGCGAGCTAAACCAACCCCTAGGAACAAGCTTGCTAGGCCTGACCATCAGAAGGGAAAGGGAGAGGGTGGGGAGATGGCTTTACTCAGACAGAGGCAATGTGGCATGTCTGAGGAGAGGGGGGTGGATGGAAGTGACGATCATTTCTCGTAATGTTGAGATTTCAATCGCCTGAGGGGTAGCTGAGACGGAGGATGGTAACTACTGTGACAACTTTTTTTTATTTTTATTTTTATTTTAATTTTAATTTTTAATCTCGATTATTAATTGTTTCTATCGGGGCGAACGCACACCTGTGCTCATCCCACGGTCCTAGATACAACGGACTCTCTGCCAAGCGTCGGCCAGGTAGTCCAAAACCTCCAACTACAGTCCATCCCGCCATCCCCAAGCTAAAGCCCTCTGACCCTGCTCAACAGAGAAACCCCCGCTTGGTACTATGGGTAGAAACTACAAGGAGATGAGAAAGCGGACCTGAAAGCGACGAACCAAAAACCCCCGCGAAAGGCTAGCCTAAAAGACAAACATCCCCAACCGACAGTAGACACAACCAACAAAGAAAAGCAACCCCACTCCCCCAAGTCAAACAACCTATGAGCTAAACCGAAGTAAAACCCCACTGGGCCCAGCTCCCGAAGGAATAGGGACTCCTGAATGATGGGTCACGGAGACACACAAGGGAAGCAAACTCCCGGGGGCATACAGCTCCGCCAGCCGAGGCTCCCGAAGAGCGACCGAGTTTGAGAGGATGCCGCCTAAAGAAGGAAGGCTTGTGGGAGTCGGAGGAAGATCCGGTCGCCTATTTCGGGAAACAGGACCCGGAAAGCAGGTTTAAACATGCGCCCCTAGTCCGAGGACATCAGAACGGAGCAGAGGTCTGGTGGTGGACATAGAGCCGCGAGCAATAGGGTGCCTGCGGATCTCAATGTCGGGGAGGGATAGGGTGGAAGGCTAACCGACACGAGAAGTACGAGGAAGGCCGACGGAAGCGGGGTCACGACGTTTCGTAAAAACCGACCATACCAGCAGAGCACAAAGGAGACAGTGCAATACCAGAGAGCAGTGCCACCGGTGGCAACTACTTTATCGAGCGACCGACACTAAAGACCGACCATTGACGGGTGAGGGGTTGCCGACCGTGGAGGGCTGCCTAAGCGAGCCCGGAGAAGAGGTGGTGAAGGCGAACTCAATCAACCCCTAGGAACAAGCTTGCCAGGCCTGACCATCAGAAGGGAACAGAAGAGGGAAGGGAGATGGCTTCACTCAGACAGAGGCAATGTGGTGTGTGTGAGGAGAGGGGGCTGGATGGAAGCGACAATGATTTCTCGTGGTGTTGAGATTTCAATCGCCGGAGGTGTAGCTGAGACGGAGGATGGTAACTACTGTGACCTTTTTTTTTCTTTTTTTTTCTTTTTTTTTTTTTTTTTTTTAAATCATATTTTCAATTTTTATAAGGTACAAGAAATA
>Ga0307509_10007484_pt1 | contig 14248 bp, 9 predicted proteins | sample 10_EM_MG_FD_202245 | JGI IMG/M metagenome (GOLD analysis project Ga0307509, IMG submission 202245) | Populus trichocarpa ectomycorrhiza microbial communities from riparian zone in the Pacific Northwest, United States - 10_EM | ecosystem: Host-associated > Plants > Roots > Unclassified | place... | reverse complement strand
TCTATCATTGGTTGTGCGGGAGTGGGCTTGGCATGGGATTTCCTTTAAGTAGTCTTCTCTCTTGTACGACTAGTCATTAACGAACATCTCACCTCACACACGTATCACACACACATCCCAACAATTATCCAACTGGTGTTCTATGTTTAGATCCTTGCTATCTGTGGTGTGCCTAAGTTCTTGGGAGATTCATTGCTGACGGAGCATTGCAGTGTGTGGTAACGAGTTTATCTCTACTGCTGACCTAAACAGCTATGTGCTTACTTGAACCGCCCAATAATACCCCTATCTCGGTAAGTACAACTTGGTTTCACTGGGCTCCGGGTATTCTCTTTCGATAAGCTAGGAAGTTAACCTCTTGCTTCTCGTAGATCTGCGGGCAAACCGCTGGCCCGGGCTTGTTTGAGAGGCTATATTACTCCTTTTTTCGGGGGATTGGATATCATGAGCCTCGCTTACAGGGGTTCGAGCTAATCAACCTGAAGCGACAGGGATATATTTGGTTAGTTAAGCGAATAAACATTCTATATCTGGCGGGAGTTTCTATTGTGCCTGGAGGAGGCAGAGTCCTGGCAGCCACTCCCGAAATCCCAAGTCTTAGCTGAACACTGACGCTACAACCAGTAATCACATTCTTGAACCCTGCTTCAGCCGCCTAAGCACATTTTCAGAGTTATACCCTAATTACCTGAATACCACTCTGTGATTGAGGGAAATATTTTATCCTATTTCGAAATTCGGAGAAGGTCGATACCGCTTTTACTCCCGGGGTTCAGATTATCTGTTCTCAGTGCTTCCAGGGACTCTATATTGTCTACCAACTTCTATGAGTGTGTCGCTCCTGGCGCTGCCGAGGACAGTCCTCGGGGACTATATTGAAATGAGCTTCTCACTATCTGTAGACCCTCTCACTAGGGGTGGTAGCTAGGTTTAAGAATTAGCTGAGTTGTGGATTTATTTTAGCCTCTAGGAACTACAGATCTGCAGATATCCTTGGTTAATGACCCATATTGCTTCTGGTAGGTAGGTTGCAAAAACGCCGGGTTTAGTGAAAGCGAATGAAGAGGCACCAGCCTACTATCTTGCTTCTTGCGAGTGTTAGATCACGAAAATGGTGCACTGCTGCCATGCATCTCTGGGGGGAATAGTAATTGTGCCCACTCAAGAATAGACTAGCAGTCGTAAGCAATGGTGGTTAGCTAGAAGAAGAGCTGAGTCTTGGGGGATGCGCCTTCTCCTCAGCTGTATTTCATATACACCTTACGCTTTACATTGGATCATTCGCAATTTTCCGACGCTCTCCTACTTTTAGAGTTGTCAGCACCAACAAAGAGTATTGGGAAGGTCCACAGCTCGCCCCCCCTTCGACCGCACGATTATTCATTCCCGCGAAGGCCTGAGTTGCCTGGATTTAAAGGTAAACCGAAATCCCCCTCTAGGTACCTTTAGTTTTCCCATACTTGCGAGTTTTCCGGGAGCGAAGCGACTTACTCGAGAAATGTGGAAACGACAGGTGATAGGGTTGATGCTTCTTGGTCTTGCTGAGGCGGTGATACGTTCGGGACCAGTTTTCCATTATCGAAAGCGAGCCGATATCGCGGTTGGTGGGGTCTCGGAGTATCTTCAGGCAGCGAATGTGTTAGCTGAAACAGTCACGGTGATTGAACTTCCCCTCATCCTCTCTTTATTCTCTAGATCTAATATCTGTTGCAAACGTGTTCCGGTAGCTCCCTCTTGACCACTTTGGAAACTATCCTGGAACATTCGAAAATAGGTATTGGGTGCTTGAAGAATTCTACCAGCCTGGGAGCCCAGTGTTCAGTTTGTGCCCCCTATCATGTGGTTCTTGGTGATAGGCTAATAGACATCAAGTATATGACGTTGGGGAAGGTAACGCGGAACAAAGCGCTCTGGGTGTGCTTGTGGGAGAGACTCCCTTTCGGCAAATACTCGAAGAATTCAATGGGATTGGGATTGTTTGGGAACATCGGTAGGTGTTTTACAATTCCGAACTGTTTGATGAGTAGCAATGGCCAATGGGCTAATTTTGTAGATACTACGGAGAATCATCACATGTTAACATCTCTCTTACCACGCTTGTGGAGGAGTTCCGGTGGTTGAACACTGCCCAAGCCCTTGCAGATATCCCGGTAGCACAGTTTGTCCACCTCACCAACTGCTTTCACTGACTGATAACTAGGCCTTTGCCAACAACTTCACTCTTCAGAACTTCTCCAGCATAGACTTGACACCAGCCTCCACACCATGGGTGTTCCTCGGCGCCAGCTATCCTGGTATACGCGCAGCACTTGTTCGGGAAAAGTACCCCGAGACAATATTTGCCTCGCTTTCCTCATCCGCTCCGGTCCATGCTCAGGTCGATATGTCGGTATATTTTGATCATATCTATCGTGGGCTTAATGCGGTCGGGCTCAAAAATTGCACGAATGACCTTGTTGCAGTGATCAAGTATATCGATGGCCAACTTTCTAGAGACAACACTGCGGCGGCTATAAAGAAACAATATTTAGGGGTTGGCGCGGAGAATAACTCTAATGAGGGCTTTGCATACGCCCTCACATTTGTCTACAACTCTTGGCAGGGTAATCTCGGGGAGGGCGCTGAAGGTGGGCTTAGCCTTCAGGATTGGAGATCTGATGACAAGGATTTAATCCGCTAAGCATGGATAGCAGGTTTGATGTCGTTCTGCGATTGGATTTCTACGGATCCTGAGACAGGAGAGGTGTCTGGGGAAGAAGGGTGGGCCAAGAGCAAAGGGGCTAAATTTACTTCTGATCGTTGGGCTACATGGGAGTATTTCGGAACCATTGTTAGTCACCCAATCTAGCACTAGAGTTACAGGTCGAATACTCACAGGCTGCTTAGGTTAATGGCGCGTTGAATACCAGTTGTGCTGGATATTATGGCAACAGCACTGTAGGGAGACCAGACTGCCGACTCGATGATCCAAATCCGGACCCGGTCCTCATATCTTGGATGTATCAATATTGCACTGAATGGGGTAAAAGCATGTACCTGAAAGATTGGAAGCCTTTTCTAACGAACTGATTAGGGTTCTTCCCGTCGTCTAATCGCGGACCTAATCAAATAGTATCATCTTATAATAGTCTCAAGCATCAACAAGATCTATGTTACCGGCAATATCCACAAGGACTTTCCAGCGGCCTGCTGCCTCGGCAGCCGGATGTAGAGAGAACGAATCGGGAATACGGTGGTTGGGACCTTCGACCTTCGAATGTGTTTACCACGGGTATTACTCAAACCCCGTGACTTGTTCGTGGCTGACCAAGCATTAGGAGGTGAATACGACCCATGGCTGCCCTTATCGCTGTTATCCGAGGAGCCCTGGGCACCTAAATGTGTCAAATTGACACAGGAAATTCCGGAGGAGGGGGTTTCAACGGGTAAGGAAGAGGTGTTCGGATACCTTCTCAAGGGCGCAGCCCACGGCTGGGATCTCGGGAATACAGTCCAGGAGAGTGTGAACGCGAGAAAGATTTTCACTACCGCATTGAGGAAATGGTTGGGGAACTTTAAGAAGAAGACAAATTGATTTATATGGAGGTTGAGTTTGGGGGTATGATATAAGCAGGGTTGGTTTTATCTATTACATGTAGCAGTATAAAATAGTTAGACATTCCGATTAATGTGATTCGCACGCGAATAGCGCGGTAAGAAAACCTTTGCCGATTGTCTTCATGAAACTCAGCTCTTCGTGATTTTATCAATCCGTTCAAGGGAAATGTCGAGGCTAAACAGCCAGGTCTGGATGCAGTGCCCCTATAGAAGGCATGTGACTGTTATATCTATCGGCAGCTGGTAGCCTACCGCATGAGTCTCTTACGGTACTAGCTTATTTAATACACTACTACCAGAGCTATTATTCTAGAAAAAGTCCTAGGTGTCGATTGAAGAACATGCCGAGTGAGATCTACGAACCCCGGTGGGGGACATGGCAAGGAAATCTTTCGATAGAAACTACGAGTACTATTTGTAGTGATATTGTCGTGGGTTTTAGGTTCTAGTATCGCAAGCTTTCCACCTTGGTTTTCTGGCTATTACGGTCACAAGGGGGGAGTCGCGATATTTCTTATAAGCAACTGGGAGTCTCGAGCAAATTAATAGCGTCCTAGGCGAGGCCAACCGTAGAAATTTATTAGGTAAGAGGGCTAATAGTCTTCACAAGTCACATGCGTGGAATTCTCCAATAATACCTACGATATCATACCCAGCATTCCACATTAAATTAAGGTTTTACAAGCGCCAATACCGGCATATTATACTTCTCATTTTTCGGGATGCGAATGAGGCCCCACCACAGGGTTTTTAGGCATTAGGTTACCATGTCCGTCATGGGGAGCCCCCGAGAATACTCGGACCCAGAGAACTACCCCCCCGGCTTTACCGGGCATGGTCAAAAAATGGCCAGCTCTTGCCTAGAGTTCCTTACGGGGGGGAGCGGGGCGGGGCGGGCTTTCACTCGCCGGGCCTGCCGTTGCACATGGCTGAGGGGGGATATTTTTGGGGTGATCACCGCCCCTCCCCCCTCCGGGGCGCGGAACGGGGCCCCTGAGGCCCCATAACGAACGCTACTCTTGCCCACAGGCCGAATGTTCTACAGTCTCCGCCGCACTCGAGACGGAGTTGGATGGGACGGGCAGAGATCAATTACTAATCATCTTTTGGATCGTAACTAACCTTGACAATTTCTTTTTTTGCCCACAGAATAGCCTTATACATCACTCTCAGCTTCATCACGCATACGGTGGAAGACTGAGATCGCTCACTGCATTCCGGCACTCCTGCGACTTGCCCCTGCTGCCGGCATGCTGGTGATCTCCCGAGATGCGAGCCCGGGCAGAATTCACCCTTGACAGATAGGACCTGCTTCGGTGGAAGCTGTAGGCGGCAGCCAAAGCCGGGTGGGGCCCTGGCAAATCCAGCAGATCCGCTGGAAAAGCTACCTGGTTATTTAAAATTTCAATTTAGACTGCATGGCATGCAGGTACCCCGGCAGCCTGCAGATATTTGTGAGTGACCTGCAGGCTGTTCACGGCAAATCACTCGGAATGAGAATAAAGCATACAATCTAAAGTTACTCATGTCGCCGAGTGCTAAGTTTGTGGCGGAGCCAGAACCCTCGATTGCTCGCTTACTCGCAATCTTGGGCCCGCTCGAGAGCGTGCCCAACAGCTCAACGTCAGAATCGGCTCAACGCCAGATTGACGCCTAATCCAAACCAAAGCCCCACCACACGAAAATAAAAGTTGTAAAGGAGAGGGGAAAAAATGGAAGACTTCTTTGCAAAGGCTTATAACAAAATGTGTGGGAAGGCCAGAAGGGCGTTTGAAGCATCAGGGAAAGTTTGGTTGTGGTTTGTTATTCTTAAATTCACATACAAATTGAATCTGACGCTGAGCCGATTCTGACGTTGAGCTGTTGGGCACGCTCTCCTCAAGCGTGCCCAAGGTTATTGGAAGAAAGCTCAACACCGGAAGTATTAGAATATCCAAAGACAAGCCTCCACTCCCGCCCCGATCCACATGAACGAAAGAAAAGAAGAAGAAAAAGGAGCCATAAATCATCCATCAAAATTATTCCGTCCATCATTCTCAAAAACTAGCCTGCACTTATCGCCAATCGGAGCAGAAGATCACATGACAAACTTAGCGCTCGGCGGCACGAGTATACAGTATTACTCCCTTTTTCGGGGGATTGGATATCATGAGCCTCGCTTACAGGGGTTCGAGATAATCAACCTGAAGCGACAGGGATACATTTGGCAAGTTAAGCGAATAAACATTATAACTTCTGGCGGGAGCTTCTACTGTGCCTCGAGGAGGCGGAGTCCTGGCAGCCACTCCCGGTGTCCCAAGTCTTAGCTGAACACAGACGCTACAACCAGTAATCACATTCTAGAACCCTTCTTCAGCCGCCGAAGCACATTTTCACAGTTATATCCCAATTACAGTCTTCACCGTACCCACGACGAAACTGGGCTGGTGACGAACAGTGGTATTTGGTGGGCAAAAAAAAGAAATCGTCAAGGTTAGGGTTACTAAAATTACTGGTATTGTGCCTTAACAAAATTAACCGTACACCAAGGAACTTTAAAAACTTCTGCCATAACAACAGCCCTCCCCATCAATCCCACTATCCTGAAAATCAGGAGGGAGACCTAAAATACAAATACATAGAAGAATACATAGTAGAAATTGGTGTTTGATCTAGAGAAATATCTTTAGGGGGTGTTGAAAATGTGGGGTGATGATGATGGTTGCCTTGCTTTCGCCGGTATGTGTACGGTTAATTTTGTTAACTAACCATAATTGATCCCTGTTCGTCGCCAGCCCAGTTTCGTCGTGGGTACGGTGAAGACTGTACATGAATACCCCTCTTTGATTGAGGGAAATCTTTTATCCTATCTCGACATTCAGGAAAAGTGGCGCTTTTTGCTACCGGGGCTTAGATTATCTGATCTTAGGGCTTCAAGGGACTCTATATCGTCGACTGACTTCTATCACGCTGTCGCTCCTGGCACTGCCAAGGATAGTTTTCGGGAATGAGCTTCTCACTACCTGTGGGCCATCTCATCGGGGGTGGTATTGTCCCCTAGCAAAAGTAACCTAACATTTAGCCCTTCAGGGTTCCATTGCAACCCCGCCCTCACTCCCAAACCCACCATACGTTTACCATAACAAGAAAAATATCTATAATGTCGATGCATAACACACAAAGTGTTAATTAGGATTATTTATTTATTTCCTTTTTTAAATATTTTTTTGCTTGTAGATTGGCAGGTCATTCATTTGTTGAGTTGGATGTGGACAAAGAAGTGCGAGTCGTTGCATCGAGGTGTTCGGTTACTTTTGCTAAGGCGCAATAGCTGGGCTTGAGAATTTGTTGAGTTGGGAATTTCCTTTAGCCTCTAAGATCTGCAGATCTGCGGATACTCTAGGTTAACGACATATAAATTTATTGCTTCTGCCGGGGTAGGTATTGTGCCTGGACAAAATTAACGGATCAATGAACGCTCAAAATTTTGGCCGTGATGTTAACCTCCTTAATCCAACCACCCCAACCCAACCAAGAAAAATAAGTAAGAATAATTTAAATATATGGCACTGATCAGTACTTAGTATACCATAAATCTGCCTTAATAAAAAAAGAAAAGGCATTATGAGGTGCCTGTTGGTGGTAATGATTTTTTTGTGGGAACCCGGAAGGGATGAGTGGCCACGCTCACCGGGGTGTTCTGTTACACCGGAGGACAAATGTGCATGAGTTTTTCCGCACTGCAGCCATCGAAAAAGATGAAGATCTTCGCATCCGGAATAAAGCACACAAAACACCGATCACCACCACCATGCCTCTATGAACCCCTTACATTGTGTCCCTGCATGCTCAACTCAAGTCCCTCTTAGAACTAGCAATTTCTTCTAGTAAAAATGCGAGTCGGGCCAGAATTGTGGAGTCCAAGGTCCACCGCTTACATATTAGTTGATGGGTCTGCCGGGTAACTTAACTTGCTTTCTGGAGCAGACTTGCCTTGCGGTACTAGACTCGCACCTATTTCCACCATTTCTCGGCCTAGAAGAGTACGTCTCTACAAGGTATTGCAAGGCCTCTGCAGCCTTATCAGTAATCTTTCTTTGGCATGTGCTGGTATATGGTGTTGCTGGCATTACGTTAGATTTTGGCTTGCCGGTGTTGGGTGATCGGTTTTTTTTTTTTTTGGCGATGGTTGCGTTGTACGAAAACTCATGCAATTTTGTCCTCCGCTGTAATTTTGTCCACGCACAATAGGTTGTAAAAGCGCCGGGTTTAGTGAAAGCGAATGAAGAGGCCAGTCTACTGTTTTGCTTCTTGCTAGTGCTAGATCACGAAAATAGTGCACAGCTGCCGTGCATCTCTCGGGGGAATAGTAATTGTGCCCACTCAATAATAGACTAACAACCGTAATCAATGATGATTAGCTAGAAGGAGGGCTGAGTCTTGGGGGTACTCCTTCTCCTCAGCTGTATTTCATATACACAGTACGTTTTACATTAGATTATTCACAATTTTCCGCCGCTCGCCTACCTTTAGAGTTGTCAGCACCAACAAAGAGTATTGGGAAGGTCCACAGCTCGTCCCCTTTCGACCGCACGATTATTCATTCACGAGAGGGCCTGAGTTGCCTGGATTTAAAGGCAAACCGAAATCCCCCTCCAGGTACGTTTAGTTTTCCCATGCTTGCGGGTTTTCCGGGAGCAAAGTGACTGACTTGAGAAATGTGGAAACGACAGGTGATAGGGTTGATCCTTCTTGGTCTTGCTGAGGCGGTGATACGTTCGGGACCAGTTTTCCATTATCGAAAGCGAGCCGATATTGCGGTTGGTGGGGCCTTGGAGGATCTTCAGGCTGCGAATGTGTTAGCTGAAACGGTCAAGGTGATTGGCCTTCCCCTCATCCTCTCTTTACTCTCGAGATCTGATACGTGTTTCGGTAGCTCCCTCTTGACCACTTTGGAAACTATCCTGGAACATTTGAAAATAGGTATTGGGTACTTGAAGAATTCTACCAGCCCGGGAGCCCAGTCTTCAGTTTGTCCCTCAATCATGTGGTTCTTGGTGATAGGCTGACAGATGTCAAGTATTTGACGTTGGGGAAGATGACGCAGAACCCCAGGTTCAGTCTATCCTTGTCCGCGAGATTGCCCCATTTCGGCAAATGGTCAAGGAATTCAGTGGGATTGGGATTGTTTGGGAACATCGGTAAGTGTTTCATAATTCCAAACATTTCGATAAACAGCAATGGCCATAGGCTAATTTTGTAGATACTACGGAACCTCATCACATGTTAACATCTCTCTTACCACGCCTGTGGAGGAGTTCAGGTGGCTGAACACTGCCCAAGCCCTTGCAGATATCCCGGTAGCACAGTTTGTCCACCTCACTAACTGCTTTCACTGACTGATAACTAGGCGTTTGCCAACAACTTCACTCTTCACAATTTCCCCAACATAGACTTGACACCAGCCTCCACACCATGGGTGTTCCTCGGTGCCAGCTATCCCGGTATACGCGCAGCACTTGTTCGGGAAAAGTACCCCGAGACAATATTTGCCTCGCTTTCCTCATCCGCTCCGGTCCATGCTCAGATCAATATGTCGGTATATTTTGATCATTTGTATCGTGGGCTTAATGCGATCGGGCTCAAAAATTGCACGAATGACCTTGTCGCAGTGATCGAGTATATAGATGACCAACTTTCTAGAGAAAACACTGCGGCGGCTATAAAGAAACAATATTTAGGGGTTGGCGCGGAGAATAACTCTAATGAGGGCTTTGCAGACGCCCTCGCACTTATCTATCTCTCTTGGCAGATTAATCTCGGGGAGGGCGCTGGAGGTAGGGCTTAGCCTTCAAGATTGGAGATTTGATGACAAGGATTTAATCAGCTAAGCATGGATAGCAGGTTTGATGTCGTTCTGCGATTGGATTTCTACGGATCCTGAGACCGGAAATGTCTCTGGGGAAAATGGGTGGGCAAAGAGCAAAGGAGCTAAATTTACTTCTGATCGTTGGGCTACATGGCAGCCATTCGGAAGCCTTGTTAGTAACCCAATCTAATACCAAAGTTACTGCTCGAATACTCACCGACTGCTTAGGTTAATGACCAGCTGAATACCGGTTGTGCTGGGTATTATGGCAACAGCACTGTAGGGAGACCAAACTGTGGACTCGATAATCCATTTCCAAAGCCGAACATCATATCTTGGATGTATCAATATTGCACTGAATGGGGTAAAAGCCTGTACCTGAAAGATTGGAAGCTTTTTCTAACAGACTGATTAGGGTTCTTCCAGTCGGCCAATCGCGGACCTAATCAAATCGTATCATCTTATAATACTCTCAAGCATCAACAAGATCTGTGTTACCGGCAATTCCCGCAAGGACTTTCCACCGGCCTGCTGCCTCAGCAGCCGGATGTGGAAAGAACGAATCGGGAATACGGTGGATGGGACCTTCGACCTTCGAATGTGTTTACCACGGGTATTACTCAAACCCCTTGACTTGTTCGTGGCTGACCAAGCATTATCAGGAGGTGAATACGATCCATGGATAACCTTATCCCTGTTATCTGAGGAGTCTTGGGCGCCTAAATATGTCAAATTGACACAGGATATTCCCGAGGAGGGGGTTTCAACGGGTAAGGGAGAGGTGTTCGGATACCTTCTCAAGGGCGCAGGCCACGGCTGGGATATCGGGAATATAGTCCAGGAGGGTGAGAACGCGAGAAGGATTTTCACTACCGCCCTGAGGAAATGGTTGGGGAACTATAAGAAGAAGGCAAATTGATTCATAAGAAGGTTGAGTTTAGGGGATGATATAAGTAGAGTTAGTTTGATGTATTACACGCAATAGAATAAAATAGTTAGACATTCTGATTAATTTGATCCGCATGTGAATAGTACGATACGAAAACCTTTGCTGATTGTCTTCATGAAACTCAGCCCTTCGTGATAGTATCCATCAGTTCAAGGGAAAGGTCGAGTCTAAATAGCCAGGTCTGGATGCCCCTATAGAAGGCACGCGATTATTATATCTATCGGCCGCTGATAGCCTACCGCATGAGTCTCGAACGGTACTATCCTATCTAATACATCTTTTTTTTTTATTTTTATTTTTTGTTTAAGTCATGTATTCGTTTGTTTAAAGGTACAAAGAACTCGCATGCAGTGGTGAGCTATGGCGTAAACAAAACCTATAATAAAAAAAACAAACAAAAGAAAACCCTATCCACCCAGTTCTCCAAAGCGTAGCTAAACCATGACGCGATAACCAACCAAGGGAAAACATCATAAACTAGTAAAGAAATATCCAAAACCATCAGACCTCACGATCTCCGTTAGGAAACAACAAGTATAGAAATACCCGAACAAATCAATCACCCTCCGCGGGAGAAAACCTGAAGCGGGGCGAGGGGGAGAAGGGAGGGGAAGGAGCAGGGCTGCGGGCAGTGCTGGAAGCAGGGCTCGGGGGGAACATGTCAGGTGGGAAACCAGTGGCCGTGAGTGCGATAAATCTAGAAAGGATGGCGATATCCTGATCGGAGGACCATAGGGGCGAGGCAGCGTCAAGCGAGGTGAGGGCCGGGAGGAGACTCTCTTTCAGGCGGCGGCGGGCTTCGCAGTGAAGGATGGCGTGCTCAAAGGTTTCAGCCGAGGCGTGGCACCTGGGGCAAAGAGAGGGAGTATCTCGATTAAACCAGGAGGGATGGGCTGCGAGGTAGCTCTTGCCAGACCGCATCTGATGGAAGCGACCAGCCATGAACTTGGGGAGGCCCATAAAGGAGTGCGGTGTGAGCGAAGGCGGGTAAGGATAGCCTGGGGGAGGAGGAGCGAGCGAGCGCCACTGTAGAAGGAGGATCGCCCGGGATTCTTTTTTGAGTGCGTTGTACGAGTCAGAGGGAGGGTCCGGAGGAGGGACGGATAGGGTAGGGACCAGTTGACGGTTGTGCGAAGGAAAGAAAAGCCTGTCTTTAAGCAGGGGAAGCGTCCTATGGGTGATCTCATCGATGGGGAGATGTTTGCGGATCGTCACTTGAGGTGTCTTCCACATGAGGGGGCGGTGGGCGGGATTCAACTTGACCAGCAGGGAGCGGTGACAGAGCGGGGAGCGATAGGAAGACCGGTTTGGGACTGACCTGTGTAGCCTGGCGGACGCAGGGTTGATTTCGGGTGGAGAGCAGACCATCCTCAGGGCCGCCATGCGTTGTCGGTGTTCTATAAGGAGGACGAGAGGGGGGAGGCAGGACTCGATGGCCAGTATAGGGACTGGAGTGGAGGAAAAACAGTTGGTGACCCATCTTTGGACGCGGTGCCAGAACACGTCCAACTTGTCCTGTATTCTCACAAGGGGTGTGTATAGATCCGCACCATACAGGAGAACAGGGGCGAGGAGGGAAGAGGCCAGCCTGTGGCAGAGATACGGTGGGAGGCCCTTCCCCGGAGGAGAGAGTCTTTTGATCGTGTCGAAGGCGCCCTGGGCGAGGGACAGCCTCTTGCTGAAGTGGGCACTCGAAGAGAGAGGGGGCGTGAACCAATATCCCAGCCACCTCACTGTGTCCTTGGGGGGGAAGTACAGGTCGTCCAATCGGACTCCCGCCGTTGAGGGAGGTGAGCGTTCCTGAGGGGTGCGCCAGTGTATGAGCTCAGTCTTGGGGACGGAAAAGGTGAGGCCCCTGGGTGCCGCGATACTGCAGAGAGAGCGGTACTGGCCTTGGAGGAGTTGAACGTTGCGCCTGTGGGAGGAGGAAGAGACGGTGATCACGAAATCGTCCACGTAGGAGATCACAATACCCTTAGGTATCACTGGGTGCAGTGGAGAAACATATATAACGAAAAGGAGGGGGGAGATGGGGGAGCCCTGGGGGGTGCCCACGGAGACCGGCGAAAATATTCTTGGGGAACCTTGGAAGAGTAGTCTACACCTGCGGTTGGTAAGGAAACTGCCAACCCATGCTGTGAGGTATTTGTGGGCCCCTTTGGCCCGTAGTGCCGACGTGAGCTGGCCGGGGTCGACATTGTCGAAGCCGCCCTTGATGTCTAGGAAGAGAGATGAAACCTTGGAACCAAGTCTCTGGAGGAGGCGAACCTCATGGGTGAGAGTAGAGGTGGCGTCGAAGGTGGAGAGGCCCGGGAGGGATCCTGTCTGGTGAGGGTGGAGTAGGCCTACATGCCTGGCCAGGAGTGAGAGACGTGAAGCGATTACCCGTTCAAGTATTTTGGAAAGAGCTTTGAGTAAGACAATGACCCTAAAGGAGGCAGGGGTATCATAGGATGCCTTGCCAGGCTTATCCAGCACAATGCCGTTTGCTTTCTTCAGGGAGGCAGGGTGATGTCCGTAATGTAGCAGAGGAGAGAAGAGTTTGGTGAGGAGGGCATGGCATGACCGGTGAACCCGTTTCCACACGTCGTAAGAGATCGTGTCCGGGCCGGGAGCGGAAGTGTTGGAGGATTTTGAAAGGGCGAGCGTAATTTCTTCCTGACTGAGGGGGAAGTAGTCAGGGTAGGGAGAAAGAGTGGAGGGAGCGTTGGTCGGAGGAGGGGTAGAGGGAAAAAAATGTGAGAGTAGGGCCTCGTTAATGCCCTCGGGGGTATCTTGGTCAGGAAAGGAGGGGAACCTTGAGGCCTGCCTTGCAGAGGCGAGCTTCCGAGCCTCCCAAACTGAGGAGGGGGTAAGGGACGAAAGGTAGGTAGACCAATGGGCGAACTTGGCCTTCTTAATGGCAGTAAAATAGGAGCGTCTTGCCGAGCGCAGAGCAGACTGATCATAAGAGTCTCTGGAAAACCTGTATGTTCGGGAGGCCGCGTGGAAGGCAGACCTTAGGTGAGAGAGAAGAGGGGACCACCATGGTTTGGATCTGGGGGACGGGCGTGACATAGGAGTGTTGGAGGAGATGAGGGTCTTGACTTTATTGGCATGGGTGTCGAACCATTCCTCAAAGGTGGAGGACGAGCAAATAGAAGGAGGAGGGGGAGGTATCAGGGAGGGGAGGGTGGGTAGGATTCCGGACCAATCTGTTTTTGACCAGTTGGGGGAAGGGGGTGGGAGCCTGAACCTGGGAGATTCTAGCGTGATTAGTACCGGGACGTGGTCAGAGCCAGTCGAGGGGAGGGGTGTGTCCCAATGGGAGAACGAAGGGAAAAGCGGGCTGTTAGCGAAGGCGAGATCCAGGACCGAGGGTCTGGCGTTGTATGCAAAGGGGAAACATGTGTATAGCCCCGGCTGATTGAGGAGAGAGTAGCCATGTTCCGATGCCCGGCTGTAGTAGGGGTGCCACAGGTTGTATTCCCTAGAGTCGAATGTGCGTAGGGGGTCGGCAGCGGGATGATGTAAGTTGAGGTCACCAACCAACATGGTTGGGAAAGCGTTATCCTGGAATAAATCTGGGGGGACGATAGTTCGAAAAGGGGCAGACTTGAGAGGGAGGTTGTAGGCGTTGATAATTCTGAATCTAGTAAACTGGAGCTCGAAGAAACCATCTGGAGCAAATATGTCGATCGAAAATAAATCGGAGCGGGTGGATGTACCGGGTAGGAGCGAGACTGAGTTTAGTAGGTGGGGGTGGATGTAAAAAGCCACCCTTGGTTTGGGGAAGGAGGGGTGAAAACACTTGTATGTAGAGAAGGATGGGAGTTGGCCTCTCCTGACGGGAGGGTCCTGGAGGGCTACTATCA
>Ga0307509_10007483_pt1 | contig 14250 bp, 22 predicted proteins | sample 10_EM_MG_FD_202245 | JGI IMG/M metagenome (GOLD analysis project Ga0307509, IMG submission 202245) | Populus trichocarpa ectomycorrhiza microbial communities from riparian zone in the Pacific Northwest, United States - 10_EM | ecosystem: Host-associated > Plants > Roots > Unclassified | place... | reverse complement strand
CTGGTCTTGGGACTGATATCTTCAATTCAATAGTACCGCCCGACTCGGGTAGCACAATCACGTCTCACGGCCCAGCGCGTGACGAGGAAAGCACAGAAAGCGATGATGAGCATGCTTCTTCGTCGTCTTCGGCGTCGTCGGTTGTTGTGGCACTTGTGTCTGCGACACTGGTCGACTCATTGTGGCAGTCCGCTCCATCCTATCCTCCGCAGTACCTTTCCACCATCAGCGAACCCATACATCCCTCGAGCAAAGCACCGGATGGACCCATTGCCGGCGACTTTGATGCTGAGGGACTCAACCCGGAAGGTCATGCCGGGGCATCCGAAAAATATGAGAACTCGATGCATATGGATCACCTCTTTGACAGATTCAATGAGCGCGCAGCTCGTGAACCCCAGCAATGTGTGCGGTGCGCCCTTCCGTGTTTGCGCGGTAATTGATCATTTCCCTGATGTGACCACGTGTATAGGTACGAACTCGGCGGGATTCCCTTGCCGTTTTCTTCAGATGACCTATCCAAACGGCTATTCCCCTTGTCTCCAGAGGGTTCTACTTCCACAACCGTCACAAAGGCTGCTTTCAATGTCCAGAACCCACCCACGAGGCGTGTATTCGATGCAGCATCTATTCCTTCCTGTCCACAATGCGGGTCTCGCCGCGTATTCGAATATCAGCTCATGCCAAATCTGATCAATATACTCGGCAGAGATCCTAGCGCCGGAGGCGAGGATGTTACGAGTGACGAACGCAGAAAAGAGGCTATTCAACGGCTATTGAAAGGCGACCCGGATGGGCGCGGCATGGAGTGGGGCACCGTCCTCGTGTTTTCCTGCGAGAAGGACTGTTGTACTGGCACCGGTGACAGAGATAACCAAAGCGCATGGACCGAAGAGCTGGTGCACGTACACTGGGATAATTGAAATATGCGACACAATCAACGAGCGAGTAGGTTGCACAGTAGGACGTCCGAAACAATGACCACTCTTCCCTTCTTTATGACTGACACTCGCATTACTGTATTTGCGCGCGATGCCGTTCCGGTCAATGACCTCCAGAGGCCGGGGGATTCCGTAAAGGGATGCCCTGAGCACAAGGTCGCTTGTAAATTCCCCAGGAGGTCTGTTGTCCATTGAGTACGGGTATGGGCAAGGCGAGGACTACGGAACCTACGAAACTCCAGTGATGGGGACTACGAGTGCGGGACCCCATTTTGGAACCACTCGGAACCCCCGGCCAGTATTGGAGGTGCGAGCTTGCATGCTGTGGACGTTGCGAAGAACCAAGGAGACATAATTTCAACAAGATTGGTGTCATGGGTATCCATGTTCTAACCAAGAAAAAGTGAAAAGCAAAAATGAAAAGTAGGTCTCGGAAACATGGCTAGGAAGAGAACCCGAAATTTGAGGACGGACGGAACAAAAAGAGCTCGAGGTGAGGAGTAAAGAGGGTCATTTGCAAAGAATACTACCTATCAATGGTTCAGATCGTTCAGAACCCTGGGAAGCAGGAGTGCGTTTTCCAACTGAAATTCGAAGGAGACCCTGAGGGCCATGGTGACCGATGACAAATCCAACACGTCAAGACCACCATCGATTCTCGATACGTATCGTAGCCTGATTCCTGAAGGCGATGCCGTGGTTTCCAGTGAGAATGATACGATGCTCATGACGTCGAAGGGCGGCGTTAGGGCGATTACTACTGGTAACCTAAGGTTGTTTGCCAGAAACGCCCATGCATGACCCGGACCAGACGCGATGACAGGGTGCACCGTCGATGATCATATCCCACTGACTGCCTGCACTGCACACCTCGGCCATCGATTCTCTCTCTGTAAGCGACTAGCCGATGTCGTCCTACTGGGGATTATTGAAACTGAAGATCCGAGTCCACCTACAGCCAGTGCTAAAATTAGAGATTGCCTGTTCAACACAACTAACGTGAAGCTCCTTATCCTCCCGAGAGTGCAAACTCGGAACGACCTCTTATCAGGTTACGAATCAGCCGGTGAACTGCTAGCAGCGTGTCCAAGTGAATCTTTAGCCATTCTCGACAGACTTTACGTTGGAAACCTACACATACATCACCCAGCTTCCTTCTCCTTCCATATCATAATAGCTCGTCATTAAGCATGCGCGTCATTAATTGTTCGGCATTGTTATGAGACCCAATCCGTCCCAGGTCTTATCATCGTGTAGGATGCCATTTCATTTCGAGAGCAGAACTTATCGCCGGAAATGGCTATTTCCGACCGATCCACGGCAGTCCCGGGCCGGGTAGTTGGATTGATGGATTGATACTGTCATGCACGCAGCTCATATCGGACGGTTTTCACCGGTGACAAGAAAGGCATCTGTTGTGCGTATGGCAAACGATTATCGATGATACAAACCATTGTTTGTATGCATCCCTGGGCTCCCCCCAAGACCACACGATGCGGGGGCCCGATGATAGGCACATCCTCGTGGCCGCGGCCTTTGAATATTAAAAACAGCATTCCTGCGTCAATAGCTCACTTGGTAGTATACCTTACACACCCTAATTGCCTAAATGATCGGTTAGATCCACTGCACCTGCAGGTGCGGGCCTCTCGTATAGTACTGCCCAGAATGCGGCTTTTCGGCGCTGTACGGTCCTGAGTTGAGCGCCTCTTCGGAGACGCGGGGCGTGAAGCAGCTTACGCATCCCCATCCATTAATATTGTTGCTATGCCATTTTCGTCATTCTTCATATATCATGACACGCGTGGATCCCCGCCTGTCGCGGGAGCGTCTGGGCCTTCTGCGCAAGGCCAGCAGATCCAGTACCTGTAGATTGTAGCTTGATGTATGATAGATAAGGGTGTGTGTGTCCTCACCGATCCACGGAATTTGGCGAATTTTAACGCACAGCAACTCAAACCGGAGCCCCATTGAGCGAGGGAACATATGAGAATTCTCAACCGAGAAGGCCCGCTGAAACCCGCATATCCCCATGAAAAACACCAAAGGACCGATACAGCGATCCGCGATAATCGAGGGGAGACAACCCATCATGACATAAATCCAATAGCCCAAATATACGAGGGAGGTTCTGAAGTGCCTGTGGGTATCATTCATTTAGACAGCTGACAAACTGTTCTCTGCTTATGGTATCATATAGGGTTTTCATAGATCAGCAATACCTGCTCTTATTGATTACTGGAGGTCTTAGGCGCAGCATTGTGGAGCATGTGAGTTCATATCCGTCCTACTGCATCACACAGGCACTCACAGATAGCCACAGGTACTCAAAGAAGGTCATCTCAATATGTGCTTGGGAGGCCATCAATTCGCAGGTGACAGCCTCCCGACGGGAGGGCGATAACGACTTGTTAGAGCTATGTAATAGGTGAGGGCACATGGCCCTTGGACCTCGGAGCAAGGCCGAGGGCTAGGCGACACGCCTTCAGGATGTCATTCGTGTCATTTTGCATGTATAATACAAGAATGTTTCGCTCTTGCTGCGGTTGGGATTGTTAAGCGTGTGTAGGTTTCGCGTAAGCACATAGGACATCGCAAGTCCCCTCTTGAGTGCGTATGTGACTGATTAGTCATAGAGCCTATGAAGACAGACAGGTAAGCGCACTTGTCGGATCAGGATCAGCAAAATTATGTGAACAACGTACTGGGCGTAGGGGTACACGGCTTATGACGCTCAAGGACAAGTAAACGATATCATTTCAGGTTAATCGTTAGTTCTGACGGGACCGCGCATCAATTTGGAAACCCGGGTCATCTTTAAATTACCTGGAATATGGCGTCACCTTCAAGGTTTTAGTGCAATGCCGTCGCAGCTGATAACCTAGGTCAATCAATGATTTGGACATCGGTGATGTGTACAAATCAGAATGCAAATTCGAGCTGGCCATTCCGTCTCGATGAATACCACCATCGAGCTACATTGTCTAGTACCCGACGGAGTGCAAAAGTTGGAGCCTTGGAGCGGAACTTTTCACGACATAGCCATCTGGGCCTAATGGCATGGCATGGCGCATACCTTTCGTTACCTTGGCATTTCTACACTGGGAAGAGAACCATCTCTTAGCCGGATTGTTTCGCCGGTTATGAACGACTGAAACGCCAAAACGCCTCCTTTTTGCCCTTGAAAGTATATAAGACTCACAGGCGGAGATATTCGAGAGAAAATCAAACCAGATTCGTGGACTGCAATTCCAGGGTTGACTGTACATGAGTCGGCTAGCCGTGGCATACTGCGCCCACGTTCTACGTAGAAGCAGCATCCGTCGAGCCCGGTATGGGCGTTGTAGCGGCACCGCATGGGAACCCCTTCTTCCCAGCGTTCCTGTCGCTCGTGCCGAGAAAAAGAGCCCATCCTGCCCGGTGAGTTGCTTGCAATTCGAAGTGATCCGTATGTGACAGTGTTCTACTGTCGAACGATCCGAGAGAATGTTCGGCAAGGTATAATGACCGCTCGGCCGTTTTCACGAACCGACGGACACACATTGAGTTGGGATTAGACTGAGGTAATACTTCTTTAGACGCCTAGTGTTGAGTCGCTGAAACGTGATACCTTCGATAAAGACAGGAGCCTTAGTCCGGTGACAAGCGCCTGAAAACACATCAAAGGGTGATGGTGGCTAGATCGGCCTGGCACCCTGGATGCAGCGCTGTCAATATCGTCCGTGAGTGAGAGTTGTAGACAACAGCTACCCAGAGAATGCTTGCTTTGCTGCAGTCTAGGACCAACGTGACTCGATGCAACACTAGCAGGCCGGTACAGGTTGGGTGAGAAGAGTAAGGGTCCAGTGAGAGATTGTTTTGGTTTCAAGCGCGAGTAAAGCACCCGATTGATGGCAACCAAATATACCGGAAACAATTGTAGAGCCAAGAAACGTATTAACATCCTTACGCGTCCTACAATGAGGAGCCATCAGCGTAGGCTCAATATGCGGCGTGCGCTCAACGTCAACCCCCTGCAGGGCTGCATGCAAGAACAAATCAGTGGGTTCGGGGCGGAGTGATGAGTACTCACTGCACCGCAATGTGTGATCGGGTTGAGTGACGAACATTAATTAAGACCCTTTCTCCGGAGTAACCAAGCGTTGTTGCATGCGAGCGAAACGATCGTTGAATTGCACCGGAAGTAAATCGAAAGATTTACGCGGATTTTAATTATGTAATTAGAAATCAACAAAGTCCGTGGCTGGGCTGTTTCCCCTTTGCAAGAAAAGACTCCGTCGGCCACGACAAGGAAAGCGCGCCGCTCGTTACATGCTCCACGCGGCTCTCAACGAGGGCTATCCTCTCAATTCTAGCCATAACGACATTATAGATGTTGTCATCACTCCTTGCGGTTCCCCGCCCAATACCAGAGCCTGGTAACATCTCTGATTCCGGCTCTGCTCACGAATCTGTGCCCTCGCCCGCATCGACGCGTTTTCCGCACACCAGAGCACAACTTTCTGCGATAGCGCGACTTTATAAGCCTGCGGACAGCGGGGACAATGACGCGGACGCCGATGATTCACGCGTTAGCTCAAGCCTGGTCGCCAAAGTGGCGAGCCTTCTCGACCTTGAGCACGAAGATGAGCTCAAGGCACTTTTGAAAGCGAGTTTCACTGGCCTCGACGATGATATGGTGAGATCACCTGAATTTATCCTAATAATTGTATCCTCATCCTGTCCCCAGCTCGAACAGCACGTACTAGACTTGATGCATAAACACAGGGACGACGTTGCGGGCGTTCCCTTTTTTTTCTTGACTGCCTCTCGCCGCCCTGTTTCCCGCCCATCCTCTCGGGCTTCCTCTCATTCTTCCCGCCTTGTTCCCAACCGACCGGAAACTCCCAACTCTGCTCCCAGTTCACCACTCGCCTATGTTTTCAGGAGACCTCATACACCCCTAGCTTCTCCCCTTGCCACCGGGCAAGGTTCTGGTTCATATATGACCGCCAATAGCGACTCCCCGGCCGCTTCTCCCACCCTGCCTCATGCTATGCCCCGTTCTCACACCCAGTTTGCAAACAGCTTGCCATCATCTCCCATAGGCTCACATCGCGTATTGAGCGCCAAAGCCTCAGATTTCCGTCCACACCCACGACCACTCTCCGCAGCCTCGTCAAATCCCACTACGTTGACAGGACTCAGAGCCGACACGCCACCTCCCGATTGGGCACACGGCAGCTCAAAAGCGACGTCGAACCTCGCCATTGCAGCTCCTCTAATACCTGACAATAGTCTTCTATCGCGCTCTGGAACCCCCAATTCGACGTTACGCGTGACTGTTCATCCAGACGAGGACGAAGAGGACGATCCCTTTGATCCGTTTTCACAAAAAGCACTTCCTAGATCTTTCCACCCTCCATCGCTTCCCGAGTTTGACATGCAATGGGTGAACTCACCCGCATCCAATTCCTCCATGTCCGATGGCTATCGTTCTTTGGGAATGATGGACCGCATCTCCCCACCTAGCGGTTCCCAGCTTTCCCAGGATAACTATCCGAATCAAGAGCCTGAGGGGGCAGACATGCTTACTGAGGGCATGACCCCCTTCGACGTGCTTGCTTCTGTCTTTGGAGCCTCCCTGGCACCCTCCGAACTTGAGGAAGCCCTTGCGGCTAACGGTTATGATTTCGAGCGCTCCATGGCATGGCTAGTAGAGCGTGCTACCCCGACGCACGGACATGGACCCCAGCATCCGAGATCGCAAAGCCTAGGTGGTCGAATCACGCTGGTATCTCGCGACAGTCCTAGTACAGCAGGATATGTGCGTGGTGGGAGGCCTGGATTTGGGATACCAAATACAGGAACAAAAGGGCCGGCCAAATTCGCCAATGGACGGCAGGCTCAAACTGGAACCCGAGTTTGCCGCTACTTCCTGGCAGGGGAGTGTTTGCGAGCTGACTGTCGTTTCAGGTGAGTTCTCTCAATTACTCTCCAACCTTTATCAAACGCATTGGTTTAGCCACGAGATTGAACGGGCCCTTTGTCGCTTCTGGTTGCGAGGGACATGCGCGAAAGGGGAGGTTTGCGAGTTTCTGCACCACATCCCACCCGACGTTGACGTAGCTGGCATCACTGCCGCGATGGGTCGTTCTGACCTCAACGAGAATTCTACAACTGGTGCCCCAACATTAGACGAATTTCCAGCTCTCGATTATCCTTCTGTGGACTCTAGGGGACGTCGTGGGAGCTATTATGGACGGAATCAACGTGCTCCCGCACCTTACGACACAGGCAGGAGCAAGTTCGGGCCCTCTGTGAACAGAAGTCCGCAGCCTCCTACCCTGCCCGTACCCAGGGATCCGGTTTCATTGGCCGCGCGGAGAGAGGCCATGGGCAGTGCTGCGGATTCTCTTCACAACCGTAGCGCCATTATCGCACCGAAGCCGTCTCCTCGTCTCAAGTTGCGACCCCCGACATTGTTACCCTCACTACCCGTGGGCGACACTGCGAACGGTCTCTACGTGGCTTATCGTTCTCGTGCACTGCAATTGGGTGCTGCGCGCAATGCGTGTTTGTCTCGCGCGGCAGACGCGTGGCGGCGCGGAGATGGCTCAGCTGCAAAACGCTTCAGTCGCGAAGGCCACGACCTCAATGCAAAGATGTCAGGAGAGTTGACAGTGTCAGCCGGAACTGTCGTACGCGAGCGGACAAAACTCATCGAGCAGGCAGTCAAGGCGCGTGACAGTACTTGGTCGGATGATCCAGGCGATCACAGTGCACGTGGCCGCATGTGTGGCAACGGGCTGGGCATCATCTTGGGAATTGCTCGGCGAGACGTGTCCGGGGAGCAAAGGGATTTGAAGTCAGAAGAACGAACGGAATCCGTGTTAGATCTTCACGGCATACACGCTGCTGAGGCTACAGAGATCTTAGAAGAGTTCTTACTTGCGGTACGTGTGATTCACCGTGGTATGGGCCCGTGCTAACGTTACCTGCATCAGGTGGAACGCGAACGTTTCTATGGATTAAGTGAGTTTGTCATTACTAGAAATACGAAACTGTCCATGACGACTGAAACTATATGCAGCCTATGTTGTTATTGGTGACGAAAAATATACAGGGGCGCATGACCCTGCTCGAGCTGCGTCGCGAGAACGCTTGTCCACGGGTGTCCGCGAGTGGTTGCACCGGTGGGGATATCCGTGGAGCGAACGCGACGGACTCATTTGTGTCGACTCGGTTACCCATTTGTGAGCGTGGCTTGGACTATAGACAAGGGGAGAAAGAGAGGTCCGAAAATATGTGTTGTGATTGGTCTACTATTTTATGGGGCTGTTTGTTGGGCTTACTTGCAGTGTTGTCAAAATGTCGGGGTGCCATGTCCTGTGGATGGTTGGCAACCGCACATACCACATTTATTGTATGTTTTAAAACCATCTTTTGCTATGCTGTCGAACAAATTGTTCCGAGACTGTTGAGCGCCGACACAGGTTTGTGGACGGACGTGGCACTGCCAGCGCTAGCCACGTGAGACACCAGTGACATCCAGTTCGGATCACCGAGACTCCTTTTCTCTTCCTTCCTGCTTACCTACCTACTTCCTTGATTCCCTCATTTTTATCACCCCGCCAAGAATCTTGACAATGTCAACCCATGAAGAAGAGGCCCACGTTCATGAATTACGCGAGCACGACCCCACGCGGCCCCATTCTTTCGACCTTACACTAGAGCTTGAACGTCAACTCGAGGCTGAATCCCTTCCAACGTCACCCGCTAGACCCGAGGGGCGCCCACACTCACTCGATGCTCATGTACTCGCGTCTCTCGTCACATCGCTGCGCATCAACGTTGCGGAGCTCACCAAAGAACGTGGTGAACTGTCAGCCACCTTGGATAACGCGCGGGGGCGAGAAGCGGGCCTCGCCTCCGAGGTTCGCCAGTTGACGGAAGCCCAGGTTGAGAGAGATACAGAGTTGGCGGGGCTGCGCCAAAAGGTACGCGATGATGAAGAATCCATCGTGCTTCTGAGAAGCAAAGTCGAGGAAAGCCGGTTGGTCCTCTCCTGCCCTCTTCGATTCGTGTCACGTTCTCATCGTATGTCATGTGCAAAAGTCGTGGTCTCATGCGGCTGCAAGCTGAAAGTCGCCGCGTGAGCCGCGGTGCGGACATGTCTGTCGACTTGTCGCGTGCGGGGTCGTTCTCGTTTGGAGGACCACCTTCTGCCAAGCGAATGTCTTTCACACCCCTCACCGGATCGTCGAACGCACGCCTACACAGGCGGATATCTTCCGTATCTGATTCAAACGTGAATTGGACTGAGGTCGCGAACGGGCTGTCATTAGACACGTCGCCTAACCCACAGACCGCCCCGCTCCCTGATGTGTCACATCAGCCAAACTATCTACCCACGAGCACACGTCGCATCTCAGGATTATTTGCTCGCGCCTCGGCCCCAGAATCCGAGCCTGTCCCTGGTATTAATGCAGTGGATAGGGAAAAGCTACAGCGGGAAGTCCAGACGCTCAAGGCGGCGCTCGAGGAAGCACGACACGAGCTGATGGAGGCGAACGAAGCACGCGAGGCATCAGAGACTTGTGTTAAAACCCTTCGCGATTTCATCGCAGAACACAACGTGGGAGTGTCGCCCGTGCGCTCGGACGTCGGGACCGTCGTGATTCGCGGCGATGAGGCGGACAAGAAGAGTGCTAACGGGAGCGGAGGCTCACGATGGGGCTTTGGTGGCCTGTTTCGTGCTGGCGAGGCAAGCTCACCGGTGATACCGAGCCGCGGGACGTCATTGTGTACTTCTCCGTCGCCTACGAGCGAGCCGCTGTCGCGGAAATTGGGCGGCCTTTTCGGTGGTAGGGGTAGTCTCTCATCAAGCACGTCGGCAACACCGCGTGGAGTGCCAGTCGCCCTGGACGCGATGTACCATGGTTCAGATACGTCTTCGACCGCGGAATCGACAGAGCCGGCTAGCCCACCGATGGACACATCTCGTGTGCCGATCACAAGGGTGCTCAGTGAAACGTCGTCGACCTCCTCCGAGCTTCTCGCTCTACGAACTGCGACCGAGGAGAAGGATGGTTCGGCGGGCGTTCTGGTGATATGACGATGACGACGATGACGATGGCCATGATGAGGACAAGGACAGTTTTTATGACACCAGATCGCGGAATGGTATTTACAGTAATGTGTGAGTATACCCTACTATTGTCTATGGTACTAGTATTATTGCCCCGCGGGCTTTACGAAAGAATGTCGAGAGCGATCGAGGGGGAGAGTGAGGATGAATTGTAAAACAGAGCAAGACTACGCATGGCTCGCTATCTTTGGTTTGGTAAAGCCTTACGTGCTCGTTTTGGGCATTGATTCTTCCTCAGCTGGATCAAGGTGGATTAATGCGCCTGTCCCTTCTTATTCTTCATCCCCCATGGCTTCTTCCTTCATACCCCCGCCGCTGGATCCTAACCCAAACTCGCCGTCCTCAAAACAACGCCGTCGCAACGCTGCGCTGTCCTGCGCCGAGTGTAGAAGGTAGCCTTCATTCTAGCCCACGTACTTTCAACTCGCTGATCATATCATATGCATAAGGCTCAAGTTGAGGTCTGCCTTTCTCCCGCCTCGAACCACTTCCTCTCCATAACTGAGGTCGCTTTTCACAGATGCAGTCGTGTTTTCCCTTGCGCTAGTTGCGTCAAAAAGGGCTGTGCAGCGATCTGCCCCAAAGGTTTGCATCGCGCGCTATTGCATACCCTCCCGCCACGCTCACGCCCCTCAACTCAGGATCTCTGACCACTGGCAAGGGAAACCGGTCCGCTTTTTCAAACCCTTTGTCGCGAAAAATTTACCGCTGACACGTCGGACATTGTGCCACAGTTTCATCCTCGCGAATACGGAGGTGCTTCATGACAAGATTGGCGTCCTGTCCAGCCGCGTCAGGCAGCTTGAAGACGCACTGTCCGAAGCATATTCCATGTATAGCGGTGAAAGGCATCCCCTTTTGTCGGACGAGCTATTGCAAATCAAACGTCCCCTGGAACGAGAATCCCGGAACGAGATGCCTTCTCCACCGGAGGCCGAAACCGCGGAAGCCATCGACGCTGTGGGATCTCTGTAAGTACGAAAAAAAAAACGTTAAGCTTTTGTGCTCACTCCCACTCTCACTCTCAGCGCGATCTCAGATACCGGTCGAACGAACTTTTATGGTCAGACCGCAAATTCATATGTGGGTTCATTTCTAAAAGTCAGATTGCGCCCCGTCGTTTAAGTTTTTGTTCCACACAGTATCTCCTACAGGTCAGACACCGTGCTCTTCGGACGGCCGTGCGGACTTGACGTACTGTTTCTAGAATGAAGCTGGCAGCGAAGAGGAAGATGACATCACCTCGCCTAGCTCTGTCGAGTTGCCGATGCCCAATACTCTGCCTTGGAGGAGCTATGCCTTTCCTTTTGCTTCGAACATAGCTGGCAATGTCGAAGATATTCGCACTATGCTCTTGAATAGCCTCCCCGACTCAAATACGGTTCGCAGACAGCTTGATATATACTGGCACCACGGTTCTTGGATGTGAGGATGTCGGTATCTCCATTTCGATGTATTGCCTGACGGCCATCCAGGTACACGCCAATCGAGCAGGGCGACTTTTATGGCTCCATATATAGCCGCGTTTTCGACCCTGAAGCCGGCACCGATCACGATCGTATTCAGTCTCATCGTATTGCCGTAGTGTATATGATGCTTGCCATCGGGGCGTTACTCGACCTGGATGCCCCCCCTCATTCCTATGATGCAAACCATTACTATCAGCTCGGACGTGCTGCGCTGTCCGTCGACTCGATGTTCGAGGAGCAATCGATCCCTGCTATTCAAGCTCTGGCATGTGGTCTCGTTTGGCTGGGTTCGAAGGCGCTGACTGTTCGTACAGCTCCTTATGTCCCATTACATGTTCCTTTCCGATATCGATGGTCCTCGGTGGGCGCTTATGGGCCTCGTCGTGAAGTTGGCGCACAGTGTAAGCACCCGCCCTCATCGCGCGACTTTTACGTTTGTTGATTGTCTCCATTTTAGTGCGGTCTTCGTGCGTTGTCTTGCATGATCTTCTCACACGGCCGAGTCGGCTGATTGGATTTCCCAGACCGAGATAGCGGTAGGTGGGGTTTGGACCCTCAAGAAACGTTTCGACGACGGGCACTTTTCTGGGAAATATATACCTATGACTCGTGGCAGGTATGGCACCTCGCAAGACTGAAGTTATTGTCGTTTCCGTGCTCATACCAGCGGTACGATAGAGTCTAACGTATGGGCGTCCTCCATCATTCTCTGTGCTCCACATCGACACTCAAATGCCTCAAGAGTCGACAGACGAGAACGGTGAAAAGGACATGGGCTGTGAGATCTTTCTTATCCGTATGGGTTTATCACATACTGACTGTTTTTCTCGAGTCCAACTGTGGAAGTACCGGTTTTCCTCCCAGTGTATGAGTGTGATCCATGACCAGGTGTTTGGCGCCCGCACTCCAAACTACAAGGTTCTGCAGCAACTGGACCGAAAAGTGCGAGATTTCTATACTCCGCCCTCTCTCCAGGTTCCGGGCTTTGGTGGGCCCATGACAGATGTCGGCACTATCCCGGTAGATCTCACTCTCCAGAGGTACATTGGGTTTGCGATCAGGGAAATGAGTAAGTTGGTAGTCAATCTAACGCAAAGGTATGCGCTCACATTCATTAGCCTTATTTTACATGCATCGCGGTTTTTTCGCACGTGCGATCGAAGACTGTCCTGATGACCCCCTCGGCAGCAAGTACGCGCCTTCTGTCTTGGCTGTATACAATGGTGCATGCTCCTTCGTTGGATTGGTCAGAAGCTTGTTTTCCCAACAACCTGTCTTGACGGAACGGATGTGGTTCTTGTTTACTCATGTCTTCTCCTGCGCTGTGAGAAAACCCCCATAGAGCATAGAGGTGGCCTTCAACTTCTAATATGTTCATTTAGATCGTGTTGGGTTCGATACCAATCAAGTGCCCGAAGATGGCGTTGGCTCGTTCTGCCTTGTCACATCTGGATTCTGCGCTACGGCTCTTCGAGGATGTCTCGCAGAATTCAAGAGCTATCAAAGTTTTAGTAGGTCTTGACGCAGTGATAGGCATACGCTAGACTGATGCCACCTACTCCAGCCCGTCCTTCGAAAACAAAGGGAACGTGCCACTGCAACCATGGCCGAGCTTCAGTTGAGGAACGATCCGCAATCCCCAAGGATGACCCCAGAATATGAGAATGACGTAAAGCGAGAAGACGACGAATTGGCCACTCTGGGTGGGAAAACCCGCCTCGTCCCGCGGAAACCTTCATCTTCAACTGCGTCATCCCCAACGACGGCCTCTGCCAGCCCACGCAGCTCGCCAGCTATTTCCAATATTCTTCCTGCCCTGAACTATGCGTCACAACTCTCCAGCCCGCCTCAAGTCAACACGGTCCCACTTGCTGCCGCGGCCCCTATACAACCTAGCCAGCCTGTTCAATGGCAACGACATGAATATCAAACCCAGCCTCCCTCGCATCACTATCAACAAACCCAACCTATAACACATTCACACCCTATGCACAGCCAACCGCAAGCTTCCCAGACACACAACCATATACCTATGGAACACCAGATCCATGCAGGTCCTTCAAGGGGCTACAATTATACCCAGTACTGGCAACAACAACAAGCTACGGAATATCCGTATAACGGCATGCACGGAGGGGCCTCGACTTCGTACATGCCAGCCTCGCCTGGTTCTATGGGCTTTGACTATGCAGCTTCGTTGCGCGCAGAGTCGTATCTGGCTGCCAGCCAAGCTCCTGCTATGGCTCACCAACACCCATCGCAGGCGATGCAAGTCAACTCGGACTACAGCCCAGGGACGGACCCTAGCATGGCATGGAATGACCTCGTTGCTCAGTTCCACCACGTCTGAAGGTAGGTAGGGAAGCATTTTCACGTTAGGACGTTCCCGGTTTCAAAACATTGTCAAAGTAAATTGTCCGCAATTGTGTTGTAGCCCCATCGTAAAGTAAACATGTTCGTATCTTGAGATACGTTTCACTATCGTCATGTCGGTCCCACACCTCTTGTAAGTAACTCCAGATGCCATGAATCGTTTGTGTTTGTGCATGTTCACTCGAACGAAATGTATGTAAGTTATGTAGGCTAGGTTGGGGTGACGTAAGCAAAGTCAGCACGTGCCAAGCAATGATCATCCCGAAAGTTGGAGTCAGGCAGGGAACTCACCCCTTGTTAAACTTATTCACGGCCCTATAGGTCTATGACTCCTTGT